>Ga0180008_1001670_pt1 | contig 13417 bp, 12 predicted proteins | sample MM_PW_MetaG_FD_121121 | JGI IMG/M metagenome (GOLD analysis project Ga0180008, IMG submission 121121) | Groundwater microbial communities from the Aspo Hard Rock Laboratory (HRL) deep subsurface site, Sweden - MM_PW_MetaG | ecosystem: Environmental > Aquatic > Deep subsurface > Groundwater... | reverse complement strand
TTTATTTTTAAATTCTATTTCGTAATTTAAACTTACTTTTATAAAAATTATTTAAACAATTCAAATTCTTTTGTTAATTTTTCTATAATAAATTTTTCTCCAAAAATCAATACTCCCAAATATTCAATTTCTTTTAAATTAGAATTAATAAAGTATAAATTAAGTTTGTGAACTTAAACAAGAATTTTCTTTTATTTTTTGCAAAATAATTCCTTTTAAAATTTCAGCATCTTCTTTTTTGAGTCCAGGAATAAAAATTTTATTTCCAAAAAATCCAAACCCACCCTGGAATCTCTTCCAATAATAAGTATTAAGCACATAATGCAAAAATCCTGCTGAAAACAATTCTATTGAAGCCAAAATTCCTGTTTTTTGTGAAGCATCTTCAATTATTAAAGTAAATAACCCAAAAAATTTATCAAAAAAATTTTGTTTAATAAAAATATTTTTAATATTACCATAAGAAATATGTTGTTGTTGCTTTAATAAAATTCCTTGTTTTGAAGTTAAAAAATTTTCTTCAATAGAATAATAAAAATTTATCCATTGTAAAATTACAATAATTAAACGAATTAATACTAAACCACTAAACATAATTATAAAATTTATACTAAACACCCCTAAATCTTTATCTAACATTCCAAAATTTAAATTAAAAAAAATCAAAAAAATTATAATCAACACTAAAATAAAAAAGGAACCTAAGGTTGCCTTAAAAATATATATTTTTTGAACAGGATAATTTTTTTCTGTAATAATTTTATTCATAATTTTTTTATCTAAAATAAGTAAATTTTTTTTGTTAATTCGTTAATAATATTTTTTAGTGTTGATAAAAAAAATTCTATTTTGTAATTTAAAGTCTTGTTTTTTTATTCTGGATTGCTTCACTTCGTTCGCAATGACGGAGAGAATATAAACTGTGCGACCCACGCCTAATTTCTCGGTTTCATCAATGGAAAAATTTGACATTCGCGCACCGATTTATTCATTAAAAATGCAAACAAATATTTTATTATAATTTTTTCTTTGAGAATTTAAGTAATTTTTTCACTTCACGGTCAAAGTCGGAAATATAATTTTTGTCTTGAACAACACGGTATTTTTCATATTCGCTTTCGGCCAAAGTTACTGCGAGTTCATGACTAATCTTACCGCTGTCTTGTAAAATATCTTTTTCGTTGAATTGCAAAAAGGCGTCTAATTTCTCTGCCCAGTCTTTCATATACATCACCACACCCTTTTGTGCCTGCATCTCGGCATAGTCAAGATACATTGTTACAATCCGATTGAGTCCATCTAATTCTTTTTCATTGAGATAATTCTTGGCAATACTGACATCAGTTTTTCTAATAGCCCCTTTTGGCGAATATTTCCAGTTTGTGAGTCCCATATTTGGTTTCTCGCTATTGACTCTGTTGTGAATAATTTCCGCTGCGGTTTGGCCGGTTATTGCCCAGTGAAGTTTGTTTTGCACGGTAGCAAAAAATTGTCTGGTGATTTCTTCATTCGGATTATAGTCAGCACTGCACTGAGCGTAAATATCGGTAATTTTCTGATAGAATCTGCGTTCACTGCTACGGATATTTCTGATACGAGCTAGTTGCTCTTCAAAATAATCTTTGCCGAAAATATTGTTGGGGTTTTTCAACCGCTCATCGTCCATGGCAAAGCCTTTAATGATGTATTCTTTGAGCACTTGGGTTGCCCAGATACGAAAATGCGTTGCCTGAGTAGAATTAACCCGATAGCCAACGGAAATAATGGCATCAAGATTATAAAACTTAGTTTTATATGTTTTTTCATCATCGGCAGTTAGTTCCAAAATGGAACTAACTGAATTTTCTTGCAATTCCCCGCTTTCAAAAATATTTTTGAGATGCTTAGTAATAGCTGGTCTTTGCACGCCAAACAAAAAAGCTATTTTGTCTTGAGTAAGCCAAATATTTTCATCACGCAGAAATATCTCCACTTTCACCTTGCCGTTTGGCGTGGTGTAGAGCAGAAACTCTGTGAATGTATTCTGTCTGGCAATCTGTTTATTCTTTTTCATAAATTCCCTTCAAAATTTAAAATTATTTTAATCCAAATTTCTTTTTCTCCTCCTTTTCTTCTTCTTCCCAGTAGATTTAAAATTTATAATTTATTAACTTTAATTTAAGTCAAACTTAAAATAAAATTAAGTTTAATTTAAGTTTTTTTCTATTATTTAAAATTATTTAAATAATTTTAAATTTTTTTGTTAATTCTTCAACAATAAATTTTTCTCCAAAAATTAATATTCCCAAATACTCAACATCTTTTAAATCTTTTTCATTTATCTGTTCAATTATTTTTTTATAAATTTTGGAATTCAATTATTTGAATTAATGAAATCAAAATATTTGACAAAATGATTAAAAAATGATTAAAATATAGGGAAGTAAGATAAGAAAATTTATAAAAAGGAGGTGAATAAATAAGATGACAAAAAAAGAGAAGAAAAAAGTGGAGACGTTTCTAGCTGAAATGGCAGATAATGTTTTTTCTATTGGAGCCACATCCTTTGAAAAAGGAAAGAACCACCTTGAGTCTTTTAAGAAGATTCAGGGTAGATTAGGGATGATGGCCGATCTAGTCTCCAAGCTCAAGAGTGAGCTAGGATTAGATCTTTTGGCAAGAGGTTGAGGAGTGTGAGGGTACCATTCTTTTACATAAGAGTAAGAGAATGGCAACCCTTTTTTAATTAATTTTTTTTGTTATAAATTTTAAAAATAAAATTAAATTAAAATTAAATTTTATTTTTTATTTTCAACTTTAATTTTCTGACATATAAACTACAACCTAATTTTTTAATTTCATCAATGGAAAAATTTGACATTCGCGAGCTGATTTGTTCATAAGAAATGCAAAAACACGCTCTGACATTCCAAATCCGCAAGTTGGTGGCATTCCATATTCCATTGCTTCTACAAATTCTTTATCAAACATCTGTGCTTCATCATCGCCAGCTTCTCTTAATTTTTGTTGTTCGCTAAATCTTTTTGCTTGATCAATTGGATCGTTTAATTCGCTATAACCCTTACCTAATTCTGAACCAGCCAATATAACTTGAAAACGTTGGACAAACTCGGAATTATTTTCCATTTTTTTGGCTAATGGCTCCATAATAATTGGCACATTAACAAGAAATCCAGGTCCAGCAATATTTTTTCTGCAATATTTCCATAAATTATCAATCGCTCTGGTTATATTAAAACCTTTCTTGTCATATTTAATATTTAATTCTTCAAGTTTTTTTTCTATTTGCTTTATGTCTGTTTTAGATATATCAACGCCTGTAAATTTTTTTATTGTTTCGCTATAATCATAAATTTCCCATTCTTTATTCAAATCAATATCAAATTTTCCAATTTTAAATTGAAAAGTTCCAAAAGTTTCTTGCGCAATATGTTTAAATAATTCTTCAACCAATTTCATCCCATCTTCATAATCAGCATAAGCCCAATAAAATTCCATTTGTGTATAATCTTGCAAATGTTCGGCGTCCATTCCTTCATTTCTAAATTGTCTCCCAATTTCAAAAGTTTTTTCAAAACCAGCAACCATTAATTTTTTTTGCCACAATTCTCCCATAGAAATTCTTAAATACACATCAATATTCAAAGCATTGTGATGAGTTATAAATGGACGAGCATCTGCTCCGCCAGGAATTGTTTCTAAAACAGGAGTTTCTACTTCTAAAAAATTTTTCTTTATTAAAAAATTACGCGTTGCATTCCAAAATTTCGCTTTTTTTTCTATCATTTCGCGAACTTCTGGATTAAATAAAATATCCAAATATCTTTTTCGCAATTTTTCTTCTTCGTCTTGCAAACCACGCCATTTTTCTGGCAATGGGCGGAGTGCTTTAGATAAAAGATGCCAACTTTTTACTTTTAAACTTTTTTCACCCTTGTGAGTAGTAAAAACCACACCTGTTACTTCAACAAAATCACCAACATCTATATATTTTCCTAAAAACTTATAGTTACTTATATTTTTTGACTCATCTAAATATGAATCATTTGCAACAGTATTTTCTAATTCTTTTTTAGAAAAAGCCAATTGTAAATTACCACTTCCATCTTCTAAATTAGCAAAAGTTAAATTACCATGTTCACGCAAACTCCTTAAACGACCTGCAATAATTATTTGAGTTTGTTTTTCATTTAATTGATCAAAATCAACCAACACTTGACTAATTAAATAATCACGAGTAGTCTTAGAAGGATAAGGATCAACCCCCATCTTATTAATTTCCTCTAATTTTTTAAGCCTATCATCACGTTCACTAACTTTTTCTTGTTTTTCTCTTTGATGAATAGAAGTTGGCGAATTTTTTATTATCATAATACTAACGGTAACAAAATAAATTATTTATTTAACTTCAATTGCTTGTGTTGGGCAATTTTCAGCAGCATTTTTAGCGCAAGCCGAATCGCTCTGACTAATTACTTCAGATTTACCCTGTTCGTTAATTTTAAAAACTTTAGAACACGTAGCTTCACAAGCACCACATCCAATACACGCATCTTCATTGATAGTAATCATAATTTTTTTATTTTTAAATTAGTTTATTAATTTATTTTTTTATCTTCTCTTCTTCAGTAAAAATTTGATTAACTTTATTTAAAAGTTGAGTTGGGGTTAGATTTGCTTTAATAAGAAAACCGTCAACTCCATTTTGAAAACCTTTTTCAATCTCTTTATTTTGCACTAAATTAGACAAAATATAAATTTTTATCTTTTTTGTTTTTTTATCTTTTTTTAATTCATTAATAACCTGATAACCATCCATTTTTGGTAAAATCAAATCCAAAAGTATTAAATCAGGCAATTCTTTTCTAGCCAATTCTAATCCAGCCAAACCATCCATAGCAGTAATGATTTGATAATCAGTCTGCGAAAATTTTATTTTATACACATCTAACAAAACTTCCTCATCTTCAACAATAAGTATTTTTTTAGACATAGATATTAGTCAAAAGTATAAGTTAGTCAAAAGTACTTAAAGTCTATAAAGTCAAAAATCAATGGAATTTTATAGACTTTATAAACTTTATAAACTTTTTAAATCCAAGTAACACAAGCTACTTTATCACTTGCCTCTTTCAGTCTCATTAATCTAACACCTTGAGTATCTCTGCCTGATTGATTTACTGACTTAAAAGATAATCTAATAACTTGGCCTTTTTCAGAAATAATAATTAAATCCTTTTCACTCATTGCTTCAGAATTAACTATAAAAGCGCTAGAAATCTTACCTGTCTTTGTTGTAACTTTTACAGTTTTTATACCTGATCCACCACGTCCTTGAATTTTATATAAATTAAGAGAAGTGCGTTTACCAAAACCTTGATCAGTAATAATTAAAACCTGATATTTCTTTAATTTTTCTTTATCATTTTTAATTATTCCCATGCCAACTAACGCATCTTCTTTCTTTTTTAACCTTATACCAAAAACTCCGGCAGCATTACGACCAACATCTCTAACATCTGTTTCTTTGAAGCGGATAGCCTGTCCAGAAGCGGTAACTAATTGAATTTGATCATCGCCATTAGTTGGTTTAGCCCAAATAAGTTTATCATTTTCATTAATTTTAATAGCAATTAATCCAGAACGACGTACATTAGCAAAAGCTTCAATTTTTACTTTTTTTATCAAACCTCGTTCAGTAGCAAAAAATAAATATTTACTTTTAGCTAATTTATCTAAAGGCAAAATTGAAGTTACTTTTTCATTTGCGCCTAATTGTAAAAAATTAACAATAGGAGTTCCCTTCGCAGTTCTTGCAGCTTGTGGTATCTCAAGAGCTTTAAGTTGAAAAACTCGACCGCTTGTAGTAAAGAACAAAATATCATTATGAATTAAAGTAATAAACATAAATTCGACCATGTCCTCTTCTTTAGTAGTTAAACCAATAACGCCTTTCCCTCCACGACCTTGGACTTTAAAAGTGTCTGGAGTAAGTCTTTTAATATACCCATCACGAGTCATAGCAACAACAGCCTCTTCATTAGGAATTAAATCTGCAATAGAAAAATCCTTAACACCATGAACCATTACTTTAGTTCTTCTATCATCGCCATATTTTTCAGCCAAAAATTCAATTTCTTCTTTAATTATATTTTTGATTTTAGCAGCTGATCCTAATATTGCTTCCAATCCTTTTATTAATAATTGCTTCTCTTTAAGTTCGTTTTCTATTTTTAATCTTTCTAAATTAGCTAAAGTTGACAATCTCATTTCTAAAATAGCAATTGCCTGACGCTCAGTTAATTTAAACTTTTTTATTAAACTTATTTTAGCTTCCTCTTTATCTCTTGAAGCTTTTATAATTTTAATAACAGCATCAATATTTTGTAATGCGATTATTAAACCTTCCAAAATATGAGAACGTTCTTTTGCTTTGTCTAAATCAAATTGTGTACGTCGTTTTATAACTTCTTGTCTGTGTTTAATATACTCTTCTAATACCATTTTAAGCGTCAAAACTTTAGGCTGAATTCCATCGATCAAAGCTAACATATTAACATGAAAAGTTTCCTGTAGTTGTGTGTGTTTATATAAACTATTTAAAATTTTCTTAGGATAAACATCCTTTTTTAAATCAAGCACAACGCGTACGCCATCTTTATCAGATTCATCTCGTAAATCTTTAATCCCTTCCAACTTTTTTTCTTTTACTAAATCAGCAATTTTTTCAACCAAGTTAGCTTTATTAACTTGATAAGGAATTTCACTAATAATAATTTGAAAACTTCCGCTCTTGGATTCTCTTATATCTGCTACGCCACGCATGACGATGCCAGCTTTTCCAGTAGCATATGCTTGTAAAATATCTTTATTGTTAAAAATAACTCCACCAGTTGGAAAATCAGGACCTTTAACATATTGCATTAAATTTTCTACTGTAGCTTCTGGATTATCAATTAAATGAGTAATAGCTCCAATTAATTCACGCAAATTATGAGGTGGAATATTAGTTGCCATACCAACAGCAATTCCCATAGCGCCATTTAATAAAAGATTTGGTAATCGCGCTGGCAAGACTCGTGGTTCTTGATGTGAGCCATCAAAATTAGGAGAAAAATCAACAGTATTTTTTTCTAAATCAAATAATAATTCTTCGGAAACCGCTGACAATTTAGCTTCGGTATATCTCATAGCAGCGGCATTATCACCATCCATTGAACCGAAATTTCCTTGCCCACGCACTAAAGGATATCGCATAGAAAAATCCTGCGCCATTCTAACCATAGATTCATAAACAGCAGAATCACCGTGTGGATGATATTTACCTAAAACTTCTCCAACAACAGTAGCTGATTTACGAAATCTCCCTCCAGCTCTAAGTCCAATATCCCACATAGCATAAAGAATTCTACGATGAACAGGCTTTAAGCCATCTCTAACATCAGGCAAAGCGCGAGAAACAATAACACTCATAGCATAATCAAGATAACATTTGCTCATTTCTTCAATAATTGGCTGTGATTGAACATATCCATAATCAGTTTTTTGCTTACCAACAACTATTCTAGTTTCTTCAGATTTAACAACAACTTGATTATCATCTGTTAAGACTGCTTCTTTTTCATCAAAAGAATCAACTGATTCAATCGGCTCTTCTTGCTTTTCTATTTTCTCATCGTCTATTTCTTTTATTTTTTTTGTCATAATAATAATTTAGTTTATATTTTGATATAAAATTAAATTTTTAAATTTTTAAATTACAAAATTAAAAATTATTTCTTAAAATTAAATGGTTTTATTTGACATATAACCCCTAATTGTTAACTTTATTCATTAAACGTTCTTTTAATAAACCTATATTTTTTTCTTCTACTTGATTAGTTTGTGGCAAAGAGCTAGACGCTGTTTGTTGTAAATTTTTTATTTCTTTAATACTTTTTTTTGTTTCTACTGTAATATCATTTAATCCTTTTTTCATTTCTGCCCAATTGAAATTATTTTCGCTAACTTTTGTAGAATCTAATTGAAAAGTATTTTTAATATTTAATAACCAAAAACTAATAATCAAGACCATAAAAAATGTTACTCCAGTTATCATAACAATTTTTTTATCTTGCTCAATATTTCTCTGCTTCCTTGTCATAAATTTAATAATTAAAAATCACTCAATTAAAGTGATTTAATTTATTAAAATAATAGCAAAAATAATATAAAAAGTAAAGAATTTGTATGGTTTGCGAATACGGTATTCGGCGACAAACCTCTTATGCATTTAAAATTACTAACTCCATATCTTCTTGAGGTAATTCTTTTTTGCTAATTTTTAATTTATCTTCATAAGCTGGTTCAATACCTAATTCTTTTATAAATTTATCAACACCAGCAACTTCAACTGTTGATGCACCTACTTTATAATGCATTGGAATAACAATGCGTGGTTCAATTTGACTAATAACTTCTACAGCTTTTTTCGCGTCAATAGTATAATTACCGCCAACAGGAATTAATAGAATATCAGCTCCACTAAGTTTTTCCAATTGTTTAGAATCAAGAGAATGACCTAAATCACCAAGATGAACAATATTAATGCCTTCTATATTAATTTTATAAGCAATATTGTCGCCTCGTTCTTTTCCGCTAGAATTATCATGAAAAGTATCAACACCTTCAATAGAAACATCTTTTATTTCATATTCACCTGCATTTGTAATAATAAAAGGATTACCACTGATAGCATCTGTGTTGTTATGATCAGAATGCTGATGACTAACGAGGACAATATCAGCTTGTCCACTAGGCATTTTAAAGCCAACAGTTTTGTCAAAAGGATCTGTTATAATAGTTACTCCATCTGAACCAGCTTTATCCTGAATTTTAAAACATGAATGACCAATGTAAGTGATATACATAAATTTAATTTTTTAATTTTTTAATTTTTAATATTAAAATTACTAAAACATTTAAAAAGCCAAGAAGCTAATTCTATCTGCTAAAATATTTTCCATCATCCTCTTCATCATCCTGATTTTGACTTAACTTTTTGTTTTTTAAATTATCAATCTTATTAATTTCCTCACTATTATTTTCTTCAATTTCCATCTCATCAAAAGATTCACCTTCAACTTCTTCTGTCTTATCTTCTGGCAAGTACTCATCAGGCGCTTCCATTTCTTCTTGCTTATGCAAAGGCATTCCGCTTACTCCTTGGTTTATCATCCTATCATACTGGTCTTGAGAAATCAAAACTTTTCTAGGTTTAGAACCATTTGTAGGCCCTATAATCCCTTCTTGTTCTAATAAGTCCAATAATCTAGCTGCTCTTGCATAACCAATAGAAAAACGGCGTTGCAAATAAGAAGCAGACGCTTTTCCTGAATTAATAATAACTTCCTTAGCTTCTGGCAATAAATTATCATCATTTGAATCATTGTCATTTAATCCTACTCCAGCCACGCCATTAACTTTCTGTTTTTCTATTACCTCTTCAATATAATCAGGTTCATCGCTTTTCTCTTTTATGTAATTAACAATTCTTTTTATTTCATTATCACTTACAAAAGCGCCTTGTATTCTTCTTGGCTTTGAAATTTCAGCAGTAGTGAATAACATATCACCACGACCCAATAATTTTTCAGCTCCTAATGAATCTAAAATTGTTCGCGAATCAACACCAGATGCAACAGAAAAAGCAATACGCGCAGGCATATTTGCTTTAATTAAACCAGTAATAATATTAACACTTGGTCTTTGAGTAGCTAAAATCAAATGAATACCAACTGCTCGAGACATTTGAGCTAAACGAATAATGCCACCCTCAATATCACGTGAAGCAGCTACCATTAGATCAGCTAATTCATCAATTATAAAAATAATGTAAGGCAACTTGCCGTCCTCCCCTTGCTGATGATTATTATTATAACTTTCAATATTTCTTTTGCCAAGTCTTGCTAAAAGTTCAAAACGACGATCCATCTCATTAAGGCACCATTTTAAAGCATTAATAGTTTTACTAACTTCAGTAATAACTGGCGTTAAAAGATGCGGAATTCCATTATAAACAGGCAATTCTACTCTTTTTGGATCAACCATAATAAAACGCAAATCATCAGGACCATTTTGATAAAGTAAACTTATAATAATAGAATTTAAACAAACTGACTTACCAGAATTAGTAGCGCCAGCAACCAAAAGATGAGGCATTTTACAAATATCATCCAACCAAACTTTTCCTGAAACATCTTTACCCAAACCAATCATTAAATTATTTTTTCTTTTTATAAACATTTCGCTAGACAAAACTTCTCTTAATCCAACGATTGCTTTAATCTGATTAGGAACCTCTATTCCAACTAATGACTTACCTGGAATCGGCGCCTCAATTCTAATAGGATGCGCTGCCAAAGTCATTGCTAAATCATTGCTTAAAGTAGTAATTCTAGTTAATTTAATTCCGTCTGCTGGTCGCAAAGTATATTGAGTAACAGTTGGTCCAATATTTACATCTCCCATTTCACAAGATATACCAAAATTTTCTAAAGACTTTTGAATTATTAAAGAATTATTTTTAATATCACCACTAGTCGGTTTGCCAATCTGCGCATTAAGTAAATCTAGTGGCAAATCCACCTTCTTATGGCTAGATTTCCAATTATTGTTTTCTTCAATTTTATCAACTGCCTCTTCTGCAAATAATGCCACTGCTGTTTTTATTTTATGACTTTTAAAACTGCTATCACCTGTTTCTGCTATAATTAAATTTTCTTCTGTTTCTGCAATTGATTCATTTTCTTCTTTTTCATTTACATAATTATTATTTGAACGTTGAAAAATTTTATTAAATAAAAAATTTATAGGATAAATTATTTTAGCAAACCAACTATTAGATCCAATAAGTGATTGCAAAGTTGCATTGAACATAAGCATTAAAGAAATAATCAATAAACACGCCAAAACAACTAGACTTGCCCAAAAACCCATAATTTTAGTAAAACATAGAACAACAATTAACCCTAGATAGCCACCGCCAGTTCCATCGTCAATAGCTAAATGCCAAAGAGCTTGATTTATAAATAACAAATGTAGTAATCCATTAAAAGAGATCGCAAAAAGAAATAAACCCAAATAATTAGCGCCTTTTACCCAATGTCTTTCTTCATTATAAAATAAAAAGCCCAACGCCAAAATAGTCGGCGGAAACAACCATTTTCCCCAACCAAAAATAAGCATCATCCCTTGATTTAAATAAACACCCATCTGTCCTGCTAAATCAAATAAACTCAACAAGCTAGTAGCGCCAAAAGCTAAAATAAAAACAATAAAAATACCCTTTTTAATATCAGGATCTAAGTCAAATTTAGGCAAACTAACATTATTAAATAATCTTTTTTTATACTTCCCTCTTCTTCTGCCCATAAAAAATAAGTTAAAAGAGTAAAAAAACTTAATCAACCAAAAACTTATAAAGCTCCTTGATTTTCGATTTTTAGGAACTTTATAAGTTTTTGATTAACTTTATTATAGCATTCTTTAAATAAAAACCAAAAATAATAAATTCGAGATTATTTAATATTATTTTAATATATATAATGCAAGTCTTTTTGATGCAAATTGTCACAACTTGATATTGGCGGAAGGAGAGGGATTTGAACCCTCGAAGGCTTTTACACCTTACCCGCTTTCCAAGCGAGCGCACTCGACCACTATGCGATCCTTCCAATGATAAAATAAGATAAGTAAGATAAGTAAGATAAGTAAGATAAGTAAGATAAGTAAGATAAGTAAGATAAGTAAGATAAGTAAGATAACAAAATTTTTTTTATTTTAATTTCTTACTTTTCTTATTTATCTTATTTATCTTATTTTTAATTCTTATTTTTTATTTGTATTTCTTACTTTTCTTATTTGTCTTACTTATCTTATTTTAATTCTTATTTTTTTATTTTAATTTCTTACTTTTCTTACTTTTCTTATTTTAATTCTTATTTTTTTATTTGCATTTCTTATTTTTCTTACTTATCTTATTTATCTTATTTTTAATTCTTACTTTTCTTATTTTAATTCTTATTTTAATTCTTATTTTAACACTTCCCCAATAATACTTTTCATCCCCTTCTCTGGTTTGCCGTCGCGGGCTGTGAAATCTTCAAAAGGATAAGCTCCTGGATAAATTTTATTATTAATAAATAGCGCTGGAACGCCAGTGATGCCAGCCTCTTTACCTTCTGACATCTGTTTTAATATTTTAGTTTTAAATTGCTCTGTTTCTAAACATTTAGCAAATTTAACTTTATCTAAACCAAGCTCTTTGACATTAATATTAAATTGATCAATTCCCATTAAACCAGTTTTATTATTGGCAAATAATTTATTATACATTTCCCAAAATTTACCTTGTTCAGATGCGCATTCACTTATTTCAGACGCAATAAGCGCGTTTTGATGAGAATCTAATAAGTAATGACGATAAGCCACGACCACTTTATCGCCAAATTCAGTTTTAATTTGTTTTAAAGTGCCATAAAAATTAGCGCAAAAAGGATCTTCAAAATCAGAATAAATAATCATTTGAACAGGAGCAGTTTTTTCTCCCCAAAGATGATCTGTTTCATCAATTAACCGAATCGGCTTAATTTGATAATTATTATCATCTGTCAATTGTTCAATTTGTTCTTGATTTTTTTTAACTTCCTCACTAACAATATTATTAATAACACTCTTAGTTTTCTTTTTATTAATTAAAATAAAACCAGAAGCTAAAATTAAACAAATAACTATTAGGCTAATGATAAAAGTTTTTTTAATATTCATAGTCATCTACTTAAGAATTTTTAATTTTGTAATTTTTAATTTTTTCCCGCATATTGCGGGATAATATTTAAATTTTTAATATAAATCTCAAAAAACAACTATAAAAATAAATAAATAAATATTTGGATATTAAAAATTAAAATATTTAAAAATTACCTGTCCCGCTTTTGCGGTGAAAAATTATAAAATTAAAAATTCTTTAGAATATTATTTATATTTCAACTTTCTTTAAATGCCAATCAGTTGCTTCTTGAAAATTATATCCTATTCTAAAAAGTATTGCTTCATCAAATCTTTTACCAATTAACTGCAAGCCAACAGGCATATTATTATCAAATCCACAAGGAATAGATATCGCTGGTAATCCAGCTAATGAAGCTCCTGTAACAAAAATATCTTCCAAATACATCTTCAATGGATCTTGCGATTTAGAACCTATTTTAAAAGCAACATGCGGAGCTGTTGGTGTTAATAAGCAATCCACTTGCTCTAAAACTTTATCCATTTCTTGCTTTATTTTAGTTCGAACTTTTTGCGCTTGAATATAATAAGCATCATAATAACCTGCTGATAAAGCATAAGTGCCTAACATAATTCTTCTTTTTGTTTC
>Ga0180008_1001668_pt1 | contig 13422 bp, 9 predicted proteins | sample MM_PW_MetaG_FD_121121 | JGI IMG/M metagenome (GOLD analysis project Ga0180008, IMG submission 121121) | Groundwater microbial communities from the Aspo Hard Rock Laboratory (HRL) deep subsurface site, Sweden - MM_PW_MetaG | ecosystem: Environmental > Aquatic > Deep subsurface > Groundwater... | reverse complement strand
ACCATTTTTTCCAAAGTAGCCAGCATTGCAAGCCTGCCCTTCCCTGCGGGCAAGTTGCTTAACACTGCCCCTTCAATCTTCAGCAAGAGCGCATCGAAGCGTTTTTCAAATAAACTATTGGGGTGACCCCGTTCATAATAGGGTGATCGAAAATCTTCCTCACTCATCACCAGCTTTCGATATTCAATGATAAAACTTTCGAGCACTGGCGAATTTAAATGCCCTGTTTTCGAGCGCACCAATGAGAGCAGTGCCGGCGCAAGGATGTCCTTGCATAACGTTGAGCTATAAGTGATCGCAGCACGCAGACTCGAACTCAGCCCCAACTCCGCTGCAACCGAATAAAACTGTTCCAACTGATCCAGGCTTGCATTTTTTTCAAATCGAGGCGAGGCATCGACAAATCTATTTCTGAGCGGGATTCTTCTGCGATACGGCAAAGGCGAAAAATAGATAACACCCACTTTGCTCAACTCGGCCGCTGACAATTTACCGACACCTTCTTCGTACTGACCAAACACAGAACGTTGAGGCAATGCACGCATCGAGGAGATCGACGCCGCCATGTCGCTCAAGAGTGACGTCTTACCAGAGCCGTTGTTACCCAGGACCAGGCGGACCGTGTCCACATCAAAAAAGCCCTGCCACTTCAAGCTTTCTTTGTTTTCAAACTCAAAGGTGTGCTTGCCGGTTTCCACCGCAATCAGCTTTCTTGCCCTCATAAACGTCCTTGCTCAATCTGCAAAATGTATACGCACTCGATAGCGCACGACGGCCATCGCCGAAACAGCGCCGTATATAAACGCAAATGATTTCATTTTGCCACCTCATCCGTTATTCACGGTGCCCGTCCAGGCGCAAACGCCAGACACGGTTGAAGCGCAGGTCAGTGGAGGACAGCGGCTCCACATCGATCAGGTAGAACAGACCAACCGGGCATTGCATGACATGCAGCAGGGCCGCGCGAATCACCGATGGGTGCGTCACCGCCAGCACATGGCCGGGCTGGTCTTGCAGGGCCTGCATCCACTGGCCTACCCGCTCACAGAGCTGTACTACCGACTCACCGCCGTGTGGAGCACGGGTGCTGTCGGCAAGCCAGGTTGCCATCTCCTCATGATCGATGGCGTTGACATCCTGGCCATGCCAACGGCCCACATCCATATCACGCAGGCCGTCATCGACCCTGGCGTCCTCGCCAAACAGCATCGCCGTTTGCCGGGTCCGCCGTTCTGGCCCACATAGCAAGCGTGGCGCTTTTTTAAAACGGCCGGCCAGTCTCAAGGGTGTGGGCGGTACTTGCAGGGCCTCGTCGAGGGGCCATTGCCCGCGTTTCTGAGCCCGGGTCGCGTCATGGCAAATCAGCGTCAGGCGTGTGCTCTGCATGGGTATGGATCTCGGGTGATCAGGTGAAGGACGCATCTTACAACGATCAGATCTCGCAGCAGTGCATCGCAATGTTGACCAACGGTCGTGGGAATGTTCAGATGCCGGCCTGTTTCAGGTGCCTCATGCCGCCGTGCATGGGGTGAAACGGGAAACCGGTACGCTCGTTCGAGCAAGTCCGGTGCTGCCCCCGCAACGGTATTCGCGTGACCCCTTCGACACACCACTGTGGCCAGAACGCCATGGGAAGGTGAAGGGTTCGATACGCGAGAGCCCGGAGACCGGCCTGGAATTTCTGTTTGGCATAATCCTGCGGTGGGCGGGCATGGGCCGGTATCGGTGTGTGCCCGGTGCCTTCTCTTGCGTGCTTCTGCGAAGATACTTTCGAGAAGACCTATGATGTTCCAACGTTCCTCTACCTCTGGCTCGACCCTCCTGCTGGGTTGCCTGTTCAGCCCCCTGCTGCTTGCAGACAACAGCACCTTGGAGCTCAAGCCACAGACCGTTTCCGCACCGTCGGTGGAGTCCACCACGGTGGCCGAGATGGCCCAATACGGCAGCAAGGTCGAGATTGTCACCCGCGAGCAGATTGAACGCGCCGGCCCCAGCGCGGATATCACCCGGGCAATGCAGATGTTCATCCCCGGCTTCTACGTCGCACCGAAAAACGGCCCGTTCGATTACGGCACCTATTCCCTGCTGGGCGGACGCAATGACGACACCCTGATCCTGCTCGACGGCGTACGCCTGAACAATCGCCTGTACGGCGGCCTGTACCTGGACACCCTACCGGCCAACGCCGTGGAGCGCATCGAAGTGCTCAAGGGTGGGCAAAGCCTGTTGTTCGGCACCCAGGCGGTGGCTGGGGTCATCAACATCGTCACACGCAGCCCGCAGACCCGTGACGTTTCCGGCGAAACCAACCTCGGCGTCGATACCTTCGGCGGTACCACCGGCGATGCCCGGGCCGAGCGGATTTTGCGCAATGGCCTGGGCGACCTGGGGCTGCTGGCCTACGTCAGCCATAACGCGTCCGAGGGCTACCAGCCGTTTCGCAACCGCGACATGAGCAATGTCACCGACAAGAAACGTTCCTACGAAGTCACCACCTTCGGTGCCAAGGCCATCCAGTCCTTTGGCGATGACTCACGCCTGGAGCTGTTTTACCAGTACTCCGATGCCAACCTGGACTTCGCCGGCGCCACCAACCACCGCAAGACCACCAACGATCGCGTGCAGCAGATTGCTACGACGACCTTCGAACAGCGCGTCAACGAGCGGCTGAGCTACTTCGTCAAAGGCCATATCAACGATTGGGACACCCGCTACTCACGGGTCAACAACACCGCCGGCGGCGGCACCGTGGTGCGCAATCACAACGATTACTGGGGCTTTACCGACTGGGGCGTACAGGCCGAAGGCAAGGCTGAGCTTACGGGCGGCCATGTGCTGGTGTTCGGCTCCGATAACCAGTGGTTCAAGGGCCAGGACGACGTGATGGTCATCGACAACAACAAGGCCGAAGCCCATGCCTTGTACACCCAATTGCGACCGCAGATCGACGCCCTGCCCGACTGGCACCCGAGCCTCGGCGTGCGCCACGAAACCATGAGCGGCGGTGACAGTGCCACTGTCGGCATGCTCACCTCGCTGTATGACCTCAACGCCAACTGGGCCTTGCGCGGCCAGTACGGCACCGCCTACAAGCTGCCGAATGCCGAGCAATTGTTCGTCAACGAGCCCGGCGACGAGATCGGCAACCGTAACCTCAAGCCGGAGAAAAGCCGCAACGCCGAGCTGGGCCTGGACTACAAGGGCCTGCTGGCCGACCGTGAATTCAGCGCCAGCGTGACCCTGTTCAAGCGCAAGATCACCGACCTGATCACCCTCGACGATAGCCAGTGGGTCAACGGCCAGGGGCAGATCCAGATGCGCGGCTTCGAGGCCGACGCCCAGTTGGCACTCAACGAGCAGTGGAGCCTGCAGGCGGACATGACCCGCAACCTCACCGAGTCGCGCGCCGGAGTCACCATCAATGATGTGCCGAGTTTCTTCGCCCGCTCGCGGGTGGGTTTCGAGTCGCAGAATCGCCTGTGGGGCGCCGGCGCGGCCATCCGCTATATCCACGATGTGATCAGCTCGAAACGGATCGAGTACGGCCATTATTCGGTGGTGGATGCCGATGCCTACCGCTACCTCGACAATGCCCATCAACATCGGGTGAGCCTGCTGGTAGAAAACCTCTTCGACCGCGACTACGTCACCAGCCGCTCCAGCAATGTCGACAACCTGGGCCGACCGTTCACCTCAGAGGTGCGTTACACGTATCGTTTTTGATGACTCAAATCACGCAAATCGACGGGGTTGACACCCACCCCGACTGGTCCCGTATCCCCGACCACGCCCGGCATGTGCTGCTATGCACCGGCCCGCGCTGTACCCAGCGCGGCGCCTTGCAGCTGTGGAAAACCCTGCGCCGGCGCCTGCTGGAACACCAGCACATCGAAGTGCCCGGCGGCGTACTGCTGACACGCACCCATTGCCAGTTCCCGTGCAACCTGGGGCCGGTGCTCACGGTGTACCCGGAGCGCTGCTGGTATGGCGTGCGCAACAAGGCCGATGCCGTGCGCCTGGTGGATGTACACCTGGTGGGCGGCGAAGTGCTCGAAGAGCTGTTGATCCGGGAGCGCCCATGAAACGCCTGGGAGGGCTTGCCATTAGCCTGTTGTGCAGCGCAACCGCCCTGGCTGGCGGTTATCGCAATTGCCAGCAGGACTGGTATCTGCCCCAGACGCCACCGTCGCGCATTGTCGCCCTCAACCAGCACGCCGCCGATCTGCTGCTGGCCCTGGACGCCGGCCCGACACTGGTAGGCGTGGCGTACCTGGATGACAACGAGGCCGCGCGCAAGCCGGGTGAATATGTTGGAGTGCCAGTGATTGCCCCCCGCTACCCGGCCAGCGAGGTGCTGTATGGGCAGAAGCCGGACCTGGTGGTGGGCGGCTTTGCCACCGCCTTTGGCAACGGCGTCACCTCGCGCAGCGGGCTCGCCGGCAACGGTGTGGCTTCGTATCTGCTGGAGTCGGCCTGTGCCGGACACTCCCTGGACTACTTCGGCCACATTCGCAATGACCTGCTGACCCTGGGCAGCCTGCTGCATAAACTGCCGCGGGCCCGCGAACTGATTGACGCCCTGGATGCCGACCTGGCCAGGGCCCAGGCACTGGCCAAGCCGGCAAAACCCTTGTCGGTGTTTTACCTCGACAGTGAGGTCAACGGCCTGGACAGCGAGGGACGGCAAGGTTTTGTCACCGCCCTGCTGGCTGCTGCCGGGGCACGCAACCTGTTGGCTGGGGTCAATCAACACCGGGTCACGGTCAGCAGTGAGACGTTATTAATGAGCGACCCGGACGTGATTCTGCTGGCCGATGCCGTATGGTCCCCGGCCAGCCGTAAACGCCAGTTGCTGACCCGCGACCCGGTACTGTCGCGCCTGCGGGCGGTACGGGAAAACCGCATGATCGATATCCCGTTTACCCACCTGGTGCCCAATGTCGGCAGCGGCAAAGTGGTGCTGGACCTGGCACGCCAGCTCCACACCCTGTAGGAGCCGGCGACTCGTGACCTGTGGTCAAGAGTCATTTGAACAATCGTGGGTGTTTCCCCTGGCGCCCTGGGCAGATACTCGCCGCCATTGTTCACGCCACCACTGGAGTCACTCATGTCTATTCCCGCCTTCGGCCTTGGTACGTTTCGCCTGCAAGGCCAAGTGGTTGTCGACTCTGTCGGCAACGCCCTCGACCTGGGCTACCGGGCCGTCGATACCGCGCAGATCTACGAGAACGAAGCCGATGTCGGCCAAGCCATCGCCGACAGCGGTATTCCCCGCGATGAGCTGTTCATCACCAGCAAGATATGGATTGCCCATTTTGCCGAAGGCAAGCTGATCCCCAGCCTCAAGGAAAGCCTGCGCAAGCTCAAGACCGACTACCTGGACTTGACCCTGATCCATTGGCCGTCACCACAAAACCAGGTACCCGTCACCGTGTTCATGGAACAGTTGCTCGAAGCCAGGCGCCTGGGCCTGACCCGGCAGATCGGTGTCTCCAACTTCACCGTAGCGCTGATGGAAGAAGCCATTGCCGCCGTCGGCGCCGAGAATATCGCCACCCACCAGATCGAACTGCACCCGTATCTGCAGAACCGTAAGGTGGTGGATTTGGCCAAGCACCACGGCATCCAGATTACCTCGTACATGACCCTGGCCTACGGCGAAGTGCTGAAAGACCCGGTGATCCAGGCAATTGCCGAACGCTACCAGGCTACACCGGCACAGGTGACCCTCGCATGGGCCATGCAATCGGGGTATGCGGTGATTCCTTCCTCGACCCAGCGCACCCACCTGCAAAGCAACCTCAAGGCCGTGCAACTGACCTTGAGCGAAGCCGATATGGCACAGATTGCCGGCCTGGAGCGCGGCCATCGCCTGACCAGCCCCAAGGGCATCGCACCGCAGTGGGACTGAGCTAGGCTGCCGGGCTGCGCGACAGTTCCCGCAGCCACGGCAAGACCCGCAAGCCGCTGGCGGATGACGGCGGGTCGATGATGTCCATGAAGTGTTCCAACGTGACGCTGTCGGGCGATCCCGGCAAGCGCACCAGGACCTGGGGCGTCAGCGCGGCCGGCAACCCCAGGTCCTGGTCGTCATACACCAGCACATGACGCACCTGCGGATGTTGCTGCTGGAACGCCAGCGCGCCCACTGCGCTGGTGGCCAGTCCGGCATGAACAATCAACACATCGAATGGCTCCGCCGAGATATCGGTCAGGATCAGTACTTCATCGAAAGTCTGCACCGGGACGATCCGGTAGTAGCCCAACTGGTTGAGCATTTTCTCGATGTGCAACCGTTGCAGGTGCTGTTCATCAGCAATCAGGATGGTCAGTGCTTTGGTTGGCATGGCAGGTCCCTGAGCAGGCATTGCTCGTGGCAGGAAGGAGCGGCCTACTCTTCCAGACATAATTAGACAAAAAAATCAGCGTAGTTCCCTCCGCGCGTAGGAGTTCTCCCAAATCTCCCGACATTCTCCCCTTATGCCTGTTTGCAATAGTCCGTCAGGGCCTGATGCAATTGATCAATAGCGTCCCGCAACCCCGCCACTGCCAGGACCAGCGCCCCGGGATCCCGTTGCTCACAGGCCGCTTCCAGCGCTTCGCAGTGATTCACCAATGCCTGTGCCGCGACCAGTCGTGCCCCGCCCTTGGTCCTATGGGCCAGGTCATGTAACTGGGCGTAGTCGTTTGCTTCGAGCAGGGCCTGCACTTGCGCACGATCGGCGGCGAGGCTGTCGAGCAGTTGCATGAGCAATTCCTTGACGGCGTCAGTGTCGGAGCCGGTCAGCTTCAACAAGCGGCTCAAGTCGAGTGCCTTGGCTGGAGCGGCTTGCTGCGGCTCATTGACCGAAGGCCTGGCCGTGCGTGATGCCAGCGCGGCATGCAGGTCCTCAAGCCCGGTGGGCTTGAACAGGCAACCGTCCATGCCGGCAGCGATGCAGCGCTCGGTCTCCTCCGGTTGGGCATTGGCGGTAAACCCGAGCAGCAGACAAGGTGCCAAGCCACGGGCACGCTCATCGGCACGAATGTCCCGCGCCAGGTCATAGCCATTTTTCAGCGGCATATTGCAGTCAGTGATCACCCCGTCGAATCGCTCGGCCTGCCAGCACTCAAAGCCCTGCACCCCATCGTTGGCGGTGGTGATCCGGTGCCCCAGGAAACTCAGTTGCCGGGTCAACAATTGCCGGTTGGCGGGGTAGTCATCGACCACCAGGATGCTCAACACATGGGCAGGCGGCGCCTCCAGAACAACCGGCTCGGCGTGTGCGATTGCCGACGCGGCCACCGCCAGGAGCAGCGTGACCTCTACCCGCGTGCCTTGCCCCAGCACGCTACTCAGCTTCAGCTGGCCGCCCATCATCTCGCACAGGCTGCGGCTGATCACCAGCCCCAGGCCGGAACCACTGCGAGCCGACTGGTCGGTGTTGCGCCCTTGCACAAAAGGATTGAACAAGCGCATCTGGTCTTCCATGCCGATCCCAATACCGGTGTCCTCCACCACCAGCCTGAGGCTCAGGTAACCGTTGGCAACCGCCGGTAAACCGCTGGCGTACAGGCGCACGTGGCCCTGGGCGGTAAACTTGATCGCGTTGCTCAACAGGTTGGAGACCACCTGCTTGAAGCGCAGCGGGTCGATCAATACGTAGCGGTCAACCAGCGGATCCAGTTCCACCTGCAAGGCCAGGCCCTTGGTACGCGCCAGCCCCTCGAAGATCCGGGCCGCCGAAAGCAGCAGCTCGCGCAGGTTCGAGGGCTCCAGGGTCAGGGACAGGTGGCCGGACTCGATGCGAGCGATGTCGAGAATATCGCCGATCAATTCCAGCATGCCGCGCGATGCGTCGGAGGCCACTGCCAGGGCATCGTGGTCGATACGCCCCTGCTCGGCATTCTTGAGCGCCAGCTCGATCATGCCGATCACCGCATTCATCGGCGTGCGGATCTCATGGCTCATGGTCGCCAGGAAGGTGGTCTTGGCACGGTTGGCAGCATCCGCCTCTTCCTTGGCCTCCTGCAATTGCCCCAGCAAACGCTGGCGCTCGCTGACGTCTACCCAGCCGGCAATCATGCCCACGACCTTCTCATCGCCATCACGGTACGGCAGCATCCAGTGATAAATGGTCAGGGTTGCGCCCCCTGGCACCTTGAGTACACGGTCGTGAATCTGCGGCTCGCCGAGCTCCATCAGACGCAAGTAGTCCTCGTGGTAAGACTGGGCCTGGGGGTGATTGCCAGTGTCAGTCTCGACCACGGTCTTGCCGATAACGTCTTCGAGCCGAAAGCCGAACACATTGAGATAGGCACTGTTGCAGGCCATCAGCCGGCCCAGGCGGTCGCGCACGTAAATCGGGTGTGGCGTGCCGTCGATCAGCACACTCATAAAGCGCATCTGGTCGCTCAAGGCGCGTTCGGCCTGGGCGCGCCTGCGGATCAGGCGGCGCAGGTAAATGGCCCAGCCCAGGGTGATCAACAGTAACAACGCGGCCAGCGAGAAGCCCTGGATAATCGTGTTGCGGTGGCGTAGCCAGTAGCTGTCGTTGCTCACCAACTCGCTGCGCCAACGATTGGTCAACTCATCCATCTCCTGGGGGGAGATGCTCAGTAGCGCCTTGTCCAGGATCGAGTACAACTCCAACTGGCCACGGCCCACGCCAAAGGCGAGTCGCGCCGGCTGCGAACCCACCGTACTGGTGATACGCAGGCGATCCCGGTACTGATGGGCAATCATGTAGCGCGCAATGATCAGTGCGTTGACCGACGCATCCACACTCGCGCTGGCGACCAAGGCCATGGCCTGCGCCGGGCTCTCGACGTCCACCAGCACGACCTTGGGATAGTCCCGGCTGATGATGTCCCGCTGCACGCTGCGGCCCAGCACGGCCAGGCGCTTGCCCGCCATATCATCCAGGGTCATCGGGCTGCCGCCATCGTCGCGCGTGACCAGCACGAACGGGTTGTTGAGGTACGGCCGGGTAAAGCGGATTTTGTCTTCTCGGGCCATGCTCGGCGTGATGAACGCGATCATGTCCGCATCCCCCTCGCTGACCTGCTCGACTTGCCGAGTCAGCGAGCTGCCGCGCACCACATCGAACTTCAAGCCGGTACGCAAGCTGATCTGGGCCAGCACCTCGGCACTCAAGCCCTGCAATTGCCCTCGCTCATTGAAAAATGACAAGGGTTGGAATTTATCCAGCGCCGTCACCTTGACCCGTGGATGCTTGTCCAGCCAGCGCTGCTCACTGGCGCTCAAGCGCAGGCGCTCACGCCCCACCACCCCCAGGTTGCCGGCGCTCCAGCGCCGCAGGATCTCCATTTGTTCGTTGGCCGGGATCACCGCCAGCGCCGCGTTGATGATGCGCAATAGGCGGATATTTTCCGCGGTCACGGCAAACGCGAAAGGGTTGACCTCCAGGCTGGAAAAGTCCGCCATGCGCACATTATTGAGGTGGTTTTTGTTGATCAGATAGTTGGCGCTGATCGCATCGCCCAGATAAACGTCCGCCTGGCCAAAGGCCACGGCGCCAAGCGCCTCGATGGTCGATGAATACAGCTGCAGTGAGGCATTGGAGTAATAGGCCGCGACCATCTCGGGCTGCATGTAGTGATAGAGCATGGCCAGGCGCTTGCCTTCCAGCTCCGCACTCAAGGCTTGAGTGTCATCGACGCGTGTCACCAGTGTCGGCTGGTCATTGGCATACGAACGCGACAGCCTCAGCTGGCGGTCCGCTGCCTCGTAGCCATTGGCCGTCCCCAGGAAATCCACATCGCCGCGCTTGAGGGCTGCAATGACTTCATCCCGATGTTCGTAGCGCTGCACCTGAATCGTAACGTTCAGGACCTGGCCGACCAACGCCGCATAATCGGCGGTGATGCCTTCCAGCTCGTCGTTATTGTTCGTCAGATCGAAGGGGGCATAATCAGGGGCCGAAACCCCCATTACCAGCGTGCGGCGCTCGCGCAGCCAGCGCCAATCCGCTTCATTGAGGTTCACCTGCGGGATGTCAAGACTCGAATGCCCCAGCAGGTGCAGGAACTGTGGCTCACCCAGAGCCACGTTGAAGGTGAGTGACAGGCCCGCCAGCCAGAAGGCGGCGAGCCACTTGCCCAGGGCTGTCGACATATCAGATCAAATGATTGCGCTGGGCGAACTTGGATAAATGCACCACCGAAGACATGTGCAGTTTCTCCTTTAACCGGGTCTTGTAAGTACTGATGGTCTTGTGACTCAACAGCATGTCCTTGGCGATTTCGTTGTTGCCCAGGCCCAGCGCCAGCTTCTGCAGGACCATCAGCTCGCGATCGGAAAGCGCTTCTACCAGTTGCTGTTCCGTGGTCTGCAAGTCGTCCTTGCGCACGGAGCTCGTGGGCAGGCTGGGAAAGCAGCTGTAGTTGGACATGACGGCTTTAATGGCTTTTTGCAACTCATCCAGCTCGCCGGTTTTTGCGACAAACCCCATCGCCCCGGCGCGCATGCAACGCGTCGAGAAAAACACCGCCAGATAAGAAGTCAGTACCAGGATCTTGCAGGGCAGGCCCAAGGCCTTGATCCGGCTGATGACCTCCAGCCCGCCCAGCTTGGGCATCGCCAGGTCGAGAATGACCAGGTCTGGTCGCTCCTCCCTGGCAATCTGTAACGCATCGGCACCATTGGCGGCCTCGAAAATGGTCTCGAAGCCCTCCTGGCGCAACAGGTACTTGACGGTTGCACGAATGAACGGATGATCGTCCACGATTAACGCTTTGCTCATGCGACTCCCTTGGAAGACACCACGATTGTTTAGTTGCTTCATTGGCGACGGCTCATTTCAGGAGCGCCAATACCCTTACACATCACACGAAACCCCTGTACCTGTGAGAACTACCAGTTCCGACCAGCGGCACTGCTTTCACAGAACGTTTCAACGGAATTTGGTTAGGTGCAACGGCGTGACATTAACAACGGAATGATGTTTCGCCCGAAGGGAAAATCCGCCTCATATGTAGGATTATTCCTCACAAAAGCGTAGTCAAACATACGAAAAAAGCCGCCCCCCATAACAGGAGGCGGCTTTGCGGCCGGACAAGCGAGGCACCCTCAATCGGTGGTGCTGGGACTCCAGAAGGCTTGCACCACCAGGGTCGACTGGGAGATCCGTGTCACCAGGGCATCGAGTTCGTCACCGTCGACCGAATTGGCCGCCAACGTGGCCTCGATCTCAACCTCCTCACTGCCAAAAGGTCGTACATCAACATCACTGGCCGGGTAGTTGCAGCGCGCCAGTTCCGACTCCAGCAAGGCCATGACCGCTTGCTGCTGGGTACGCCGGGCGATCACGTAGAGGATATTGGTGACCTCGGCCGACACCACGTCCAGGGGCTGGCGGTTGATGTTGTTGACGATCGGGCGCAGCAACGTATTGGCCGCCAGCACAAACATCGTGCCCAGGAACGCCTCAAGGATCAGATCGGCACCGGCGCAGGCGCCCACGGCGGCGGACGTCCACAACGTGGCTGCGGTATTGAGCCCCCGTACGTTGCCCTCCTCGCGCATGATCACCCCGGCGCCGAGAAAGCCAATGCCGGACACCACGTACGCCACCACCCGCACGGCGCCTTCGGCCCCGGCCAGGCGGTTGGCCATGTCGACAAAGATCGCCGCCCCCACCGCCACCAGCACATTGGTACGCAGCCCCGCCGTGCGCTGGCGGAACTGGCGCTCGAAACCGATCAGCCCACCCAGGATAAAGGCCGCGCTGAGGCTGACCACGGTGTCGATCAGGGAATCCAGATTGATGTTATTGAGCGCTTGCATGGTGAGTCTCCCTTTGATTGCCCGCAGAATCGGTGTCGAAAAAAGGGAGAACGCGTCAGTCAGGCCAAACAAGACCCACTGTAGAAGCTGGCTTGCCAGCGAAAAACGTCAGCAATAACGCGAACTGCCTGATCCCCCCACCGTTGTTCTCGGGCTCTTTGCCAGCAAGGATGAAAACCGGCGCAGCTTACGCCCGCAGTCTGAGGGAGGAAAGTGACAGTACGGCGAATCGGCGGACTCTTCAGCCAGGGTTCAGCCAGGGATCGCTCCCGCGGGCGCGGGAACGCTCCACCACTGTGTCAGCTTGCCGTTGCCAGCAGCAAGTCGCGCACTGAGCGCCCCTGGCCCCGGCTGCGGTCATGCTCATGCAGCGAGGCCGCAATCTCATCGGCACGAATCGGCAGGATCGACAGCAAGGTATCGCTCAAGCCGTGGCTGGCCTGGCTGAAACCCTGCATGTAGATGCCCGCCTTGCAGCGCTCATCGGTGACCACGCGGTAGTCGCGGCTCACTTCAAAGTCACCCATATAGGCTTCGAGCGGCGCCAGTAACTGGCGATGCATCTGGCGCTCGTAGCCAGTGGCCAGGACCACCGCATCGTAGTGGTTGATCACGGTTTCACCGGTAGCGTTGTGACGCACCACCAGCTCGATGCCCAGGGAGCCGGCACTGGCCTTTTCCACGGTGGTCAGGGTGCGGAATGCGTGACGGGCGATCCCGGAGACTTTCTGGCGGTAGAAGATCCCATAGATACGCTCGATTAGGTCCAGGTCCACCACTGAATAGTTGGTGTTGTGGTACTCGTTGACCAGGCGCTCGCGCTCGCTGCTGGGCTGCTGGAACACCAGGTCGGTGAACTCTGGGGAGAACACTTCGTTGACGAACGGGCTGTCATCGGCCGGCTTGAGCGCCGAGCCGCGCAGGATGATATCCACCTGCACCGAGGGGAAGCTGTCATTGAGATCGATAAACGCCTCCGCCGCGCTCTGCCCACCGCCAATGATCGCAATGCGCATCGGTCTGCCCTCCACGCACGGCTGCTGGGCCATGCGTGACAGGTACTGGGAATGGTGGAACACCCGCCCGTCCTCCTTGAGCGCCTTGAACGCCTCGGGAATCCGTGGCGTGCCACCGGCGCTGACCACCACCGAGCGCGCGGTGCGTACCAGTTGCTCGCCGTGGGCATCGCGGGAGATCACCCGCAGCGCTTCGACCTGCTGCTGATGCAGGATTGGCTCGATGGCCAGCACATCCTCGCCATAGCGGCTTTGTTCGGTAAATTGCCCGGCGACCCAGCGCAGGTAGTCGTTGTACTCCATGCGGCACGGGTAGAACGTGCCCAGGTTGATGAAGTCCACCAGGCGCCCGTGGGCCTTGAGGTAGTTGACGAAGGAATACGGGCTGGTGGGGTTGCGCAGGGTCACCAGGTCCTTGAGGAAGGAAATCTGCAGCTCGCTCTGGCTCACCAGGGTGTTGCCGTGCCAACGGTAGTCGGCCTGCTTGTCGAGAAACAGCACATCGAGCTTGCCTTGGGCTTTCTCGCGCTCTTGCAGGGCGATGGCCAGCGCCAGGTTCGAAGGACCGAAACCAATACCGATCAGGTCGTGAACCGCGGGCGATGCAATTGCCTGTGT
>Ga0180008_1001667_pt1 | contig 13436 bp, 10 predicted proteins | sample MM_PW_MetaG_FD_121121 | JGI IMG/M metagenome (GOLD analysis project Ga0180008, IMG submission 121121) | Groundwater microbial communities from the Aspo Hard Rock Laboratory (HRL) deep subsurface site, Sweden - MM_PW_MetaG | ecosystem: Environmental > Aquatic > Deep subsurface > Groundwater... | reverse complement strand
AATATACCTGCCTTCAGGTGCATCTGCGATGTCTGCAGCCAGTCGCGGCATAGCAGGGACAGAAAACTTAAGAGAAGAAACAGCTGCGCTGTCGTGACAGGCGACCGCGGGGAAAAAATACTGATAGATGCTCCACCGCAGTTTATGAATCAGCTTGAACAGTGCGGAATTGAAGACACAGGTATTGATTATCTGCTGCTCTCGCACAGGCATGAGGATCATATTCTTGGTCTTTTCTATATGCTGTCGCTTAAAAAATCAAAGGGAGGGATTGTAAGCTCGCCTCTGAAGGTGTACCTGGGAGCAGATACATATAATTCAATAACTTCCAATTTTAAAACTCTTGCCAATGTAAAAAAAATGGAAGATCTTGAAGGGATAATTGAGTTCAATACAATTACAGACCGTGTTGAATTCCAAACAGGAGGTTTGAGTATTACACCTCTTGAAACCAACCATCTGAATGCCAAATATTTCAATAAAACCGGAAAAAAAGAACAGTCATTCGGATTTCACATCAGCGGGAAGGGTAAAAATTTTTACTACCTTGTTGATGCGGCAAAAACTCTTCCTGCCGGGACAATAGCTTTCATGAAAAAGAACAGGCCAGACTGCATAGTTATTGACTGCACCTATGAAAAAGCTGATGAATCTTCCGGCCATGGAGATATTGAAAGTGTTCTCTCTCTGCGCAGCCTTTTCCCCGGAGGAAGGATGATTGTTTCCCATCTGGGACACCAGAACCTTCCGCCTGACAAGCTTGCCGTAATTTTTGACAGCGAGGGGATAGAAGTAGGCTATGACGGGCTTAAGGTGCAGTTATAGGGACGGGTATAAGGCAGAAATGTCTTAAAATATCTTCAAGCCCTTCTGACAGGGTCAACTCAGACACATAATCGGCAGTAACCTTAACAGCTTCCCCCGCATTTGCAGGCGCTGCGCTGAATCCGGTTTTTTCCATGAATGGAATATCAACCTCTGAATCTCCCACCCCGAGAATAGACTCAAGCGGCACGCCTGCTTCGTCTGCAAGCATTTCTATCCCTTTCCCCTTGTGAAACCCTGCCGGGATAATGTTCAGGCTGTCTGATGAATAAATAAAATCGAATTTCCTGCAGAGCTCCCCGCCTGCCTCCAGAATCATGTCCTTAAGCTTTCCCGTAATATTTCTGTCCCTGCTGATAACACTCAGTGAATAATCCTTGCCGCCCTGCAGGACTGCAAGCCCCTTTTTCACAAACGATACGTTTATGATATTTTTAAGCTCAGAGAGCTCATCCAGGCAGACAAGATCAGGGTGTGATTTGAAGGTGTACCCTTCAGGATTGTAAATCCCTGTGCCGTGTTCGAAAACAGCAGGCGCAAAACCGTGAATTGCCTGAAGCAGTGACTCTACATATGTGGCAGGCCTTCCTGTTATAACAGTTACAGGCGGCAGCACTCTGCTGTTGCTGTCGATGCTGCCGTTGCCATTGATGCTGGCGCTTACGCTGGCGCGACTGCGGGCTGCCATATCGTTAAGCTGTGCGAGAAGGTTTATAATCCTGCCGGCATAAAACCCGCCCCTTGATTTTGAAATTACACCGTCAATATCAAGCGCAATCAGTCTTATCATGCTGTTCATGCATAACTCTTTTTAATTATTTCAACACTTGCAATAAAAGCAGCCATAATATCCTGATTCTTAAACCGTTCAGGGCTTAATTCAAGGTTGTAGAGACCTTTATAGCCTGATGTTTTAAGCATTTTTATATTATTTGACACAGGAATTGTTCCGCATGTCAGCGGCCAGTGGGTCGCGTCAGTTCCGGGATAAAGATCGTGAATATGTGTATGTATTGCCATGCTGATAAATTCAGCAGGCGGATATTCTGCAATAAGATTCCGGCCGAAATTGGAAAAAGCATGCCCCATATCCCAGCAGATACCGATTCTGCTGCTTTCAGTTTCCCTGACTGCGGAAACCAGATCCCTGTAGTCTACTGCAGGGTCAGGGAATCCCTTATCCCGCTGGTTTTCATAGGCAATCATGACAGGCAGGTTTTTATGCTCGATTTCACTGCATAAATGTTTTAAAATTGATACGGATTTTCTGTAATTTTCCGCTATGGTTTTTCCTTTTGTTTTAACAGGATGCATTGTTATGACAAGCGGCCTGCCTTCAGGCTGTGATACATTTTCAAGGTATGCGTTAAGCCATGGCATGCTTTTCATAATATCAAGTGATTCATAGTTTTCCTCAACCTCGCCGTGGACCGTTATCTGAAATCCTGCATCGCTTACTCTCTTAAACTCCTCTCCAAGCCTTGGTATTAGATCATTCTGCCAGTGTCTGAACTCGATGGATGATACCCCGTTTTTTTTCAGTGATTCAAGAAAATCATCTATGCTGTGGTTCTGGTTTTTTAAAGCTGCGCTTCCTTCGTCAGTAAACAAACCTGAAATGAAAGGCCATGGTAATGATACACCGATGTTCATAATTTCTCCTTCGTATATAAATAATATGCAACAAATCTTGCATAATGTCACTATTAATTATTGTTTCTGAAAATAATATTGCATTTGGTAAATATAAATAATACAATTTCATAAAAGGAGCCCGCAATGAACTGTTATAAAAAGATACTCAGTACATACGATACGCTGCCCAGGCAGCAAAAAAAGATAGCTGATTATATAGTCCTGAACATTAATGAGGTTGTTTTTTTCTCCATAACAGTTCTTGCAACTGAGCTTGATGTGAGTGAGGCGACTATAGTGAGGTTTGCACAGAACCTCGGATATAAAGGATTTCCTGAACTTAAAAAGGATCTGGTTCATTATTACCAGAATTATCTGACTCCCGGAGAGCGGCTTAAAAATTCCATTCAGATTCTTGCGGGGGGGGCTTTTTCATTTGAAAAGGCGATGAGGCATGAGCTTAAATGCATGGAAGAAACAATTGATACGGTAAATACATCTATTTTTGCTGAACTTGTTGACAGTATCTGCAGCGCAGGCCGTATTTATGTATTCGGGATGGGAGAAAGCAATGAACCTGTAGTTTCGTATCTGTCGTTCCGCCTTGGCAGGTTTGGTGTTGATGTGAAAGGTATAACTGATTCCGGGATTAATATGATGGAGTCAATTCCTTCGATAAAAAAGAATGATCTGGTAATTATTTATCAGTTTTTAAAGGTTTCACCTGATTATTACAGCCTTACCAAAGCGCTTCAGGGAACAGGCGCAGTTCTTTTTCTGATTACTGATAACAAAAAGCTTGATCTTGTAAAAGTTGTTGACAGGGTAATAACAGTCAACAGGGGCCCTCTGGAGAATTATCATACACTGACTGTTCCATTTGCAGTAACAAGTGCGATTATACTTGGCGTTGCTGAAAAAATGGCAGAGAAAGCTGTTGATTTTACTTCCAGGGTCGGCCAGCTGAGGCGGAGTTATTATAGAAGCATGCATGAGGCATATCTGCCTTACCTGGAAGGTGAAAAAATGGATGGAGATAGAATCGAGAATATTGAAAATATTGAAAGTATTGGAAAGAAAACAGACGGAGGATTGAATGGGAATAATTAAATCAAATGATATCAGGGGAATTTACCCTGATGAGCTTAATGATGAAACAGCCTGGAGGATTGGTTTTTATTTAAAGGAAATTCTCGGCTGTGACAGAATTCTTGTGGGAAGAGACGGGAGAGGATCATCAGAACCTCTCTTCAGGGCGCTGACCGAAGGTATTTCTGCATCCGGGGCTGAAGCTGTCTCAATAGGCAGGTGTGATACGCCGGCTGTTTATTTTGCTACCGTAAAATATGGATTTGAAGGAAGCGTTATGATTACAGCGTCACACAATCCGGCAGAATATAACGGTTTTAAAGTATCAAGGAAAAATGCCGTACCGGTCGGCAGGGAAAACGGACTTGAAAGGCTCGGGGAGCTGATCTCAATTGCGCCTGACTGTGCTTCTGTCAGTACTGATATAAAAGGTAAAATCAGTTTTCTTGATATTACAGCTGATTATACAGCTCATGTCTGTAAATTCGCAAAAATTAAAAGAAAAATGAAAATTGTTGTTGACTGCGGCTCTGGTGCTGCGGGATTTTATGTAAAAAAAATATTCAGCAGCTTGTCCGGAGATTTCATTTATATCTTTGATACACCTGAAAGTGATTTTTCACTTCATAACCCCAATCCGCTTAAAAAAAGCGTTCATGATGCTGTATCAGAAGCTGTTGGTAAAGTGAATGCTGATTTCGGGGTCTGCTTTGACGGTGATGCTGACAGGGCTGTTTTTTTCGATGAAAACGGGAATTTCATTTCACCTGACATTATTACAGCTTTTTTCGCGTCATACTATGCAGGCTCTGAAGATGGATGGAAAGCCTTCTATGATGTCAGATCCTCAAACTGTGTAAAGGAATTTATCGAAAAAAATGGAGGAACTGCTGTTTCGTGCAGAACCGGGCACTCACACATCAAAAAGATAATGAAAGAAAGCAACGCCCTTTTTGCGGGAGAGCTTTCAGGACATTATTACTTCCGGGATAATTTTTTCTGTGATTCCGGATTTATAGCATTTCTTGTCATGCTTTCTGCTGTCTCAGGGCAGGATAAATCCTTAAGCACGCTTCTTGCAGCTATTAATCCGTACAGTTTTTCAGGAGAAATAAACTTTAAAGTGGAGAATATTGACCGGGTAATATCAAGGATTGAAGAGAATTATAAAAGCGGTAAAAAAGATACGACAGAAGGCCTCAGGATAGATTTTAATGACTGGTGGTTTATTGTAAGATCATCAACTGCAGAACCGGTACTCAGGCTTGTTGTTGAAGCTGACAGCGGGGAAAATATGAAAAAGCATGTGAATGAGCTCTCAGCTATGATTAAAGGGTGTGTAATTTAATTTTGATTAAAAATGAAAGTTTATTTTCATGATAAAAGTAAAATGAAATTAAATGTTTACAAGAAGTATAGGGTATTGTATAATGCCGTTAAATGAAAAATAATTTTCACGGAGGATGTTGATGAGAAAGATATTTTGTTTTTTACTTTTATCCTTGATGCTGGTTCCACTGAGTGTTTTTGGCGGTGGATCACCGGAAGCAGGAAAAAGCGCCTCTGGCGGCGATAAACTTGATGAATGGCTGCAGAAAGCACAGCTTGACAAGTACAGGCCGGCACAGGATGACTGGGCAGCAATCGAAAAAGCTGCAAAAGCTGAAGGCTCAGTAGTTGTGTATTCGAATTCATCAAAAGTCTTTGAATTCTGCAGAAGTTTTTATGAAAAATATGGAATAAAGGCAATTCCCAATGATATCGGTACCGGAGATATGATTGAAAAGCTTAACAGGCTTCAGGGATCAGGTGTTTATGACGTAGATGTTATAATTACATCAGGTATCTCAACCCTTTACAATGAATTTGTCGATACACAGAAACTTTTCAAATTTATACCAAGTGAACTTGAACCGGTTATTCATCCCGCATACAAGAATGAGAAACTTGGAATCCAGAGACTTGGCGGAAAACTTGTTGTATACAATACCGAAGTTTATCCAAACGGAAGCCCTGTTGATAACTGGTGGGACATGACAAGACCTGAGTGGAGAGGCCGTCTTATAATGAAGGATCCAATGCTTAGCGGTTCTGACATGAGCATGATGGCAATGTTTATAAAAAATGCAGATGTTATGGCTGCGGCTTATAAAAAAGAATTTGGAAAAGAAATAACCCTTAGTCCAGGTGTGGCAAACGCCGGCTATGAGTTTATCAAGAGGCTTCTTGACAATGATATGGTTCTTACGAGCGGCGGCGATGATGTTGTTATTTCTGTAGGCGCTCCGGGGCAGAAAAATCCTCCAATCGGACTTACAGGGCCCTCAAAGCTCAGTCTCAAGGAAGAGCAGACTCTTTATGTAGACGCGATCTGGGATCTTGAGCCCTTTAATATGTTCATGAGCCAGACTGCCATCGGTATTCCTGCAAGAGCTCCCAACCCCAACGCTGCAAAGCTTCTTATCAAGTGGATGTATGGTGATGAGAACGGAGGCCTTGGGTATGAACCTTACCATGTCGATGGTACATGGCCTACGAGAACAGATGTAAAGCTTGTTCCGGGCCAGAAAAAGCTTGAAGAGCTTAAACTGTGGAGCGAAGACGGAAACTGGCTTTATACAAATCTTATGAGGTTCAGGGATTTCTGGATTCAGCACATGTAAAAATTTTTCTTTTCATCTCTGGAGGAAATGTGGCTCTAAAAGCGCTATTTTTTGATTTTGGCGGAACCCTGGATCTTTATCCTGATGTTCTTGAAGACTGTATAACTTCTGCCGGCAGGATGCTTGATCTTCTGGCAGAAGCAGGAATTAACCTGAAAAGTAAATACAGCAGTGAAGAGTTTTATTATTTTGTAACAGGAAGGTACAGGGAATACAGAAAGTGGAAAAATGAAACACTGACTGAGCTTCCTGAAAAGGAAGTATGGAAAAATTATATTCTGTATGAAGAGTCCAGAAAAGAGCTTCTTGACTGCAGGACAGCCAGAGAAATTACATATCTTATTGACAGCGGTTTTCATACAAGAACTGTAAGGCCTGAAGCTGAAGAAGCGCTTGAAAATTTAAAAAAGTTTAATTTAAAAACCGGCATTATAAGCAATGTGCTTAGCAGTGTGCAGGTGCAGCGGGATCTGGAGCGTTATGGGATAGCCGGTTATTTTAATCCGGTTGTAACATCAGCTTCTTTCGGAAAAATCAAGCCGCATTCTTCTATCTTTATTCATGCGGCAGCTCTTGCAGAAGTCAGCCCGGAGGAATGTGTCTACATTGGAAACAGCCCCAGGAATGATATTCAGGGTTCACGGGATGCAGGGTTTAAAACCGCAGTGCTTATACATTACAGCCTGACATCGGGTTTTGATGCGCGGCCGGGAATCATGGCTGATTACAGCATTGACAGTCTGCTTGAGCTGCCAGAAATAGTAGAGAAACTTCTTGCTGGAAGCAGGGCAATCAGACCTGTGGGAAAAGAAGCGCATAACGTAAAATAATTATTGCTACAGATGTTTTATTTATGGAGGTTATTGTGAAATATAAAAATTTAATTGCAGTTTTAATACTGGCATTTGTCTCTTTATCAGCATTTACTGAAGATTTCAGCAAATATACTCATGTTAAGCCTAAAGCTACAACCGGACGGACAGGAAAGAAATCACTGGCTGGGAACGCGGATGATCCTGCAATATGGATTCACCCAACAAACCCTGCAAAAAGTCTTATCATTGGTGTTGACAAGGCAGAAGGTGTATGGATCTGGACACTTGAGGGCAAGGAACTTACATACTTTGATCCATGGGGAAAAGTTGGCAACATTGATGTTAAATATGGTTTTAACATGGGCGGAGGCAAAAGGGTTGATATTGTTGCAGTTAACCTGAGAAAAGTTACAGGAAAGAGTAATTCGGGTAAGCTTGCAGCGTATTCAATAAATCCCGACTGGACATCAGGCTCTGATGTTGTGAAGGTGCTCTGTGATGGAAAATCAACAGGCAACGACATTTCTCCCGGTTCATATGCATTTACGCTTTATAATGATAAAGCCAAAGACAAGATGTACATATTTGAATCAGCAGACAAGGCTCCATACCTGCCCAAACAGTATGAGCTTGTTCCCAACGCCAAAGGCGACGGCATAACAGTAAAACATGTAAGAGACCTTGTTTATACAGGCGGTGTTAATGAAGGAATGGTAGCCGACGATGACAGGGGCTTTGTATATATTGGCGAAGAAGTTCTTGCCATTCACAAATACAAAGCGCAGGCAGACGCTGATCCGAAAGTTGTATCATCTTTTGCTCCCAAAAGCGATGGATATGAAGCAGACAGGGAAGGAATAGCCCTCTACAGGATTTCACCTGACAAGGGATATCTGATTGTATGTGACCAGAGAGCCAAGGCTGAAGGGACATATTCTGTTTACAGGCTATATGACATTAATACTGAGAAGCTCATTAAAACAATTGTTCCTATGAACAAGGATGGGGATTATCTATGGGATGATGATGGTGTTGATGCCAATCCCTCTCCGCTTCCTGGATTTCCAAACGGTATTGTAGTTGGTCATGATGGTGAAAACGCGAACTATCCGATTTATGACTGGGCAGATTTCGCCGGAAAAGACCTTCTCAAGGCTGGGAAATAATTATAACTGGAGATTTATTTGATGAGTAGTAATGCTGCTATAAAAAATGGAAGTCCTTTGCTTCGCAAGACAATAAGGGAGCTTTCAAAACCGGAAAAGGTTATGGGGCTGATTTTAATAGCGCTTCTGGTGTTTTTTGTCCTTATGCCTGCCATAAACCTGATCTATACCAGTTTCTCTTTCTCTCTTTCTGACAGGCGTCTTCCCGAAGTTCTGGACAGGGGAATAACCGCAGAGACAGGAAAGTTTACGCTTGTGCATCTTGAGCGGGTTTTTTTCAGCAAGCTTTCGAAAAACATGTTTTTTATTCCCCTCTGGAATTCCATGGTTGTGACTATGGGCCTGACTGTTGTTTCAATGTTTATTGGATGCATTCTCGCCTATCTTGTTGTGCGGACGAATCTCCCGCTAAAAAAGATGATTGCCAATCTGGCAATGGTTCCCTATATTATCCCGTCATGGCCCATAGCCCTGGCGTGGATAAGCTTATTCAAGAATTCAAAAATCGGCGGAAGTCCGGGATGGTTTGAGTATATTTTCAAAGTCACTCCTCCTGACTGGATTTCATACGGGCCAGTGCCAATAATAATCTGTCTTTCTCTCCATTATTATTCTTTTGCATTTATTACAGTTTCAGGCGCACTGGCATCTATAGATTCACAGCTGGAAGAAACCGCATCTTTGCTGGGAGCATCCAGGTCACAGGTAATTACCAAAGTGACCCTGCCTCTTGTAATGCCTGCAATTCTATCAGCATTTATCCTTACGTTCTCGAAAGGACTCGGCACTTTCGGAACATCAGCCTTCCTTGGGCTTCCTGTCCGATATTTTACTTTGGCAACACAGATTTACAGCAATGTCAAAAACAATCTTGCCGGTGATGCCTACCTGATAGCCATTATAATGATTATTATCTCTTCGGTTACAGTTTACATGAATGTAAAGGTAATCGGGGCGAGAAAAAGTTATGTAACTATCGCGGGCAAGGGATTCCGGTCAAAGCCGATGGATCTTGGAAAATTTAAATGGTTTGTTTTTGCACTTGTTGCCCTCTTTTTATTATTGTGTGTAATCTTTCCGCTTTATGTGCTTACATGGCAGACTTTTATGGAGACCAACGGTATTTATTCACTCAGCAATTTCACTTTACATTACTGGATTGGTGAGTCCGGGGCCATAGGACGCAGCGGGCAGCTGATAGGCGAAGGACAGGCTGGTATCCTGCGGGATTTTGAAATATACAGGGCAGCCTGGAATACTATAAAACTCTCCCTTGTTGTTTCATTTCTTGCCGCGGTTATAGGTCTTTTCCTTGGATATGCCATTGTGAGGGGAAGGGGCACAAAAATTGCATCGATTTGCGACTCACTGTCTTTTGCCCCATATATATTCCCCGGAATTGCGTTTGGAGCTGTTTACCTTAGCATGTTTTCGAAGCGGATGGGGCCGATTCCGGCTCTTTATGGAACATTCACACTTCTTGTTCTGGTTTCTCTGGCGAAAAGACTTCCATTTTCATCCAGGACAGGGTCTGCGGCCATGATGCAGCTTGATAAATCACTTGAAGAAGCTGCGACTTTGGTTGGCGCTAATTTCTGGGTAAAATTCAGAAAACTGATATACCCGCTTACCAAAAGCGGTTTTGTGGCAGGATTCCTCCTTTCTTTCATTTCAACAATGAGGGAGCTGTCGCTGATTGTTCTTATTGTTACTCCCAGTACCAAAGTTCTCACAACAATGATTATGAGGTATGCGGAGGGTGGTTATCACCAGTATGGCGATGCCATTACCATGCTTGTTGTTGTAATGAGTATGACAGGCACAATCCTGATAAAACTTGCACAGGGAAAAGATCTTGCTAAAGGAGTTACAGATTAATTATGGCAGAGAAAGTTAAAATAAAAATTGAAAATTTATCCAAAGCATGGGGGAGTGTAAAAGCAATAGACAACATCTCCATGGATATTGAGGATGGAAGTTTTTTAACCCTGCTTGGACCATCAGGCTGCGGAAAAACAACAACCCTCAGGGCTATTGCCGGACTGGAAGAACCGACTGGCGGTAAAATATTTATTGACGGCAAGCTTGTTTATTCAAAAAAAGATGAAATTGTTGTGGAACCTGTAAAAAGAAATATCGGTCTTATTTTTCAATCATATGCCCTGTGGCCGCATATGACAGTTATTGACAACATTTCTTTCGGTCTTCAGATGAAAAAGCTTCCCAGGGAAGATATCAAAAAAAGAGTCACTGGTATTTTGAAAGATGTCCATCTTGATGCACTTGGTGAAAGATTTCCAAACGAACTTTCCGGTGGACAGCAGCAGCGCGTTGCAATAGCCAGAATGCTTATAACAAAGCCTGGAATATTTCTCATGGATGAGCCGCTTTCCAATCTTGACGCAAAACTTAGAATGGGTATGAGAAGCGAAGTTAAAAGGCTTCACCAGGAGTCGGGTGCTACAACTGTTTATGTAACACATGATCAGGAAGAAGCCATGACCATGTCTACTCATATCTGTGTTATGAAAGACGGAATTATCAGACAGATGGACACTCCTGAGATGCTTTACAGAAAGCCTGCTGACTTATTTGTAGCAGATTTTATAAGCAACCCCAAAATGAATTTTTTCAGTGCTGCTGTCCTCAGGGAAGATGGAAAAACATTTATATCGTTTGCAGGATTTAAAATAAAAATTGATCCTGCAGTGGCAGGAGACAGAAAGGAAGTCAAGGTGGCAGTAAGGCCTGAAGATTTTATTCTGGATCAGGGAGGTGTTGATTTTAAGGTTATTACACAGCTTCCTACCGGTCCTGCGCAGATTCTTAATCTCGAAAGGGATGATTCAATCGCAACTATGGTTTCGCCTGACTATATACGTGTAAAACCAGGTGAAAAAATCAAAATAGCGATTAAAGATGGTGTTTACAATCTGTTTGATACTGTAACAGAAAAAAGAATTTATTGAAAAATATTAATAATTGAAATAATCCGGCCTTTTTTTAAAAAAACCGGTTATCAGGGAAGTTAATCCGAACTGATCTGCATTTGCAAATGCATCAGGCAGATTGATTTCCATAGAAAAAGTTAATGATATCTAAGGAGGATTTGATGAAAAATTTTATGCGTATTGGTATTGCTGTAATTATAGCAATAGCCTTTTCCGGTTGTGCAGGAACACCTGACTTTTCAACGTTCCCTGCTGATAATGGCGTAGTAAACCCTGTTGTGATATTCGGCAAAAAAGCTAAAGAATTTAATGCAGCAGGGCATCAGTTTACAGCTCCAAAACCGCTTGCAGTTGACAGCGAAGGCAACATCTATACAGCAGGTAAAGCTTTTGATTTTTCAAAATTTGCTGCTGACGGCACATATGTTTCCATTATTGGTGTTAAGGGAAAAGAAAAGAATCAGTGGAATTATCCTAAAGGTATTGCAACAGCAAAAAACGGCAATATTTATCTTGCTGACTCTTATAATATAAAAATTATGGTTTATGACAAAGCAGGCAAATTTCTCATGGAGTTCGGTGAAAAAGGTGATGAAGCTCATCAGCTCAGCGATATCGGTCCATGTTCTGTCGATGCAGATGGTAATTTCTATGTTGCCGATGAAGGTGCAATTCCAGGAATCAAAAAATTCGGACCTGACGGTAAATTCATCAGTATAGTTGTCCCGGTTGTTGATGAAGGGAAACCTGGCAACAAGGTCCTTTCATGGAGCGCAATTGATGATGAACTTGGAAGACTGTATGCAGGAGATGATGGCGACGGCGATGTTGATGTTTTTGATCTTAAAACAGAAAAATATCTTTTTTCATTTGGCGGACATGGAGTTGAAGCAGGTCAGTTTGCAGAAGATTTAAGTGGAATAGCTGTTGGTCCTTATAACCTTGTTTTTGTTGCTGATGAAAGTGATGGAACAATTCAGGTTTATACACCTGAAGGCAAATATGTAACACAGTGGGGAAAAGCGGGAATCTATGAAGGCGAAATGGCTGCAGTCGAAGGCATTGCTTATGATCCTGAAAATAACAGAATAGTAGTTGCAGATGAAGGAAACTTCAGAATTCAGAGCTTTGCTCTCAAAGATATCGGTTTTTAATTAAGGCACAGATAAATCAATTAAAAAGTTATGGCAGAACGGTGAGTTTTCCGTTCTGCCGATTATATCAATCCCGGAGAAATATTTTGGGTGTATTTAATGCAAATGATATCAGGGGCGTTTTTGAAAAAGAATGGGACCTCTCAACAGTTTATAAAATTGGTTACAACCTGCCGGAAATACTTTGCTCTGATATCATAGTTATAGGAAGGGATCCAAGAATTACATCAGGACCCATTTTTGATCATCTTTGTGCAGGTATAACTGATGCCGGAGGTGATGTAGTTGATATAGGAGTATGTGATACTCCAGCAATGTATTTTACCGTAGGCAGGTATGGATACGGCGCCGGTGCGATGATTACAGCATCGCATAACCCTCCTGAATACAATGGGATAAAAATTGTACGAAAGGGTCCGGCTGCGGTTGGATATAATGATGGCATTGCAGAGCTTGAAAAGCTGGTGAATGCCATGGGAGAATATTCCTCCAGTGAAGCTGTTTCAGGTATTTTATCCGACGCTGAAATAGCTGAAATGAAAAATTCACAGGAAAAGCACAGGAATAGTAAAAAAAAGGGAAAAATAGTATATAAAAATATTGAAAGCGATTATGTGGATTTCTATTCCGGTTATTTACCGGATACAGGGGAATTAAAAATTGTTGTTGACTGCTCGAGCGGAAGTGCAGGTGTTTATGGAAGAAAGATATTAAACAGAAGCAGTTCTACTGTTGTTTATATAAACGAAAAACCTGATGGCCGTTTTCCTTCACACGGGCCTGATCCCATGAAAAAAGAAAATCTTAAACAACTGATAAGTACGGTAGTGAGTGAAAAAGCAGATCTCGGACTCTGTTTTGACGGTGACGCTGACAGGGTTGTTTTTGTAGACGAAAAGGGAGAGGCAGTTTCTCCAGACATGATAATTGCTGTCCTTGGGAAATATTTTTTGAAATACGGAAAAGAATCAATTCTTTATGATCTGAGATGTTCGGATGGTATTCCAGAGTACATTCTGGAAAACGGTGGAAACCCTGTTATGTGTCCGGTCGGGCATGTGTTTTTAAAGAAAAAACTAAGGGAAACCGGAAGTGCGTTTGGCGGAGAACTGGCAGGACATTATTATTTCAGGGATTT
>Ga0180008_1001666_pt1 | contig 13440 bp, 13 predicted proteins | sample MM_PW_MetaG_FD_121121 | JGI IMG/M metagenome (GOLD analysis project Ga0180008, IMG submission 121121) | Groundwater microbial communities from the Aspo Hard Rock Laboratory (HRL) deep subsurface site, Sweden - MM_PW_MetaG | ecosystem: Environmental > Aquatic > Deep subsurface > Groundwater... | reverse complement strand
TTGGACAACCAGTATACTTTGCTTATGAAGGATTTTCTTTTGGTGGGATCTTACAATCGTGGCGTAAGAGAGATGATCAGAGTAGTCATCCTACCTATGAAGTAACGGTTACAGATCCACGAGAAATTTTAGATGGTGTTCAGTTAATTTTAGGAGGATATACTGGAGGTGTTTCTGCTGTTCCTAATTTAGTTAATATTTATGGTTATTGGGAAGGTATAGGATTTGGTAATGCTGAAGCAAATGATACGGGAATACCTTGGGAGAGAATAACAGATGGTTATGTTAATTTGCAAACTGCTGGTGGTAGGATTTCTTTTAGGGGTTACGATTATTTAATTGATTTTAATACAATATTAACACTACCCCTATCTTCTTCGTATAGGGTTGGTGGTGAATACATTTCTTTAATAGAATTTATAGATGATGTATGTAATGCTTCTGGTCACGATTACTATATCACACTATATTATTCTGCTCCATTCCATGTTATTACGGTTCATACAATTAATCGTAACATTATTCCAGTTTTTGGCGCTGTTCAAGCTTTTATTGATGCTACTGATGGAGTTACATCCAAAGAAGTTGGACGTGAGTTACGTAATGAAACTAATGCTAAATTTTTAACTGGTGGTCAAAAGGAAGATCTTTATCTTCAATATTTTACGCTTGGATTGGGAGATGGATATCCATACGATAATGATATTTGGCCGTTTTGGGGAACTGATATAAACGGTAATGCTATAATAGGAAGTGGTATAGATGGTAGTCATGCATTTACAATAAATACTAGTTCATTAAGAAATGCAACGATAGGTACTTCGTATTTTACAGATACTAGGGAGATGCGTGCTGCTTTACTTGGTGAAGATGTGTGGCAAAGATTTTTAATATCTCAAGATAATACTCTTGGAGTACATTATCATAAAGCTACAGATTTAGGTATAGGTGGAACATTTGGGGATTTTGATGCTGTTGTTGCTGGTGTTCCTGGAACTGAACTATCTAGAAAGAAACTCGCTGAGTTTGTACGATTTTTAGCGGTGGATATTGATAGATTAAGAATAGATAATCCAAAATTCAGGAGAAATAATCAATTTTATGAGTGGTTAAGTAACTATGCAAGTAGTTATTATGGTAAACAGTTTATGGTGCGTACTCCATTTATTTCTATGGATTATGAAAGTGGTACGGGAAGAATTGTAAGTGATTATGAACCAGTAGACACTGGATTTGTTGATTCTTCATTATGGGCTACCGCTATTGCATCACACATATTACCATCTGGATTACATAAATTTACAGATCAACAAGATAAAATTTATCCATACGTTAGATTTACTGATACTGTACCTTCTGGTTTATATGATGTTTCTGAATTAAGTGAAGATAGCTATGTATTATATGATGGATATTTATTTGTAAAAGCACAAGTTGATGAGAGATTTATTTTTGTTAATAAGAGTACACTTTCAGATCCTCGTGTTGTTGTTACTTTACCAGGAAGAGTAAAACCTAAAGATAGTATTAATAATAGTAAAGGTGCATTTTTAACTTTTTGGAACGCTTTGAAAACTGCTGTTCCAGCTCCATCTGATGATGATTTAGATGATTTGTTATCTCGTGCTGGTGCTGATAATTTCTTTATTGCACAAGAAGGTTTATCATATAGACCGGATATGGCTGCTGTTCCTACGAGAAGTAATATAGAAACCTATGGACCCTGGTATGCCACAAGTGCTGATGGTAAAGTTGAATACGAAAAAGATGACAGTTTAGTCCCATGGAACTATGGTGGCTATACTTATATGAATTTAGTAGGACAAGCTACAGTAAATACTAATATATCATATGAACAAGCTAACGAGGGAGGTACTATAGTTGTTCCGGGCGGTCCCACAAATAACATAGGATCACAATTAATTGTACAATCAGGTTTTCCATATATTACGGATATAAGTGTATCATGTGGATCTGATGGTGTCAGCACTACATATAGTTTACAACAATGGACTCCAAGATTTGGTACAACATCAAAACAACAAATTGAAAGATTTAAAAAACATTCTTTGAATTTACAGAGAATCAGAAGAGCTAATAGATTTAAATGGGGACAGAATAGAAAAACTGTAGCTCCATCTACTTTTGATAAAATTAGAAATTCTCAATTAAGTTTTGTTGCTGAGAGGAAATCTAGTACGTCTCACCCTTTGATTATGGGAGAAGTAGTACCAGTAGTAGGTACAAGCGGAGTAGGGTTTCTAAAAAACTATTTTTCAGAAGTGGCAATAATGCCCTACGTGAATGCTGGTACTGCATTAGGACACAATTATACTCGTAAAGGAATGGGAAGTTTAGATTCTTTATTTAGACCGTTTAATGTAGCTAGTGGTGGCTATATTGATCCAGATACTAGTGGTGTAATAATGCCACATTTTGAAACTCCTACTGGCGGTTCTCCTGATGTAGATGATTTGAATCCGTTTAGTGAACCACATGATATGTCAATGTTTATACAGGGTGATACGGTACCTTCTGGTGGTTTAGCTATTGGATATACTGGAGTTGCAAATGATTCTGAATATCGTCTTGTAGGACTACGTTCTCCACTTATACTAGTAGGATGGGGATATGGTACAGACGGATTACCAGTACCTAATAGTGGTGATGGAGAATTCGTACAGAATCATAGACAGAGACAAGATTTATGGAAAGCTGGTCCGTTAGATGCAAGATGGGACGACGAAAGAAAAGTATGGGAAGCTGGTGGTAGTTTAAAAGTTGTAAAGTTATTAGACGTATTACATCCTGGTAGTGAGACGAGCGGTTTGTTAATGACTGGGTTAACATATACTACCGAAGGAACTCAAGTAACATTATCAGATCCCCTATTTAGTTCTTTTGGTCTTGCTGGAGAAAAATTTGCGGCATATAGTGCTAATAGTAGATATGAGCCTGCTGCGGAAAATGGATTATTTAGACGATGTGCTTTACTAGGATTATTAACTTCTAAAGGGTCTACAAGTGGTATTTTAGACGATATTGCTAATGCTACCATATGGGATGATATATTAGTTCCTGGACAATTGGTATATGCTGGAGGAGAAGGATATGCACAATATGAAAGAGGTGATCACAAATGGTATCTGACTCAAGTATCGTGCTCTGGAACATAATGGGTTAAATTAATGCGTATTGTTAAACTATTACCATTTCTAAAAAATCGTGATATTAATTGGACCGTTTCCACTTCTGAACCACCTACGCCAACAGGTGGTCAACCCGGTGTTTTTAAATGGCATTTAGCTTGTTGTCCTTGTGTTGGTAGCATGTCTGGTTGTATTATTTTACAAGACAACTTTTCTCCATATACACCTACTAATTATTATGAAGATGCTGGAACTTGGGAAGGTAATGAAGTAGTTAAAACTGGTGATAGTGCCGCACGGATAAGAATTAAGAAAACAGATCCTAATATATCACATCGTATCAAATCTACAGTAAAAGGATATGATTGGGAAGATGAATTAGAACAAATAGTTGCTTATTACGATTCTAATAATTATTTATTTGCTCGTGTGAAGTTAGCTGAAGATGCTGCTTGTCCTGGATATTTATCATTAAATCGGGTTAAAGAGGCTAGTCAAACCGAATTAATAAGTAAGCCAGTAATTAATGCTACTCCTGATTCATCACATATTATGATGACATGTTATGATCAAGAGACACGAGATTTTCGTTCTACTTTTCTTGGATCTGGAGTATATTATCGTCAATATGGGTTTAATCCGTTTGAAGATACTTTGCATTATTCAATTTATGCTTCTGGAACATATGCGGGATTAGGAACAGGGACCATAACTAATAGTGGTGAGTTTGACGATCTATTATTTACACAGTTAGATCATCCTGAAATTAATCTATTGTGTGCAGATTGTGAACCAAGTGGGCTTAACTGTAATGTTTATGGGCTTAATCCTATAACAGAATTAAACAATTGTTATTGGGATGTTACTGGAACACCCTCTTTTAATGGAGGAGCCAAAGGAACATATTCTGCCTTATGTAAATATCCAGTTAGATTGTCATCATCTCCTGATATGCACGCATCAGTCTCATTTACTTTAGGAGCTTCAGTAAGTGGAGTAAGTGATAAAATAAGAGTTTTTGTAGATGCATTAGATCATGATAACTATCATTATGCTGATATATGGGCAAATACTCCTGAAGGTATTTATGCAAGCGGAGTCAATGTTCAATTTGGTAAACGGACAGGTGGAACTGATAGTCCTTTAGGTGATCCTTGGTCATATTTTAAATCAGAGCAAAATCAAATTCCTAATGGTAATATTCAATTATGTGCTGTGGATAATACTATAAATGCTTATTTTGCCGCTTCAGCGAATATAAAAAATACCACCTTACATGATGGTTTTTATGCTGGAATAGTAGGATTTGGTAATTCAAAAATTAAAAGCTTTCTCTTACAAGAGAGACAGATTTATTCACCAACAGGATCAAAATGTCCAAGTTGTGTATCTTGTGGTCCTTGTCTTTATATGTCACCAACAGAAACAGATGAAGTTTTACAATATTATAAAATCGTTTTTGATGGTATAATTAATAGAGCACCTCCCGGCATATGTACAAATTGTGATGCGATTAATGGTACATGGATTGTTGAATGGGACGAGAATAATAACGCTTATTATTGGCCGTCATTAGCTTGTGTTTTTATAAACGACACACAAATAAACGTGTGTGATCCTTACGATGATACTGAATCGCCACTTATGTTATTTTTTTATTCTGATGTTGATGGTATTGGAATAGCACCCCCATCAGATGGTGTACAATTTGCCGCAGAACTAGTAGATCTTGAATATTTAGATTGTATTTCTATTGATAATTTAGATATACCAACATTAGGAGCATATGGAAATTGTGATTATACAAATGCAACTGCAACTTTATCAATAGTATAATAAAGGAAATATAGGGATTTTATTATGTCAAGTTATAATACAGTAATACTACAAAAACCATCTAATTGTGATTTATTATGGATATGTTCATATTGTAATAAAAGAGTTCCAATGCGTGTTCATGAGTTTCCCATACATTGTAGATGTGGAAATGTTGGAGTTTTAGAGGAATCTATACCATACGATATAGATAAAGATCCTACCCTGTTAGGAATGGCTGGTAACTTATTAAAAGCGACACTAAAGGCGGCAAGAATAAAATTTCGTAGAGTTGTTAAAGAAGAATATGATAGGAGAATAAAGATTTGTTCTAAACCCTGTGAATTTGTTATAATGAGAAAGGTGATAGATAAAGAAGGGAAGATTATAGATTCTATCCCATATAGGTGTAGACACAAAAAGTGTGGATGTTTTCTAAAAACAAAAGCGTGGTTAGAGTCAGAAAAATGTCCAATGGGATACTGGAATGAGTGAAAGTTTTATTTTTGAATGTGAATGTGGAAAAAAAATTCCAATGAAACAGGAGGAATTCCCGTTACATTGTAGGTGTGGAAGAACGAGTTATAATGTTCAAGAAACACCTGTACCCAAATGGGAAGAGAGGATTAAATTATCAGAACAAGAATATGAAGAATCTTTTGATGGACTAAAAGATATTACTGCTTGTATTACTACATATAGAAGGGTGGGATGTTTAGAGAGACTAGTAGAGAGTATTAAAAAATATTATCCAGGTTTAAAAATTGATATTATTGATACTGAAGGAAATCTTTCTTGGGGAAGAAATCAACTTGTTCAAAGATGTACCACTAAATATTGTCTTATTTTAGAAGATGATTTTGAGTTTACTGAAAATACTAAGATTGGAAATTTATATGCTATTCTAAAACAAGATGATACTTTAGGATTAATTGGTGGAGAGATTATTAATGATTATATTAGAAGATTTCAAGGTAGACATATGAATTTATTTAGGGGTGTAATGGAGTACACCATTAGTCAGAATTTAAATTGGAAATTAATTAACAACATTAGATACAAATATTGTGATTATATTAGTAACTTTTTTTTAGCTCGTATAGAATGTTTAAAAGAAAACCCTTGGGATGAAGAATTAGCGTTGATGGAACATGCCCCTTGGTTTTGGATGTTAAAACAGCAAAAACAATATAAGGTTGGATATACTGATGGTATCACAATTTCTCATCATAAAGATCGTTCTGATCCTATTTATAATGAGAGTAGAAATAATGTAAAGAAATATAATGAGATAATAAAACAGAAGTACAATATTAATAGTAATGTAATTTTAAAACCTACAGCACAATTTACTTCTGTTAATATAAATAAAGATATGGAAACTAATGTTTATAGTTTGTGGATTGGGGCAAAATTGCCAAGATTACAAAATTTATGTATTAAGTCTTGGTTAGCTAAAGGATATAAGTATAAGTTGTTTGTGTATGAAGATGTAGAAAATATTCCAGATGGTGTAGATTTATTAGATGGTAATGAATTTATTAAAGAGATTTACTTATATAAAAACGCTTCACATATGAACAATCCAGCATTACACGCTAACTATTTTAGATATAAATGGTTATATAAAAATGGTGGTACTTGGCTAGATATTGATACCGCTTGTATTCAAAGATTGTCAGATGATATTATAATATTTTCTTCTGAACCTACTAAATCTCAACCATATTGGCATCCTAATGTAGCTATAACAAGAGTGCCAATTAATAATGTAATAATGGAAGGATGTTTTTATTATACAGAAAAACAGATTAAAGAAAGATGTTTTGATCGTGGGTTTTTTGGTCCAAAGTTAATTAAATATATCCTTGATATAAATAAAATGTTGAATACTGATTATGTATCTACACCGGATGTTTTTTGTCCATATTCATGGTGGCTAACACAAGATATGTATAGACCATATAGTTTATTAGTTCCAGTTCAATCAATCGGAATACACCTGTGGAATAATACATGTGTTAAAAATAATATTGATATATATGGACTGTTTAACCCAATGTCAATGTATGAAAAATTATGGACTTATTTAGGAGTAGAATAGTGTTTAATAGAAAATTACAATTATCTTTTTTACAGAAACAAGGTTTGTTACCACATCATATTCTTTTAGATTTTGGTTGTGGTCCATGTTATGCTGGAGAACATTTTGTTTCTTATTTAGATTCAGGTAATTATTATGGTTGTGATCATAAATCTGAAATAATTAGAATTGCTGAAAAACGTTTAACTGATTTAAATTTAATGGGAAAGATGCCAAATTTATCAGTAGTACAAGACTTTGAGTTACCATATGTTGGTTTAAAATTTGATTTTATTTGGCTATATTCTGTATTTACACATTTATCTTTATTAAGAGCACGAGAATGTGTAATTAAATTATTAAAGTGTCTTAAAAACAATGGTTTATTTTTAGTTACAATAAATTTGAATCATATATATGAAGCAAGAAATGATCAACCACAAAGTAGATATGAAATACTTGATGTACGATATCCATTTGATCATTTTCAAGAAATAATATGTGATATAGCTAATGTTAAATTGTTTCCTTCTGAAGATACTGCACACTTTTTTACTGAAAGAGTAGTAGAAATCAAGAAATGAAATTATTACATTTAATAGGATTACACCATTATCTTTTTAAATTGGATCGTTATCGTGTTTTAAATCTAGACGATATGACACGACGATTTGGAATAGATTTTTACAGATCTGGTCCTGGATGGGACAATTGGAATAATGATCTAACAGCTACAGAAAATGTTATTAATATTTGCGGTGGAATTCCAGATGTAGTTGTAGCATATAATCCAAATGAAATAATTGGATTTGATAAAATGGAATGTTTAAAAGTTTTAGTTTATAATGAAATGAGAGCTGTAAAAAATGAAATTATTGATGCTAAACCAAATTTGATAGTTTGTCATCATTTAAATGAAAGAACTCCTGAAGTTTATTCTGACGCTCATTGGGAATATATTCCACATATAGCACCATCTAACATTTTTAATTGTACTACAGATTTTGAAGATCGCGATATAGATTTTTTATTTTTTGGATTTATGAAAAAACAACTTTATCCATTAAGATATAAATTAAATAAGGCTATATTAAAACTTAGTAGATATTATAACTGTTATTTTCATCCTCATCCTGGATATGAGTTTCCAAATGCTTTTACTAATAATCATTTATTTGAAGCTTCTAAAATTTTAAATAGATCAAAAATTGTTGGTACTTGTAGTTCTGTTTTTAAATATAGATTATCTAAATATCCTGAAATTACAGCATGTGGTAGTGTTTTGGTTGCTGATATGCCTTATGTTGAAGACGATGAAAAAAATGAATTAAAAGAATGTTCTATTATTGTTGATCATGATACATCTATAGATGATTTAACTGAAATATTAATCAACCAAATAAAAAATAAAGATAGATTATATGATAAACATAAATTAAGTATAGAATATGGAAGTAAATATGATAATATATTTTATTCTATTAAATTATTTAATGTAATAAATAGATTGTTAAAAGGTGAGACAATTGAAACCTTATAGAATATTTCAACAAATTTATAATCCTCTTCAAAGAGAATTTGTTCAGAGTAGAGGTAAATTACAATTAGATTTTTTGAAAAAACATGGACTAAAACCTCATCATTCGTTATTAGATATTGGTTGTGCTAGATTATGGGGTGGTCAATTTTTTATAGAATATCTAGATGTTAATAAATATTGCGGTATAGATAACAACCTTGAAGTTATTAAAGCTTGTGAAGTGTTAATTGAACATTTAAATTTTTTATCTAGTAAAAATCCTACAATAATGTTGAGTAATGATTGTTTATTTGATTTAGATATAAAATTTGATTTTGGCATTGCAAGTGGAATTTTTAACCATAATACTATAGAAACTTTACGACAATATTTATATAATTTACATAAAAAAATTGATATGTTTTTCTTAGATATGAATCTTGCTAATATTGATTATATATATCAAGAGAGTGAAAATAGTATTGTTAGTATGTTTACATATGATACTTTATGTAAAGGAATTGATGGAATTTGTTATTTAATTAAAGTAGATGGTAGTTTTTCTCATTTTCATGCTGATCTATCTAAATATCCTGGTGTTAAGTGTATTGAGCGCCAAATATTTCAAGTAAAATGGATGTAATAATGGAAAAAATAATTAATACAGACATTTCTCCAACAACGTTATTAAGGGGTCCAGTACAGTTGGTATTTGCAATTAAACATGGGTTACTTCCAGAACATTACTTTTTGGAGATTGGATGTTCTAAATTATTTTGTGGACAAAATTTTATTATATATTTGGATAGAGATAGATATATGGCTGTTGATGTTGAGAATATTGAAAGAAATAGGTTGTATGTTAAACAACACGAGGTATTACGATCTAAAAATCCAAAATTACTTCTTTTATCTAAACCGATTTCTATAAATCCAGAATCTTTAATAACATTTGATCATATTGATATGGCAATAGGTTTCAACATTTTCACTCATAATCCATTGTCTACTTTAGTAAATTGGATTAATTATTTAAGTAATAAAACTTCACAAATGTTTATAAATTTAAACATTGCCGAAGATAGTGGTAATGAGAATGGTACATTGTTTTGGGTAACAGAGAAAGAATTTTATAAATACGTTGAAGGAATATGTTGTCTAGAACGATTAGAACCATTACCAGGAACAAAAAATAATGAGGCGTGGAAATACAATTTACATTTAACACAATGGGTTTATAAAATTACTTATTAGGAGATCAAAATGTTAGGTTCAAATATTTTTTGCTTATATACTACTTCTTACGAAGAAAATGAAGATAGAATTATAGCACGAACAACTGGTGAAGTCGCCTTAAATGACGAAAGACGATTAGTAGGAATGGGTTGGGTGAAGGTGAATGGAAGTGAATACTATTTAGAAAAAGAAAGGGAACCCGAAGGTTCCCTAGAAGAAACAGATTTGTATATTGAAGATGTAGATTACTCTTCCTGATTTATTGCTGGGTTCCACTTAACCCAACCACGATCTTTTACTTTACCGTCTTCGCCTTTAGCACGTTTAGGAAATAGTCCACCTTTACCATCGGCTTGAACTCCGTAGGCTAATTTAGCCCAACACTTCTTACAACGAAGTTCATGATACTCATATTCCTTACCTTTTTCATCAGATACTTTACGGACAACAAAACGTAGATCTGGACATCCACATTTTCCACACGTAGTCTCCTCAAATACTTCTTGAAACTGTGATAGTTCTTTCCAAAGAGCTTTGGGCGAATCTGCTTCAAGCTCAACTGTTAATCTCTTATTTGTAGTAGTATAACTAATTTTCATCAATAGTCTCCTTAATTGTTTCTGGAATTTCACTCTTACTTGTTTGATATTTGTTTAATTGTTTGATCATTTTTATAGCGTTTGATCTAGATACCCTACTTATATCTTCATAAGTAGATTCTCCGCTGTTAATAAATTGATCTACATCTATTTCTAACCTCTTACATAGTGTATTGATTACCTTAATTTGTTCATCCTTAATTGGCCCATCTTCCCATTCGCCCTCAGTATCTAGTTTATTTGTATATCGTTCAACTACCTCAGCGGTATTTTGTGATGTTAATTCTTCTGCAGAAACTTCCGCCAAACCTAATGCTTTCTTAAGTGCCCTAGATTCTGCTCTTGTTTCAGCCATTGCTAAAGGAAATACCGCATATTCTTTGTCGGTATTACCATGCCAGGAATCAGCACAGGCGCTAAATTTTACTGGTGTTCCTCCTGCGTCTATAATGATGTCAACTATAGCAGAAGCCCTTCCAGGACCGTCTGGATCGTGCGATGGAAAAATCTGACTAGGACCACTTGATAAGATATCTCCTATAAGTAGACCAACCAAACGTCTCAACCCATTAATCTTTGGATGACCATTTTTATCTAACTCAGATGGTAGAAATTGATCCATAACATAAGACGACCATTCTTCACTACCATATATAGGGATATCTGGACTATCTATATTTTCATTCATAGGTAAAATATTTTGGTCTACCTCCTCTTCTAAAAACAGTCTTTTATGTAACTCTACCAATGCCGATTTACCCTTAATCTTATTTACTTCTTCACCTGATAATATACCTTTCTCTATTATATCTTGTCTTAATGTGCCAACCTTCATCTTAGCATAATCAATCATATTTGTACCTCCAACTCCATATATCTTTTACCTTTACTTGGAAATTTCTTCTCTATCTCTTTCAAGTGTGATAGAACCATTTTCAACAACTCTCTCTTATATTTCTCCGAAAAATTGCTGACTAAATATTTGATACGTATAATAGCTAAACCAGAACTGAGTAACAATCCTGCCTTATCAGCATCTGCACTAATATGTCTCTTTAGTTTATCTTCACCCCATATTGGGAGGAAATGAGAAGGACCATCAATTTCTATAGCAGTTTTCAGTCCCGGTAGAAATAGATCAATCTCTAACTCTTGATTTGCTAGAAGTCCTTTTTTATGGAATATCACTACATATCCTAATTTTTCCAATTCATCTCTAAGGAAGTGTTCTACCTTAGATCCACTTTTGGATGCCTCACGGACAGCGGCTATTGCAGCGGTGTGCATCTCCTCACGTTCTGACGCACTCATATTATACCACCGTTCACGTCGATTGTCAACTATTTTCTGGTAATCTTCGTCAGACATTTTTTTCCAAAAATCAAAAATTCCGTCAGAAATTTTTTCTTTCACACTATTTGGTCTTTCTTTACCTTCAGTAGGATGAAGACTTCTTCCAGTTTCTAAAGCTTTCTTTTGAGCGGCACTTTTGTCTCTTAGTTTTATTCCGTTTTTAATAAGAGTATTACGTATTTTGTTAGGATATGTATTATACTTTTGAGCTATAACATAAGTGCTTTTTTCGTCCTTATCATACATATCTACTATTTCTATTATTTCTTTTTTAGTGAACATTATAAAATTCCTCTAGGTTAAAGTTTTCTATTACACAATTTACCTTTTTATTGCAATAGTTTTCTATTGGTTTAACATGATCTTCAGTTCTAGCGACTAGAATAGGAGCACGATATGCAAAGATATTATTTATATAATTCTGTTTACCCATTCTGAGCCACTCCAAATCCCACACATAGAATACGTGTTTTGAGTTATTAATTGCTTTATTTACTAAAATAGTATTATCTATTGTAGTAGAAATTAATAAACCGTGAAAAGACCAAAACTCACTTATATTCATTAAAGCAAATCTCGGTTTTATACACGGCATATCTAGTTCTTCATAGAATACCGTTATATCATATTGATTACTCTTATTTATTAGATCATTAGCATACTTAATGAGATAATAAGATAGTTGTGATGATGCTAAACTTGGTACTATTATTCCTATATTTTGCATATACTCCTCCTAATATTTTCATTTTTATTTATTATATCTGGGACATATAGGAAGAATAATTTCAATAAACACTCTCTTCCTCTTTTTTCTATTTCTTTCCAATCATGATCTGAATCTATAAAGAATTTATTTGTTACGACTTCATCTTTACTTATGAGGGTTCCCCCAAATTCATCTTGAGTAAATGAAGGGTTTCCTAATACAAGATGTATCCACCTTTTATTCTCTTCTGTGGATGGAATATGATAGTTGTATAAAAAAGTAATACCTAAATCGTACTGATCGGGCCACCTTTTATATTCTTTTTTAGAAACGTGTCTATAAAGTTGCTCTATACGGCCAGATGTCCACATTTCTTCTAATATGCTGTAAGCTACTTCCTGTAAACTACCAGGAGGTGCTAAAAATAATACTGTCTTCATCATATTTTCCAAATATTTCTTCTGATAGTGGAATAAGATTTCGATATGGTTTTACCGCTTTCCTAAAATCTTTGTCTCCTAAAAGCCATTTCCATCTAGTCATAACACCCATTAATTGCGCATCACCATTTGCTTCCCTCTTACTGAAAGAACTTCCGTTACCATAGTTAGGTACAGAGTTTATAGCCACATCAGTAAATGTTAAATCTAAATCTTCGCAAATTTTTTCCCTATATTTTTTATTTAAGAACCATTCATTGTAACTTACAAAATATTTATTAGGAATATAATTTGTCCTACCTGTAATTTCAAGGTAACGATGATACCAAAAAAGCATAATATGTTGTGGAACTTCGTGATGCATTTTATACCAACTTGCACAACAGTTAAGTATATCTCGTAATACAAGAATTATTCTTTCATTTTTAATCTGTCCAAAAACTTCTTTGTTCTCAAAGTTTAGATTAAATCGGTTAATCTGTCCCGTTTCGTATACTATTACCGAACTCCCAACATCTCCTTGTGGAGTATATCCTA
>Ga0180008_1001665_pt1 | contig 13446 bp, 12 predicted proteins | sample MM_PW_MetaG_FD_121121 | JGI IMG/M metagenome (GOLD analysis project Ga0180008, IMG submission 121121) | Groundwater microbial communities from the Aspo Hard Rock Laboratory (HRL) deep subsurface site, Sweden - MM_PW_MetaG | ecosystem: Environmental > Aquatic > Deep subsurface > Groundwater... | reverse complement strand
GTGGGCATTTACCTTTCCAATGGCTGCTATTACACTGGCAATTGTTTTAATGTATAATTTAACACATAAATTCTTTTATGGATTATTGGCTTATGTTTTAACTATTATTACAACTGCAATTATAGTTTTAGTTGCAAGACAGACAATAATTCATATGAATAAAAAAGAAATTTGTATAATGGAGTAGTTTTTTAATCCATATGTTTTTTTTAAATAGTTATAATATTTTTTATTAAAAATTTGAAGGAAATATTATGGATTTTAGATATATAGGAAAAAGTGGATTAAGAGTTAGTTCTATTTGTATGGGAACAATGACTTTTGGTTCAAGCTCATCAAGACAAGAAGCATTTAAAATACTGGATAAAGCTTATGAAAGTGGAATAAATTTTTATGATACAGCTGAGATTTATCCAGTTCCCCCAAAAAAATCATATGAAGGAACAACTGAAATAATAGTTGGAGAATGGTTAAAAACAAAAACAAGAGATTCTATAATACTTGCAACAAAAGTAAGTGGAGCAGCATCAGGTTGGTTTGTTCCACCAACACGTCATGGCCTTACTGCAATTGATTCTTTTCATATAAAAAGAGCAGTTGAAGGAAGTTTAAAAAGACTTGATACTGATTATATCGACCTTTATCAAATGCATTGGCCTGATACTATTGTGCCTATTGAAGAGTCATTAAAAGCTTTTGATGATTTAGTTCAGCAGGGAAAAGTAAGATATATAGGAACATCAAACGACACAGCTTATGGTCTTACAAAAGCAAATGAGACTTCAAAAAATAAAAATTTAGCAAGATTTGAATCAATTCAAAATAATTTCTCACTTTTAAATCCAAGATTCTTAGATGAATTATCAACAGTATGTAAAAATGAAAATATCTCACTTTTACCATATTCACCAATTGCAGGTGGAGTTTTAAGTGGAAAATATAATAACGCTTTTTATCCAGATGATGCAAGATTTAGCGCATATATGAAACATGAAAACCCAAGAGTTCAAGCTCAAGCTTCAAGATTTGTAAATGATAAAACAAAAGCAGCAACACTTAGATACCTTGAACTTGCAAAGGAATATGGAATCTCACCTGTAACTTTAGCTGTTGCATACTCAAAATATTTTGATTTTGTGGCTTCTACAATAATAGGAGCTAGAACAGTAGGGCAGTTAGATGAGTCTTTGGCTGCATTTAAATTTAAAATTGATGATGAATTAATGAAAAAAATAGAAGAGATTCAAAAAGATATTTTATACCCTATGGGCTAATTGAATATATTTAAGAGAAGTAATAATCTTCTCTTATTTTATTTTTCTTTATACAAAGAAGAACGATTGTAATCATTACCTCCAAAAATAAACTACAAAGCCAAGCCAAATTAAAAAAGTTATTATTATACTAACAAGTACAGCAAAAGCAGATATATCCTTTGCTTGTTTTGCTAAAATATGATAATCATCATTTGCTAAATCAACAACTTTTTCAATACTAGTATTAAAAGTTTCTGCAATTATTGGCAAAAATAAAGAAGCAAATAAAAATATTTTACTCCAAAAAGGGTATGGTAATAAAAATAAGATTATTGTAAAAATTATGAAAAATGATATTTCTATTTTAAAAGCTACTTCTTTTAATAGGACCTTTAATCCATCAATTGAATATGTAAAATTCTTTTTAAGACTATATTTTGGTTTCATTTATCTCCTTCTTTTTAAATATAAAAATTAAATATATCAAACTAACCCATACTAAACCAAGTCCGATACCAGCTATTACATCACTTAAATAATGAACATGTAAATATACCCGACTAAATGAAATAAGTAAGGGATATGATACTAGAAAAAAGAAAAAAGTTTTTTTATATTTTACTTTATCTTTAAATATTAAATATGTGCAAAAAGCTAATGTTGTAGAAAGTGTTGCATGTCCTGAAGGGAATGAGTACCCACTTATTTCTATTAAATTTGAATAAGGTCGCTCTCTTTTAATTATATTTTTAATTAAAACAAATAATAAACTACTTCCAAATATTGATATTATAAAAAAGCTCATTTGTTGATACATTTTTTTATAAAAAAGATAAATTGAAAAAATTACAGATATAAATATTATTTGATATAAATTATTTCCTGAAGAAATAAAAATCATAATTTGATCTAATGTAGAAGAAAATATATATGTAATATGTTCATAAATCCATAAATCAATTTTAGTAATTAATTCAGAATTTAATACATCTTCTGTCATTTTAGTAAATAAATATAATCATAAAATATTTATTAAAATTAATCTAAAATTACCTTTTATGAAAAAATCCATCATAATATTTTTATACCTGAGTTAATCTTTTTTTAATTATTATAGCAGATATAACTTCAATTGTAGAGAACACAAATATTTTCATTTCATTATTTAAAATTCTAAAAATAGTGTATAAATAGCTATTATATACTTATTACCTAAATATTGAAGCCTAGACAAATGCTTAAAATTATAATATTTAATTAATTTGCTGATATAATTAATTCTAATATAAAAACGGGAAAAAAGATGAAAAGTATAAGTATTGCTAAAAAGTTTACAGCTATTACAGTTTTTGTAACAGTTGTTATGTTGATTATTGGTTATTTAGTATTAAATATTTATAAGAATAAGCTTACAAATGAAGTTTATTCTGATATTAAAACTGAATTGAAAAGTGTATCAAATATGAATATTAATGCGAAATTAGATGTTGGTATTTCAAATGCAATCTCTATTTCAAATGATTCTTCAATAAAAGAGGCATTAGTTCAAAATAATAGACAGTTAGCAATTACAGCATTATCATCTTTATCTGAAAATATGAAAGAATCAACTCCTTTTAATAATATTGAAGTACATATCCATACAAAAGATTCCCACTCATTTTTACGTTCTTGGAAAACAGATAAATTTGGTGATGATTTAAGTGCTTTTAGAGCCAGTGTTGTAAAAGTAAATAGTACAAAAGAAGCTGTTAATACTTTTGAAGTAGGTAAAGCAGGACTTAGTATTAGATCTGTTGTACCTATTTTTGATAATAAAAATAATCATATTGGTTCATTAGAATTTATGCAAGGAATAAACTCTGTTGCTAAAGAATTTGATAAAAATGGTGATGCATTTTTACTATTAATGGATAGTTCTGTTGCAGTTGAAGAGATTGATCAATCTTTAAAATTAAATAATTATGTTATTTCTCAAAAATTTATAAATAAAGATTTTTTAGAAGATACTAAAAAAATTGATTTCAAAGAATTAATTAAAAATGATTATTACATCTCAGATAAATATTTCTATACATATGTAGATATAAAAGATTTTAATAACAATAAATTAGGTCTTGCTCTTAGTGCTAAACCTATTTTAAAAGTAGAAAAAACAATTAATCATTCTTCATCTATAATTTGGATTGCATTAATTATATTACTTGTAGCACTACTTGTAAGTATGATTTTTTCATTAATAAATATGAAAAGAAATATTTTATCTCCGATTCTTGAATTAAAAAAATCAATTAATAATGTTACAAATAATGATTCTTCTGATAATTCAAGAATTAAAGTAGTATCAAATGATGAAATTGGAGATGTTGTAAATAGTTTTAATAAATATTTAGATTCAATTGAAAAAGGAATTTCTCAAGATCAAGTAGTAATTGATGAATCAAGACAAATAATTGCAAAAGTAAATGCTGGATTATTAAATGATAGGGTTAAAGGTATTGCTCATTCAAGTGGTGTTAATTCTTTAGTAAATGAAATAAATAATATGATAGGAAGAATGCAAAAAAATCTTACAATATTAAGTGAATCTTTAGTTGCACTTTCAACAGCAAAATATGATTATGAAATACCTCATATTGAAAATCTAACAGGAATGGTAGCTTCATTGTTAAGTGGAGCAAAAGTTACTCAATCTTCTATAAATGAAATAATGTGTTTAATTGAAAAATCAAATAATGAGTTATCAATTAGTTCAGATGAGTTAAAAAGTGCATCAAAAAAATTAAGTAATTCATCAAATATTCAAGCTGCATCTTTAGAAGAAACAGCAGCAGCAATTGAAGAGATTTCTGCAACTATAAACAGAAGTGGTGAAAATGCTTCAAAAATGGCTCAATACGCTCAAAATGTAACAAAATCAAGTAATATTGGTACCGATTTAGCATATAAAACAGCAACTTCTATGGAAGAGATAAATAATCAAGTAATGGCAATAAATGATGCAATTAGTATTATTGATCAAATTGCATTTCAAACAAATATTTTATCATTGAATGCAGCTGTTGAAGCAGCAACTGCTGGAGAAGCAGGACGTGGATTTGCAGTAGTTGCTGCTGAAGTACGAAATTTAGCAGCAAGAAGTGCTGAAGCTGCAAATGAAATTAAATCAATAGTATTATCAGCTACTACAAAGGCAAAAGAAGGAAAAGATATTACTTCAAAAATGATTGAAGGATACAATGATTTAAATGAAAATATTGTTATAACAACAAAATTAATTGAAGATGTAGCAATCGCTTCAAAAGAACAACAAAGTGCAATGTCACAAATAAATGATACGGTAAATTCACTTGATCAAGCTACACAAGAAAATGCATTATTGGCTTCAAGTATAAATGAAATGGCAAATAGAACAGCAAATCTAGTTACTCAAATGGAAAATACAATAAAACAGACAAGTTTTGATAGAAATGCCCATAAAAGAGTATGTGATACAAATTTAATAATAAATATAAATAAATTAAAATCAGATCATATAAGTTTTAAAAATGTAAATTTTGCTCAATGTAAAGAAGGACATTCTTTTAAAGTAACTAATGATAACGAATGTAATTTAGGAAAATGGATTAACTCAAATAGTGATAAAGGTTTTGCTAGAACCAAAGAGTGGGAAGATTTAAAAATTGCTCATAATAAAGTACATGTTTTAGTACAAAATATAGTAGATTTATATGCACAAAAAAGTGGAAATGAAGAAATATTTCTTACAACAAAAGAGATAGAAAGAAATATTGAAATAGTATTTGATTTATTAAATAAAATTAGAGAAATAAACTGTAATAATTAATAAAATGAATGAGAATTTAAGTTATTAACTTAAATTTTCAAAATAAAATATAAGCTTAGAATAAAAATAATAATAACTACTCTCCAAAATTAGCAAAAGCACCTTCGATACTTGGAATGTTTTTATAATGAGTGGCTGTTAGTCTTACATTACTTGTTTTAAGATCACATATGGCAATTCTAAAACTAGAACCCATTTGTGGTTCTACAACACAAATAATCTTATCTTCAATCTGTCTTGTGGCATAAATAGTACCTTGAAGATTAGTAAAAAAATACTTTGGATAAGTTAACGGTGTAATTTCAACAATATCTATAGATTCTTGATCTTCAAGAGTTTGAACTATATCCATAGCATCATCATAACTCTCAAAGTGAATACACCAATCATCAAATCTTTTATTAAAATGTTCTAAATCTTCATCTAGAAAACCACCTGCTAAGGATTGTAAAGCAAAAATAGACACGAAAAACACCTTTAAATATATACAATTTCAAAAGTTGATTTTAACATATTTAACTTTTAAATTTAACATCCTCTTTACACTTAAGAGTGTAAAATTAACTTAAATGTTAAATATATGGAGTTATTACGTGCAAATAAGAGTCTATTACGAGGATACAGATTGTGGAAATGTTGTATATTATGCTAATTATTTGAAATTTTGTGAACGGGCACGAAGTGAACTTTTTTTTCAAAAAGGTTTATCTCCACATAATGATGATGAATTTTTTGTGGTTAAAAGTGTGCAAGCTGATTATGTAAAATCTGCTGTATTTGGAGATTTACTTGATATCACTACTAAACTTATTGAAAAGAAAGCTGCTTCAATAGTGATGTATCAAGAGGTTTTTAGAAATGATGAACTTTTATTTAGAGCTACATTCAAATTAGCTTTTTTAAAAAACTACAAACCTTCTAAAATTCCTATTGAATTATTAGAAATTTTTAATTAGGAATTTTTTATGTTTAAATCTATATTTATTGTAATCTTTTTATTTTCAGCTTTATATTCAAATCAAAATATCTTAAATGAGAATCAAACTTTTTTTCTACCACAGCAAAATAATGAAGCAAAAGATAAAATTATTGAGTTAATCTCAAACTCAAAAGAGAGTATTAAGATTTCCATGTATAATTTTTCTTATAAAAAATTTGCAAAAGAATTGGTAAATGCGTCTAAAAAAGGTGTAAAAATTGAGCTGATTTTAGATAAAAAGAAAGTTGAAGAAGATAATGATATTTATAAATATCTAAAAAATAATGGAATAAAAATAATTATTCCTAAAAAGAAGCTTCATACTAAAATAGCTTTGATTGACAATACCACATTAATAATAGGTAGTTTGAATTGGACAAAAGAGTCTTTTGAAGAAAACTACGAAATATTATTAATATTAAATGATAAAAAAATAATTAATGAAACAAATATCTTCTTTAATAGTTTTGATTGATTTCTTAAATATCTAGACTAATTTAATATATAAAAATAAAAAATATCTTTATTATTAAGTTAACTTCATGAACTATCTTCAGTAAAAAATTTTACAAAAAATCAAGTAAAAAAAGGCTAATATAGTATATTGAGATTAATAAAAATATAAAGGTATATTTAGTGTTAGAAATATTTGTTATTGCTTATTGTTTGTATTTTGCATTCAATACTTATACATCTTTTATGCAAATTGGATTTGTAAAAGATGCGAAAAAATTAAAACCAATTATTTTAGATTCAGAAAAATATGAAGAGGCTGCGAACTATTCTATTGAAAAAGAAAAAATTGCTATTGCTTCATCATTTTATGATTTTATTTTATTTATTTTATGGATTAGCTTTGGTTTGTCTTTATTGGATTCTTTAATTACTGTTGAATCAATGTGGTTAAAAGCTGTCGTTTTTGTGGATTTATTTATTATTATAAATTGGATTTTCACTTTACCATTTGAGTTGTATTCAACTTTTAAATTAAATAAAAAGTATGGTTTCTCAAATATGACTCCAGCTTTATTTATCAAAGATACATCAAAAACTGGATTGTTATTTTTAATATTTGGATCGGCTGTTATTGCTGGGATTTCATTTATTATAAATAGTTTTTCTACTTGGTGGATTTGGGGATTTGTTTTTATATTTTCAATTATTATATTAATAAACATGCTTTATCCAGTTATTAGAGATAAGATGTTTGATAAATTCGAAAAACTAAAAGATAAAGAATTAGAGCAAAAAATAGAAAATCTTTTAGATGAAGTTGGATTTAAAAGCTCGGGTGTATTTTCTGTTGATGCTAGTAAAAGAGATAATCGTTTAAATGCTTATTTTGGTGGACTGGGTGCCACAAAAAGGGTTGTTTTATTTGATACTTTAGTTGAAAAATTAACTCACAATGAATTATTAGCTGTTTTAGGTCATGAACTTGGACACTTTAAAAATGGAGATATTATTAAAAATATTGGAATTATGGGTGTTGTAATGTTTGTGTTTTTTGGAATTTTTGGAAATTTACCAGATGAGTTATTTTTAGGATTACATATTAATAATGAACCTTATGCAATTATTGCTGTGTTCTTGATTTTTTCACCTATTTTATCATTTTTCTTAATGCCTTTGATTTCGTTGATTTCAAGACATAATGAATATGCTGCTGATGAGTTTGGTTCTAATTTAGCATCGAAAGAGGATTTAGTAAGTGCTTTATTAAAACTTGCAAATGAGAATAAGTCATTTCCTCTTTCTCATCCTATTTATATATTTTTTTACTATTCACACCCACCATTAGTAGAGAGATTTAAAGAGTTGGGTTATGATGTAAATAATATTAATAATGGAGAGTTCAATTATGTTAAATGATGGAATGATTGAGGTTAGTTACTTAACACTAATAGTATCAGTAATTGCAATATTGTCAGGTTTGTTGATTATTTTACAATTTTCAAGACAAAAATATGAGAATCAATTAAAAGCTCTTCAAGATGAAGCTTTATTAAAATTAAAAGCTTTAAATGAAAGAATTGAGTTAAATCATAGTTCATATGAAGGTCAAATTAATACTTTAAATACTGAAAATAGAAAACTAGAAGAAGAGAAAAAGCTTATTAAAGAGAGTTTTGAAGATAAGTTAAAAGTTGTTGAAAAACACGCTGGACAAATAAATGATAATATAGTTGAAACTTACGAGTTGAAGTTATCTAATTTAGCTAAAGTCTCTGATTCAAAAGAGAAACAACTTTTAAGAGAATTTGAAATAAAAGAGGAAAATTTCAACGAAAAAATTACTCTTTTAGAAGATTCAAAAAAACAGATGAAAATAGAATTTGAAAATCTTGCAAATAAACTTTTTGATGAAAATCAAAAAAAATCAAATATAAATTTAGGTCAAGTTTTAACTTCATTTAAAGATCAACTTGATTCTTTTGGAAAAAGAGTAAATGAGATTTACAATGAAGAAACAAAACAAAGATCTTCTTTATTAACAGAGATTAAAAATTTAAAAGATTTAAATAATCAAATATCAACAGATGCTGTAAACTTAACAAAAGCTCTTAAAGGACAAAATAAAACTCAAGGTGATTGGGGAGAAATGATTTTATCTTCTATTCTTGATCAAACGGGTCTTAGGGAAGGTAAAGAGTATACAATTCAAGGATCATTTAATGATAATGATGGAAAAAGATTAAGACCTGATGTTATAGTTCATTTACCTTCTAAAAAAGATATTGTTATAGATTCTAAAGTGTCTTTAAACTCATATATAGCTTATTGTAAAACAGAAAATGAAGCTCACAAAGAAACAGCTTCAAAAGAGTTAGTAAAATCTATAGTTTCTCACATAAGAGGATTAAGTTCTAAAAGATACGAAGAGATAGACGGTGTTAGAACTTTAGATTTTGTTTTAATGTTTATTCCAGTGGAAGGTGCTTTTATACTTGCAACTTCAACAGATGATTCATTGTTTAAAATGGCATTTGAACATAATATCATGCTAGTTTCTCCATCAACTTTATATGTTACTTTAAGAACTATTGAGAATATTTGGAGAAATGAACATCAGAATGAGAATGCACAATTAATTTCTAAAAAAGCAGCTGATTTATATGATAAATTTGCAGGATTTGTGGCAGATATTGAAGATATTGGTGTTAATATAAATAGAACTCAAAAATCTTATGAGAGTGCCATGAATAAATTATCATTAGGAAATGCAAATTTAATCAAAAGAGCAGAAGAGTTTATAGAATTAGGTGTTAAACCTAAAAAACAAATTTCTTCAAAATTATTAGTTCAAGAGGAAGAGTAATATTATGGAATTAGCCATTTTATTAGCAAATAATTTTTTAGTATTATTGGATGCTATGGCTATTTATGTTTTATTTGGTTTATTATTCGCAGGTATTTTAAAACAGATTATACCAGATGATTTTGTTATAAAACATCTGGGGCGTGGATCTGTTTCTTCTGTTGTTAAAGCTACATTATTTGGTATTCCACTTCCTGTTTGTTCATGTTCTGTTATTCCTCTTGCTCAGAGTCTTAAAAAAGAGGGTGCTAGTAAAGGTGCTGTTCAGAGTTTTCTGATTTCATCACCAATTACAGGAGTTGATTCTATTTTAGCAACATTCTCATTCTTTGGTTTAATATTTACAATTTTTAGACTTATCTCTTCTGTTATAATTGCAATAATTGTAGGACTTATTCAAAATTTTGTGGATAATGATGAAAAGCTTATAAAGGAAGATGTGCCTGTTTCTTCATGTGGATGTACAAGTTCTTGTTCTTCTACTGCTGTAAAAAAGAGTTTTTCTATTAAAGCTGCTTTTTCTTATGCTTATGTGACACTTTTTGTTGATATGGTTAAACCTTTATTTATTGGTTTGATTTTTGGGGCTTTATTTACTACTCTTGCACCAAAAGAGTATACATCTTTACTTTTTGAAAATCAGATTTTAACTTATATTGTAATCATGCTTTTTTCTATGCCTTTATATGTTTGTGCAACTGCTTCATTGCCAATTGCTGCTGCTTTAATGATGGAAGGAATGAGCGCAGGAGCCGCATTTATTTTTTTAACAGCAGGTCCTGCAACAAGCGCTATTACGATGAGTGTTGTTTATAAGACCTTAGGTAAAACATCATTGATAATATATTTAAGTACTATTGGAATTTTATCTTTTCTTTTTGGTTTTGGATTTGATTCTTTTTTTAGTGATGTAAATATTTTACAATTTGATTTACATAATGAAGAAACAAGTTTAATCTCTCAGATTGCTAGTTTGATTATGCTTTTTTTAATGGCTTATTATTTAATAAAACCTTTACTTTTTAAAAAGAAAAGTGAAAGTTCTTCTTGTTGTTCTTCTGATTCATCTTCTTGCTCTGATGTAAAAACTGAAACAAAAGTTGATAATAAATTAAATTTTACTAAAAATAATCCAAATTCAAATAATTTCAAATTTAAGGTTTAATGGGTGAAATGGGAAAATAATAGAAAAAGTTCAAATATAGAGGATAAAAGAAACGAATCTGGTTCAAATTTTGGTTCAAATCAAAATAGCTCAATAATGATGCTTTTGCCTATTATTAAAATGCTAATTGGAACTAAAATTGGAAGAATAATTTTAGTTGTTGGTGTTATTGCTTATTTCATGGGATTTAATCCCTTGGCACTTTTAAATATGCAAGAGAGTTCTTCTTCAAATTCTTCATCAAGTGTTGTAAATACTCAAAAAGATGATAAAAGTGCACAGTTTGTAAGTTCTGTCTTAGCTCAAACTGAGGATATTTGGTCAAATGTTTTTTCAAAATATAATGCAAATTATATTGAACCAAAATTGGTTTTATTTAGAAATTCTGTAAAAAGTGGCTGTGGATTTGCTTCTTCTCAAACTGGACCTTTTTATTGCCCTGCTGATCAAAAAGTTTATTTAGATTTATCTTTTTTTGATGAATTAGCAAAAAGACATTCGGCTCCTGGTGATTTTGCTCAAGCTTATGTTATTGCTCATGAAATTGGACATCATGTTCAAAATATTACAGGAACTATTTCAAAAGTACAAAAGGCAAAACAAGGATTAAATGATAAACAAGAAAATGCCTTACAAGTAAAAGTTGAATTACAAGCTGACTGTTATGCAGGACTTTGGGCATATTATAGTAAAAAAGATTTTGATTCAATAGAAGAGGGAGATATAGAAGAAGCTTTAAATGCAGCAAGTGCAATAGGTGATGATACATTACAGAAAAAAGCTCAAGGCTATGTGGTACCAGATGCATTTACTCATGGAAGTGCAGTTCAAAGAATGGCTTGGTTTAAAAAAGGTTTCCAAAATGGAACTTTAGAATCTTGTAATACTTTTAATTAGAGAAAGGAAAATATGCAAGATAAATTGTCACACTACCTAAATGAAAGTCCAACAGTATTTTTTATTTTAAAAAAAGAGAATAAGTCTTGGGAACTTGAATATGTTACTTCAAATGTTGTAAATTTATATGGTTATAGTGCCGAAGATTTTTTATTAAAAAAAATAAAACATGAAGATTTTATTTTTACAGAGGATTTACATACTTTTAGAAGCGAGATAAGACAGGTTTCAAAAGTTATAAAAAATGAGTATATATATAATCCTTATCGATTAGTGAGAAATGATCAAATAATTTGGGTAAATCATATTTTAAAAATAATTCATGATGAGAATGGAAATGTTAGCCATTATTATGGATATTTAAATGATATAACAGAATCACAAAAAATCAAAAAAGAACTTGAACAACATCTTAATATTATTAATAATAATGTTTTAATAACTATTTCAAATCAAGATGGTTTTATTATTGACGTAAGTGATGCTTATTGTAAACTAACTCAATTTACGAAAAGTGAGCTAATTGGAAAAAAACATAGTATATTTAGACATTCAAGTATGGATGATACTTTCTTTAAAGAGCTTTGGGAAACTATTTTAAATGGAAAGATTTGGAAAGGTGAATATAAAAATATAAAAAAAGACGGAACAGAATTTTGGGTTGAAAACTCAATTACTCCGAATTTTGATGAATATAAAAATATTACAGGTTTTACCTCTGTTTATAATGATATTACAGATAAAAAGAAAATATCTGAAATTTCAATTACTGATTTTTTGACTGAATTGTATAATAGAAGACATTTTAATACTATTTTTGATTTAGAATTTAAAAGAGCAAAACGGGATAAAAAGAATTTTATTCTTCTTATTTTGGATATAGATTTTTTCAAACAGTACAATGATACCTATGGTCACGATGGTGGAGATATAGTTTTAAGAAAAATTTCTGATATTATTAAAGCTACTTTAAAAAGACCTAATGACTATCTTTTTAGATTAGGTGGTGAGGAGTTTGGAATTATTACATCTGATATTGAATATATTGGAGTTGTAAGATTATGTAATAGATTATTAAGTTCAGTTATGGATTTAAAAATTAAACACAGAACTAGTCTTGTTAATGATTTTGTTACTATTTCAATTGGAGCTCAAATTGTAAAAACTTCTAGTGATATTAATGAAAATTTAGTATTTAAATTTGCTGATAATGCTTTATATGAAGCAAAAAAGCAAGGAAGAAATAGAGCTGTTATAAAAGAATAAGGTCTATTTCTTAAGCACAATAGTTTTAAAGATATTTAAATTATTTAGTATATAAATGGCAACTATCGTACAAATAGTTCCCAAAATAGTATTGTATGTGATCTTTTCATCTAAAAATATTGCACTTAATATTAAAGCAGAAGCCGGAACTAAAAATATAAAACTTGTAACTTCTTTTGTTCCTAGTTTTGTAATACCAACAAAATAAATAGAAGTTGCAAATGTAGTACTTAATATTGTTATTACAAACATATTTAACCAAAAAATATAATCAAAATTTAATACCGCTTTAAAAAGAGTATCTTCTATAAAAAATGTATATATAACAAATGTTGAAATAATATAAACATAAAAAGTAAATACCATGGCATTTGTTTTTGTAGCTTTTGAACTAATGATTGTTAATATTGGCCATAAAATCGAAGCAATCAAAAAGTAGATATTATCTTTTGAAAATATTTCAGATAAATCAAAACTCCAAATATTTAACATAGTCAAAACTCCAAAGCCACCAAGAATCAGTGCAAAGGAGTGTTTTAAACTAATAGTTTTTTTATGAATGATTGCTAAAATTATAAATGTATTAATTGGAATTAATGTGGTAACCAAAGCTCCACCAAAACCAGCAGTTCCATGTTCAACGCCTAAAAAAAATACTATTGAGTATAAAACTAAAACAGTTGAAGCTAATAATATTAAGATTAAAGTTTTTAAATC
>Ga0180008_1001664_pt1 | contig 13449 bp, 12 predicted proteins | sample MM_PW_MetaG_FD_121121 | JGI IMG/M metagenome (GOLD analysis project Ga0180008, IMG submission 121121) | Groundwater microbial communities from the Aspo Hard Rock Laboratory (HRL) deep subsurface site, Sweden - MM_PW_MetaG | ecosystem: Environmental > Aquatic > Deep subsurface > Groundwater... | reverse complement strand
TGGCCGGCGGCTGTCTTTCCCGGGCCAAACTGCCGGCACTAAGGCCGGCCGGCCTGTTCATACAGCACCGCTGCATCAGCTTTCTGGAGCAGGTGCAGTCAGGATCAGCAGCCGAATAAGTCCATTTTTTTTTGCGGCTACCGGCGGTGGGATTGCAGTGCCTGCATTGCGTTGCGTTCGCAGTTCCCAGCGACAGCAACTACTGCGGGGTCACACCGGGGGCTTTCGCAGCATCCACAAACGAAGTTTCATCCAGGCCGAACTGCTCGTCATGAACGCCGGCACCCGCCGGTTCAACATGAACTACGATATCATAGATGCCCGGCACCTGCTGCTTGATGCCCCGCTCCACCTGCTGACATATTTCATGCGCTGTAGCCACCGACATAAGGCCGTCAACTTCAATATCAAGATCAATATCGTACAATGAAGAAAGTTTTCGAACCCGCACGCGGTGCGGATTTCCGGCACCAGGAACAGCTCGTACAACGTTAAAAACCGCCTGATACACCTCTGGTTCGGCCTTGCCGTCCAATAATTCTTCATTGGCCTCCCGGAAAACGCCCACAGCCGACTTCATAACCCAAAGACTGACGGCGAGGGCTAAAATAGTATCCAAGAGCGGAAAAGACAGTACCGTAGCAAAAATCAGGCCAGTCAGAACAGTCACCGATATCAGCACATCATTGCGCATGTTCTTGCCGTTAGCCATCAGCATGGCCGAACCGGTCTTGCGCCCGGCCGAAAACTGCGTCCAGGCCAGCAAAAGCTTGCCGCCCACCGAGATCAGGCTTATCCATATGGCCAACATAGAAGGCAGGGGACGTTCCACCCGGGAAAGCAGATTGGTGAAGGTGGAAATAAAAAGCTGGGCACCAGCAAAGAAAATAAAGAAGGAAAGCAGGGTGGTACCGGTAGCTTCAACCCGGCTGTGCCCATACGGATGCTCGCGGTCGGACGGTTTGTTAATAATGCCGGCAGCAATAAAAGCTACCAGCGAGATAAGAACATCGGTGGACGAATCAACACCGTCCCCTATTACTGCCAGTGAACCGGAAATAAATCCGGCTATTACTTTGGCAATTGCCAGCACCAGGTTCCCGGCCAGACTAATCATGGCTGCACGCTTTATATATCCGCTTCTGTCTGTCATAATTCCGAGTATAGGCCGCAGAGCACAATCACTCAAGCTGCCACACCGCGCTTTCGTCAACTTCTTTCTTGAAAAATCCTCTGGTATCGGCTAGAATTATACAATAGATTCATAAGCAGGATCACCATCCTAAAGGTGCTGATTCTAGGCGATATAAAATCACGGGTACTGCCGGACTACTTTCCGGGGCCTTGTCTGTTACAGGAGTTCAGTATGGCATATAAGCTTGATGGCGCTAAATTTCCCACCCTGGATGAATTAGTCGAGGCTCTCTATCCCATGTATGCCGACAAGATGTCGGAAGCCGATTTCCGGGCTTATGCAGAGGAACATGCAGAAAAATCCTGAGAAAAACAGATGAGTGTCGACGAGCGCTCGCGTTTTCGGCATGAGGCCAGAACTTTCCTCAACCATATCATCGGTTATGCCGAACTGCTTTCGGCTCAGGCAGACAGCGTTGAATCGGACGAATTGCGCCAGAACATCTACAATTTGCAGCAAACAGCTGGCCAATTGCGTGAACCGGTTCAGACCTATTTGCTGCTCAGCACCGCTGACAATCTCAGCGACAGCCATCGCGAGCAGGTTGCCGAAGCAAAAACCGCGGTATATTCCGGTATATACGACCTTATCTCGATGACCCAAGCCGGCCGGCGCTTATCCTTAACCGGCCTTAACCGCGATATCAATGCCGACATCAGTAAAATTCATGAAGCCGCCAATGCCCTGGTCGATCTTATCGAAGATTACATGGGCGCGGCAAATTCAGAATCAAGCAACGAGATGGCCAACCCGACTATCCCGCACACTGCTTTTGTCGAAAGCGCCCGGGCCAAGCGTTCCGGGCGTTTGCTTATTGTAGACGACAACGAATTTAACCGCGATCTCTTGGGCCGCCACCTGGAGCGGCAAGGACATGTGGTATGCATGGCCAGTGATGGACTGGAAGCCTTCAGAATACTGAGCCAGGCCCCTTTCGACATCATACTGCTGGATGTGATGATGCCCGGCATGAACGGCTTCCAGTTTCTGGAAGCCCTAAAGGCAGACGAACACTTGCGCGAGATCGCCGTCATTGTCATTTCGGCACTTGAAGAACCAGAATCAATTGCCCACTGCCTGCAGATGGGGGCTGAAGATTATTTTCTGCGCCAATTCGACCCCAGCATTCTGCGCGCCCGCATCGACAGCGTCCTGGAAAAAAAAGAATACAAAGAGCAGAAAGACCAGGTGATGAAGCGGCTGATGGACACCCAAAACCGCCTGGCGGCCGAACTGCGCGATGCCGCCACCTATGTGCGCAGTCTGCTTCCAGCCCGACTGCGCTGGGGCCACCTGGCGGCCGACTGGGCCTTTATTCCTTCGCTTAGTCTTGGCGGCGACAGTTTTTACTATCAGCGCATCGGCGAAGACAAACTTGCCCTGTACTTGATTGATGTAAGCGGCCACGGCATCGAAGCCGCCCTGCTGTCGGTAACCATCATGAACGTACTGCGCAGCCTGACGCTGGGCAATACCGACTTCGGACAGCCGGCCAGTGTCCTGGCCACCCTTAACCGCTCTTTCCGTATCGAGGAACAGAACAACATGTTTTTTACCATCTGGTACGGGGTATACGACCGCAGCAGCCGCGTACTTACCTATGCTTCCGGCGGCGCTCCGCCAGCCATCCTGATCGGACCGGACGCCCTGCCGCAGGAACTGACTACCAGCGGTTGCATCATCGGCGTCGACGAGCAGGCTGTCTTCGAGGAAGCCAGCGTAACGGTGCTGCCCGGTTCACACATGTATCTGTTCAGCGACGGAATTTTCGAGATTCGCAAGAAAGACTCCACCATGCTGGCATGGGAGGAATATATGGCTATTTTAATGGAACACCATCGGGAATGTGCGCTGGCACCGGCCTGCCTTTCGCCGATTAACCGCATTGTGGAGGCGATACGCCGCGAGGCACTGCAGCCGCATTTCGATGATGACGTCTCAATTATGGAGTTTGCCTTTAATGAATGATGGATATCAGCTGCAGCTGGCCCTGCCGGACGATTTTCATGTACACCTGCGCCAGGGCACACAGCTGCCGGCTTACGCCAGGCGCAGCGCCGCGCAATTCGGACGTATCCTGGTTATGCCCAACACCCTGCCGCCGATTTGTGACGGGGCTGCGCTGCGCAGCTACCGGGCAGAAATTCATACGGCCGCTCCGGACTGCCAAGCGCTGATGACCTTTAAGCTGGTGCCGGGCATGGGAACTGCGGCCGTACAAGACTGCATAGAAGCAGGAGCCATCGCCGGGAAGTACTACCCGGCCGGAGCCACCACCAACGCTGCCGACGGCGTGGCCGATCCACAGCAGATCAGCGACGAGCTGGCCCTTATGCAGGAGCTCGATATTGTGCTGTCCATCCATGCCGAGGACCCGCTGAGCCCGGCCATGGAACGTGAGGCCGCTTTTCTGCCGATTGTTGAGCGGCTTATTCGAAACTACCCGAAACTACGTATAGTACTCGAGCATCTGTCCAGTGCTGCCGCGGTTGCAGCCATCAGCAACTGGCCGGAGCGGGTGGCCGCCACCCTTACGGCGCATCATCTGACCTATACCATAGACGACCTCTTGGGCGACAAGCTGCAGCCGGCCCTGTTCTGCAAGCCGCTGTTAAAAAGCGCGGCCGACCGTGCCGCCTTGTTGCAAGCCGCCACATCAGGCTCGCCGCGCTTCTTTTTCGGCAGCGACAGTGCCCCGCACCCGGCCGACGCCAAACTGTCGGCAGCCGCACCAGCCGGCAGCTACACCGCCCCCCTGGCCCTACCCCTGCTGGCCCGCTGCTTCGAAGCCGCCGGCCGGCTGGATCGGCTGGAGTATTTCGTCAGCCGGGCCGGCGCCGACTTTTACCAGCTGCCGCCCAAGCAAGGCTCGGTACTGCTGACAAAAAAAGCCTGGCGGATCCCGGAGCGGATCGACGATGCGATTCCGCCGGAAGCCGGCAGGCTTATAAACTGGCAGGCACAGCGCCTGCCGTAAACACTTACAGCTGCACGATGCGCGAATGGGTCAATACTTCGTAGCCATCAGCGGTAATCAGCACATCATTCTCCAGACGCACACCACCCAGTTCCGGATCGTACAGACCGGGCTCGATGGTGATTATGTGGCCGGGCTCCAGTATCCAGGTATTGCTCTCGCGCAGGTTTACCGGCGGCATTTCGTGAGCCTCTAAGCCTACTCCGTGTCCCAGGCCATGCGGCATGGTGTAGCCGTGTTTGCGGAACAGCTCGTCCACATGCTGGGCCACAGCGCGACTAGGCAGGCCGGGCTTGCACAGAGCCACAGCCTCGGTATAGGCCTGCTGCACCAGGGCTACCATCTCGGCCCGCTTGCCTTCCAGCTTGCCACGGATAAAGGTCATGGTCACATCGGAGGTATAACCCTTGTATACCAAACCAAAATCCAGAATGGACATGCCCTCGCTGCCGAAGGCAGCGCCGGAATATGAAGGGAAGGCATGAATGCCGAAACTGCGGCTGGGGCCGGCGGCTATGGTGTCAAAACCGGTCGCCTCGCAGTCCTGTTCGCGCAAGGCCCGCTCGATGAACAAGGCTACGTCGCTTTCCGATTTAAGGCTGCCGTTTTTTACGCCGGCTTCGATCGCGTCCATTACTGAATCGGTTATAGCCGACACTTTGTGGTAAATATCCAGCTCGGCCGCGTCTTTTACCGCGCGCATGGCCAGTGCCTTGTCGCTTGAATTATTCTCGGTACAGGCAAAATCGTAATCCGGGCAGCGGTCTACATATTCGATGAACGACAGGTAGGGCGTAGCTGTCGGCAGGTCGATTTTGCCACCTGCCGGAATGCCGAAGTGCTTGATCATGCCGTCCATGGCGTCGTAAGCGCTGCGGCCGAAATCGGTATAAGCAAAAATCTGGTCAACACTGGCCATGTTGTTGGCCATGTTCACATCCCAGGCTACCAAAGCGGCCCGACCATCAGCATTGATAAACAGCAGAGCATCTCCCGGGTGTCCGGTAAAATAGCGAATCGAAATATCACGCCGGCCCTCAGTGTCTTCAAACATAGCCAGAGCCAACCCGCGTCGGGTCAGATCTTCGGCCAGCAGCTTACGTCGTTGCAAAAAAGCATCCATAGGTCTTGTCTCCTTTGGCCCGACCACAGTCAGGCAGCAGTATTATTGCAGGGCAGCCAAAGCCGTATTGGCCAGCCGGATGATAGTATTAGACCATCCCTCGTTTATTTTGACCAGCTGCAGCGCGGCAAACAGTTCTTTGTTGGCGCTGATGGCAGCGTTCTGCAGTGCGGCCTGCATCAGACGGTTGCGTTCATCGTTTACCCGGCCGGCTTTCTGGTCTTCGTTCAGCCGGGTAATAATGGCTGCCAGCTCGCGGGCCGATTCTAGACTGCGATCCGCGCCCATGGCCCGAAGTACCAGCAGGCGCTCGTCGATATCGTTATTCAGCTCGGCCAGACGGAAGGCATTGGCAAAGTCGATGGCAGAATTACCACTGCGGTCACCCAATTCTACCAGTGCGTTCAGTGCCAGCTTGCGCATGGTAGCTACGGTAGCGTACTCGATACGATCGCTAGGCACATTGGTAAGGCCGATATTCAGCGCATAGGCGGCAATTTCGATTTTGCGGGCAGGCGGCAAATTGGAAGCGACAGCATACTGTAAGGCACGTAAGCGGCGGGGATTACTCTCCAGGCGCAGGATAGTCAGCAGCTCTTCTGAGGGGTCAGCTAAAACCAGCGGCAGACTGCGCACTGCCTGATCCTTTATCCGCCGGCTGTACCAGGCATCAACCGCAAAAAAAACCGAGGAGAATCCACCGGGATAACCCATGCGCTCCAGGGCGAGGATTGCGGCGTAGGCCAACTTTTCGCCGCTTTCAATATCCTGGGCCGGGCGGGCGTTCAGATCGCGCAGCATAAGTGAAATACGCTCACCATATTCAGTCGCCCGCAATCCGCCCAAAGCAATCAGTGCTTCGGCCCGGGTCAGTGGATCCTTGGAATCCTCCACCACCCGCCACAGGGCCGGGGCGGCATTGGTATAACGCCAATCTCCCAGAGCCTTGGCCTGCAGACGTATCAGCCGTTCGTAATTCTCCATCTGCCCGCCAAGACGTATGGTACTGCGGGCGGCAAGCACCCGTTCCAGACTGTCAAAGACATACTCCGCTCCGGCCGCCTCGCCAAAGCTTACCAGACTAAGGGTAGCCGCATACTGCTGATCCACCGTCTCGGCTGACATCAGAATAAAGCCGAGCACCCTGGCGGCATCATTGGCAGCTGACTGGAATACCAGCCCCAGTGCCAAAACCGTAACAACTGCTATTTTACGCATAATCCGTCCTTATCGATATTCTTCGCGATAGTCATACTCAAACCGGAACTGTTCGCGCAACTTGCCCGAAGCGTCATACACGCGCCGTTCCAGCACTTCACCTTCAGAACCAAGCACTGATACCTGGCGACGTTCCAGCCGGTTTACCGAGCGATAAACAACTTCCTCAACTTCATTGGCGATATTATAATTGTATACGATGCGCCTGGCGGCAGTACCCTGGGGTGTCAGATACACCACTGTGTCGGCCCGGCCATCCGGCAGATAGCTGTATTCCACCTGCTCCAGTAAAATACCGGCACCATTATACACCAGCGATTTCTGCAGGCTGCCGTCTGTGTTCCGCAGGTATTCGGTACGGGCCTGGGCCTGTCCGCTGCCGTCAAAAACCTGCCAGCCCGCCTGCTGCGAAGCTTCCCAGCTAAACACTGACCTGGTCTGCAGAATACCCTTCTCGTCAAACAGGCTTTCTTCGACCAGCGCGCTGTCGGCGTTATAAGCACGGGTTATCCTGGAACTTATCTTACCATCCGTTCCTAGAATGGCACTTTCAACCAATTGCCCATTCAGATAGGTATTCACCAGCGTTTCCACCGGCTCCGGGCGCGAAGGCGAATAGGTACTGCGTTTTACCAGCCGGTGATCCGAATCATATTCATAGGTAATCGTGCGGTCTACAACGCCATCTGCATAGCTAACCGTCTCTTTGCTTAAGGAATATATTTTGACCAGAACTGGAGCCGGCACTTCTTCCACCGCCCCACCTTGCTCTGCAGCCACTGTGTCGGACGGCACTGCCGCGACAGTCTCAATTTGTTCCGACTGCGGCCCACTTACACAGGCACTCAGCAAGAGCACCAATACGGCAAAAATCGCACTAAACTTCATTATGACCTCCCGATAACATATTCAATTCACTAATAAAACTGACGACAAAGCGGAGTGGATCAGCGTTTGCGCAGACGATACCAAAGTGCCAGAATCCCAATCCATATTTTGGGGAAAATACGCAGAATTTTCCATGGTGCCCTCAAATAATAATACCCAAATTCCAGACCATGCCGAAACAAAAATTGCGGTGGTCGGAAGCGTTTTTCAGCAAAAACATCCAAAAGATCGGAACACCACAAATACAGACCGGATTTAAAGTTTTTGAGATGCGCCGGTATCCATTTTTCACCTCCAGGCACACCACGACCTACCAGCAGCAGGGCTGGACTGGCTTTGTGAATGGCCTTGATGATATTGGAATGAAACGACCGGGGAAAACCGGCCGGATGTCGCCCGACCACACGCAGTTGCGGGAAGGTAGCCCGGATGTTCTTTTCGGCCAACTTAAGCACCCCTGGACTGGCACCAAACAGGTACAGGGACTTATTATAGTGCTCCATGATACGCAGCAGCTCAATAACCGCCAGAAAGGGCTCATAGCGAACAGGCAGCTCCTTGCGCAGGAAGCGGGCCAGTTTAATAATGGACAAAGAAATTGGCAGAATCAGTCCGGCACTTAAAACCATCGAGCGAAACTCGCCATTTCGCCGAGCGCGCAGCAGATCACTCATGGAAAGCAGGATAATCTGATGGTTTTTGCCGTCAGAATACAGAGCTTTGACCACTTCTTCCAAATCATCCGGCTGTACCATGTCTACTGGTACATTCAGCAGTGATATGCGCTTTATTCGTTGTTGATCCATGTGTTGCGCTCCAAAAACAGCAGGCGTAAAGAAGCCAGGGCAAAAATGGCAGCAGATTCAGCACGCAAAACCGCCGGTCCCAGCCAGGCAGCAGAAAAACCGGCATGGTCGAAAAACAGCAGCTCTTCTGGACTGAAGCCGCCTTCCGGACCGACACAGGCTACTACCGCACCTGCGCTGTCTGTACAATACTGATGCAGACTGTATGGTGCAAGGGGTTGCTCATGAAAGTATAGCCGCAGTACTGCCGCAGAAGCTTCGAAAGCAGTACCATAGGTGTTTAGGAAGGCTGGTAGGCTGCAGATTGGTTCTACGGTGGTAGGAACGGCAGAGCCGGATTGACCAAGCGCTTCGCGCACAATTCGCTGCAGCCTTTCCAGCCTGGCTCCGTCTTCATGCCGCGGAACCGAGCGGGCACAACTCAGCGGCACAATACGCCTTACCCCGGCCTCCGCCGCCATCCGCACCACATCATCCAGCTTGCTGCCCTTAAGCAACCCCAAAGCCAGAGTAAAGTCCGGCAGCTCTGCCAGTTCCGGCGTCTGGCTCCCGCCTTCAGGCATTGCCCGATGCGGCGGCTGACTGCTCTCGCCCGGTCGGCCGGCACGAACATCCGTTAAATATTCTCCGGCCGCCTCAGCCCTGCCGGTTTGGGCGTCCTGCGGAACGACCGGCGTTACAGTCAACAGTACCGAAGCAAGCTCGTCTTTGAGAATTCTGCAGGTATACAGGCTGCCATCGGCCGACATAGCCGGAAACGAGTCGCCAGCCCGCAGCCGCAGCACCTGCACCAATCGGCGCGAGTCACGGGCGTCAAGCCGGCAATCCGGCCCCCCGTTCCAGGAGGCCGGCAGTACAAAACGGCGCACGACTCAGGGTTGAACCGTCTGGCGGGCCTGAAGCTCTTTCACCGACAGCACCTGCGAAACCAGCGAAGGGAAGCTGCCGGTCTGCAGAACTTCCAGGGCGGCCTGCAGCTGCAGATCATAGTCCAGGTCGAACTCGGCCACGATACGCGTGCGGTTTAATTCATTATGAATCAGGCGCTTCAGCACCCGGGTAGAAACCGGAGACCCTTTGGCCTGCAGCGAAGCGGCAAAACGGTTTACGGCAGCCTCGTCAGCCTCCGGATTCTGTGCGGCAAAGGTACGGAAGGTATTCTGCTCGAGCAGCTCATTAAGCGAAGCTTCTTCTTCGGGCGAAAGCACCGGTTCCAAAACTTCCAGGTCGGGAGCAATGCCCAGCTTGTCGATATTGGCGTCACTTGGGGTGTAATAGCGGGACATGGTCAATTTAAAGCCGGTTTCGCCCAGAGGCAGTACCTGCTGCACCGAACCTTTTCCGTACGAATTCTCACCAACCAGATAAGCCCGTTTGTGGTCCTTCAGGGCACCGGCCAGGATTTCCGAAGCCGAGGCCGAACCCTTATTAAGCAATACGATAATCGGCATGTCTGCAGGTACAGCCACCGTACTGCGTGCCCGGTATGCGGTATTTTCGTAGGCATTACGTGAACGGGTAGACACTATCACACCAGACGGCAGGAAAAGATCGGCAACCTGAATGGCCGACTGCAGCAGCCCGCCGGGATTATTACGCAGGTCAATTACCATCCCCTTGTAATTGTTGCTTTTAAAGAAATTAATAGAATCGCGTACCCGCTCGACCGTTTGCGGCGTAAACTCGATGATGCGCAAATAACCGTAGTTTCCGGGCAGCATGGCCTTCTTTACGGTCGGTACCTCAATGAGCGCGCGCACGATAGTCTCTTTAAAGACCAGGCTCTCGCCGCGCAGGATAGTGATAGTAACCGGCGTATTAGGTACGCCCCGTAATTTGGACAAGACTTCGTCCATCAGCATGGGTTCAGTAGGTTCGTCGTTGATATGGGTAATATAGTCACCCGGCATGATACCTGCCCGCCAGCCGGGGGTATCCTCGATCGGTGAGACGACCTCCACGAAGGGTTTTTTACCGGATTTTGGATCAAACTCGGCCGGCTTGGAGATGTACAGCCCAAGACCACCGAATTTGCCGGTGGTGGTATCGGTCAGATCCTGCATCATCGCCTCGGTCAGGAAGGATGAGTAGGGGTCCCCCAGGGAATTAAAAAGCCCCTGCATAGCGCCTTCGTACAAAATGTTGGGGTCCACTTCGTCAACATAGTTCTGTAAAATAAAGTTGAACGCACTCTGAAACAGGTTAAAATATTCCTGATTACTGAGCGGAGCGTCCTGGGCAAAGGCAGCCGGCGGCCGTATTGTCAGTACAGAACAGGAAATGGCAACGAGAGCTACAACGACCCAAACCATTCTGGTTGAGGTAAAGCGTAAACCACGCCTGGTTTTATCAGATTCCATCATAGTGCAAGTATCGCCATTTGTGCATGGCTCTGTCAACCTGAACACAGAGCGAAGTAAAGAATAGGAGCCCAAAACCAGTATGTGCATCCGGAGCAATTACGGCAAGCCGCAGAAATGACTGCAGCCAGCGGTTTATGTTGACGCGGCCGGTACTCCGAAGCTACACTGGAGACACAATGAGCAAACGCAACCCGGTTTTTCCCATCCTGGCCCTGCTTGACCTTGGCCGTTATTTCTTTTTGGTCTCCCTGCTGCCGCTGTATCTGGCCGGCCAGGACAGCATGTTGTTCCTGCGCTTTGTCCGCATGCTGGCCTCGGCCCAACTGCTGATTCCGGCCGCCCTAGTTTTCATGTGGCTGGACTGGCGCCGCTACCACAGTTATCTGCCACTGACTCTTTTAGCCAAAATCCTCAGTCTGCTCACCCTGGCCATGCTGCTGCCGGCCCTGCTTGCCGCCAGGCAGCCGGTTTCGCTGCTGGAACTGGCCGCAGTTCTGACCCCGCCAGGCATTTATATGCTTGCAGAATTACTTATTGCTTCTATAATGGTTTATATACAAGCATCACCCCGCTTCAGAATCCGGCCGGAAACAGAAGATCAGGCCCGGGATACTGACACTCGGGAGGGGCAAATAGAAACCGTAGCACCGGCAGAGGCGGATTGAATGCATATTATACCGATCGCCAGCGGCAAGGGCGGCGTAGGCAAGTCCATGGTGGCGGCCAATCTGGCCATAGCGCTGGCCCAGGCCGGCAAACAGGTGGTTTTGGCCGATCTGGATCTAGGCGCTTCCAACCTATACCTCATTATCGGGCTGCCGACTCCGCGCTGTGGAGTAGGGACCTTTCTGTCCTCCAGCTCAACCAACTTTGAGGATATAATTTATCAGACCGACTATCCCAACCTGCGTTTCATTCCCGGCGATGCTGAGCTGCCCGGGCTGGCAAATATTACTGCCCGCCAGAAAACACAGTTATCCAAAAAGCTGTGTGCCCTCGAGGCCGACTACCTGATTCTGGATCTGGGAGCCGGAACCGGAGCCAACATCCTGGACTTTTTCCTGCTGTCCGGTCGCGGCATTGTGGTTACAGCGCCTACGCTTACCGCCACCCTTAACGCCTACCTGTTTCTTAAGAACATCATGTTCCGCCTGATGTGGGACAGTTTTAAAGCCAAAACCAAGGCCCGATCCATCCTCGAGGCGCTGCGCCGGGACGGCTCATCGCTGCAGCGCGCCTACATACCGGACATACTCAAGCGCATCGAAGCCGAAGACCCGGAAAGCCATGCTCTGTTCCAGGCCCGGCTGAAAGTCTTTTCTCCCCGCCTGGTACTGAATATGCTCGAAGACCCAAAAGATGCGGACAAGGCCCAGAAAATACGCAGATCCTGCCGCGAGTATCTAGGCTTGGACCTGGAGCACCTGGGCATCATCTACCGCGATGCCATGCAGGATGTGGCCCTGGGCAGCCGTATCCCGATCATACGCTATAAACCACAATCGGTTATCTCCCAGGCGGTATACCGCATCGCCGACAAGATTGTATCCACCGAAGGCAGCGACGACCAGAAACTGTTCGATGATGAATATTTTGACGACAGTTTCAGCGCCGCCGGCACCGAGGCCGAAACCGATTTTGATTCCAAGATAGGCTACGTGGAAGAATTACTGTCTTCTGGCGCACTTACCCAGGGCGACCTTATCGAAACCATCCGCATGCAGCAGTTTGAACTTACCCAGATCCGCAAAGAAAACAATCTGCTTAAACACAAGCTTACCCATGCCATAGCCCAAGGGTTTACCATTTAGCCTATGGCTGCCCCCCCCCTGCGCGGCCACATCACTTTAGTGGCCGATGAGTTGGAAGCTGTCCTCAACTTTACGCCGGCAGCGGACGGTGAGGAAATTAACGCCGAGACCTTAAACAAGCTGGCCGCCAGCCAGCGTATTCCGGCTCTGCAAACCCGCCGCGTAGAGGAACTGCTGTATAACCTTGGAAAAAGCAAGGAGGCGCAGTCGGTTTCTTTGCTGCATGGCACCGTGCCGGAAGAAGGCCGGCCGGAGGAAGCCCACTGGGAAGAGCTGGATACGCCTGATGCTTACCGCGATTTTGCGGCTAAAGTTTTGGCGGAGGCGGCGGCGCCTGAGTTGTATATAGTCAAAACCGAAAAAATAGCCCATGAGCGGATAGTCAAAAAACCGGGAATTTTTGGCAAAGCCGAAAAGATAGTAGAATATGAAAAGGTCGAGCGGCGCGAAGCCGTACAGACAGACACCCAAGTACTGCGCAGTTTCTGGGCCGCCGCCGATAGCGGCATAGCCAAGCTGGAGGCTGCTACCAGCGGTAAAGCCGGGAAAAGCATCTTCGGCAAACCCATTCCTGCCCCAATGCTGGAAAACAGCGCTTTTTACCTTGGCAAAGGCCTGATACGTGATAAAAATATCATACGCACCCAGGCTTCCGGCTTTGTACGGGTAGGATCACGCTGGGCCGACCTCATTCCCTTCAGCGAACACCACTGGGAAGTAACAGTATCAGAAGAAGGTACTACCGTAGTACTGAATTTTACACCCGGAAACCGCCTAATACCACTGCCGGCAAGCGACGAGATCGTAAAGGCCGCGCTTGAACACGCCGAGGCTGCCGAATGCCTGATAGACCCGGAGGAAATTGAACGGGCTATCAGTGCATCCGTACGCAGCGGCCTGGCTATCCAGGGCCTTCATCTGTCCTGCGACGAAGACGCAATCATCGAAATTAAAGTAAGCGAAAATAAATTAAAAGCTACTATTTCGCTGGTAAAAAGCCGCGGCAAGGGCAAAGCGCTGGAACTGGCGGCTGTTAGCGCAGCAATCGGCGCCGCCAAGATAAAAGGC
>Ga0180008_1001662_pt1 | contig 13459 bp, 11 predicted proteins | sample MM_PW_MetaG_FD_121121 | JGI IMG/M metagenome (GOLD analysis project Ga0180008, IMG submission 121121) | Groundwater microbial communities from the Aspo Hard Rock Laboratory (HRL) deep subsurface site, Sweden - MM_PW_MetaG | ecosystem: Environmental > Aquatic > Deep subsurface > Groundwater... | reverse complement strand
TGCCAGCGAGGCCGGGTTCTTCAGCGTGCTGACCCTGCTGATCGGCACCCTGGGCATGGAAGCGCTGGCGGCGCAGACCGTGCTCAACCAGATCATCTACATCGTGTTCATGTTCTCGGCGGGCATCTCCCATGCGGCTTCGATCCACATCAGCGAGGCCTGCGGTACCGGGCAGTATCAGCGTGCGCGGCAACTGGGGCGCCTGGGGCTGGGGCTTGGGGTGGTGGTCATGCTGCTGTTTGCCATTCCCTACGCGCTGCTGCCTGAACAGGTGATCGGCCTGTTTATCAGCACCGAACACGCCAACAACCTGGATGCGGTGCGCCTGGCGACCACCGGTTTATTGATTGCCATCGTCCTGCAGGTGTTCGACTCCAGCCAGAACATCGGCAACGGCATCCTGCGTGGCATAGGCGATACGGCAGGACCGCTGCGTATTTCGCTGTTCGGCTACTGGCTGGTGGGGCTGCCTGCCGCCTGGTTGCTGGGCATTGTCAGCCCCTACGGGATCTTTGGCGTGTGGGCCGGCCTGGCGATTGGCCTGGCGGCCACGGCGCTGCTGCTGATCGTCTCGTTTGAACGGCAACTCAAGGCGCTGGACCGCGCGGGCGCCATCGCACTGTCATAACAAGGAGGTGTTCCATGCATCAAGACAATCCCACCCGCCGCATCGAGGCGCTGGTGCGCCCCAGCGTGCGGCGCTTGCCCCTGTATGACCCGGGTGCCGATCCACGCCAGTTGGGTACGCCAACGGTGACCAAACTGTCCAACTGCGAAAACCCCCTGGGCATGTCGCCGGCTGCCGCTTCGATGCTTGCACGCCAGGGCGGGGCGGGGCTGGAACGTTACCCCGACCCCACAGGCCGGACCCTGCGGCAACTGATCGGCGGGCAACTGGATGTAGACCCGGCGCGGATTATCCTCGGCAACGGCTCGGAAAACATCCTTGAACTGTTGTGCCTGGCGCTGCTCGATCCCGAGGACCGGGTGGTGACCCAGCAACCCTGTTTCAGCCTGCATGAAAGCCTGCCATTGATGATGGGCGCGACGGTGGACAAGGTGCCGCTCAATGATGACTTCAGCTTCAACCTGCGCGCCTGGGCCACGGCCTTCCAGCAACCGGCGAAGCTGTTGATGCTGAGCACCCCCTCCAATCCGGTGGGCACGGCGCTGTCGCACACGGAACTGACGGCACTGATCGCCGCGGCCCCTCCCGACACTTTGCTGGTGATCGACGAGGCGTATTTCGAATTCGTCGAGAACGGTGCCGACGCCCTGGCGATCCTCGGCGCGCAGCCGCGGCCATGGATCATCCTGCGCACGTTTTCCAAGGCGTATGGGCTGGCGGGGCTACGGATCGGGTATGGCATCGCCTCGCACCCCAGCCTGATTGATGCGCTGCACCGGGTGCGCACGCCGTACAACGTCAATCAACCCGCTCAGGAAGCGGCCCAGGCCGCCTGGCTCGACCCGCAACACGTGATGCGCAGCCGCGAGTTTGTCGCCATCGAGCGCCAGCGCCTGACCGCGCAATTGCAGGCTGCGGGGTTTCGCGTGGCGCCGTCCCAGGCCAATTTCCTGTTTATCGATACCGCCTGTAACGCCCTGGAAGTGGTCGACGAACTGCTCAAGGACGGCATCATCGTCAAGGCCTGGCGCGAGGCGGGGTACACCGGGTTCATCCGTGTGTCCCTGGGCCTGCCCCAGCAAAACCAGGCATTTTTCGCCAGCCTGCAACGCGCCGTCGCGGCCCTGGCCGGGTAAGTGCCGAGCCGGTTTTTCATACTGCCCAGAGGTTGTCATGATCAAGACTTGCCTGTCCGAACTGATCGGCGATACACCGCTGCTCAAATTGTGCGTCACCGAAAACGGCAGCTGTGTGCTGCTCAAGCTGGAGCAATTCAACCCCACCGGCACCGCCAAGATCCGCATGGCCCGGCAGATGCTCGACGAGGCGCAGGCCTCGGGGCAGTTGCAGCCTGGTGGACGGATCGTCGAGTCCACCTCGGGCAACACCGGGTTGGGCCTGGCGTTGCTGGCTGCCGAGCGCGGCTACCGCTTTACCGCGGTGGTCGACGAACACGCCAGCCCCGACAAACTGCGGGCCATGCAAGCCTTTGGTGCGCAGTTGGTGCGGGTGGGTGACCCCGGTGGCGGGCTGGCCACCGCCGATCGCGACGCTACCGCCGAGCGAATCGCCAACGAGCAGGGCGCCTACTGGACCCGCCAACACCACAACCCGGCCAATGCCAATGGCTACACGCAACTGGCAGCCGAACTGCGCGCGGTGCTTGGCGATGAAATCCACTTTTTGGTGGGCGCCGTGGGCACCGGCGGCTCGCTGTGCGGCACCGCACGCGCCCTGAAACAGCATGCCCGTGGCCTGCAGGTGATCGGTGTCGAACCCTGCGGCTCGGTGATTTTTGGTGGCCCGGGTGCGCCGTACCATCAGTCCGGTACCGGCACCCCGGAGGGAGCGGAAATCGGCGCCGTGGTCGACTATGCGCTGATTGATAAAGGCCTCACCGTCAGCGATGCCCAGGCCTTCGAAACCGCGCGCTACCTGGCGCGGCATTATGGCCTGCTACTGGGGGGCTCCGCCGGCGGGGTGATCTACCAGGCTCTGCGTGAAGCGCGGCACGCCCCGGCCCATAGCGTGATCGTGGCGCTGGTGTGCGATGGCGGCGAAAAATACCTCGACACGGTGTTCAACGACCAATGGATGGCCGACCGGCAACTGCTGGCGCCGCAGGTCCATCGCGAGCTGGGGCAGTGGCTGAGCGCGCAGCCCCAGGCCAAACAGCGGGCCTAGCGGCTTGCCGGCGATGACGTCAGTAAAAACACCTCGGGGTGTCAGGCATCCAGCGTCATCGTTAACGACCATCGCCGGCAAGCCGGCTTCTACAGGGGGCAAGATTTACTTCGGTTGAACGGTGGGGCGGCTATGCTGGTCAACTGACCTTCAATGTCGACGCAAAGAGGTGACCGCAATGGCCAAGACTTACAGCTACGCCGCCCGTGACGCCAAAGATGCCCTCAAACCCTATACCTTCGAGCGCCGTGCCCCCGGTGCCGATGATGTACAGATCGATATCCTCTATTGCGGGGTGTGCCATTCCGACTTGCACACGGTACGCAATGAGTGGAACAACACGCTCTACCCGTCGGTACCTGGCCATGAAATCGTCGGCCGGGTGACGGCGGTGGGGGCCAATGTCAGCCGCTTCAAGGTCGGCGACCTGGCTGGCGTCGGTTGTATGGTCGACAGCTGCCAACACTGTGAATCCTGCGCCGAGGGCGAGGAGCAGTACTGCGAGAACGGCTTTACCGGGACCTACAACGGCCCGGTGTTCGGCGGCGAAAACACCTTTGGCGGCTATTCGGACAATATCGTGGTCAAGGAGAAGTTTGTCCTGCGTATTTCCCACGATGAGGCGCACCTGGCAGCCGTGGCGCCGCTGTTGTGTGCCGGGATCACCACCTATTCGCCGCTGCACCACTGGAAGGTCGGCCCTGGGCAGAGGGTCGGTGTGGTGGGTCTCGGCGGCCTGGGCCATATGGCGGTGAAGATCGCCCACGCCATGGGCGCCCATGTGGTGCTGTTCACCACCTCGCCGAACAAGCGCGAAGACGGCCTGCGCCTGGGGGCTGACGAAGTGGTGGTGTCGAAGAATCCCGACGAAATGGCCAAGGTCGCCAATAGCCTGGACTTCATTCTCAACACCGTGGCCGCGCCCCATGACCTGGACGCGTTTCTCAACCTGCTCAAGCGCGACGGCACCATGACCCTGGTGGGCGCGCCGGACAGCCCGCACCCATCGCCCTCGGTGTTCAACCTGATCTTCAAGCGCCGCAGCCTGGCCGGCTCATTGATCGGTGGCATCCAGGAGACCCAGGACATGCTGGACTTCTGCGCCCGGCACGCCATCGTCTCCGAGATCGAGATGATTGATATCCAAGGCATCAACGAATCCTACGAGCGCATGCTCAAGGGCGACGTGAAATACCGATTCGTGATCGATATGGACAGCCTCAAGCGCGATATCCAGGCGGCCTGATCGCTGTAGGCGCCGGCTTGCCGGCGCCTACAGGGGGGCGTGCGATCAGCGGGTGGTGTAGGGCAGCAGGAACGCCACGCTGAGCCCGGCCAGTGAAATCAAGCCGAACCACGCCACCGGGCCCATGGCCCAGCCCCAATCCAGTACGCTGACGGCAAAACTCGCCGCCAGCAACGCCCAGCCCAGCCCGCGCAGGCCACGTCGCCGCCTTGGCGAGGGCAGGTGCCGCATGAGCTGCTTGTAATGCCGCTCCAAGCCCAGGCATAGCCCCGCCATCCCGGCACAGGCCAGCAATAACGCCGTAATCAATGCCATCTCAATTGACCTGCGCCACAGTTTGCTTGGCCACGGGCCGTGCGCTGCGTTCCTTGGGTGGCAGGTACAGTTTCCAGCACGGCCAGGCCAGCAGCAGGCCCAGGCCCACGCAGGTCAACTCCAGATAGAAGTAGTCACCCTGGCTATCCCCCAGCAGGTTCAGCGCCGGCAGGCCCAGGCAGAGTACAGCGGCCAGCGCCAACTGCTCACGCCAGGCACTGCGCCAGGGGCGCAGAATCGCGTGGCCCAGGCTCAGCAGCCACACCAGGAAAAACACCCGCACCTCCCAGCCACCGCGCTGCGCCAGCTCCACGGGCAGCAAGCGGTTGGCCCACAAAAAGGCCGCGCACGCCACCATCAAGCCGGCCACCGCCGCCACATTCAGGCGTTCGGCGATGTGGTAGAGCAGGGCACCGACAGCGCCTTCGCTATCGTGGCGGCGGCGGCGCTTGACGGTAAACAGCACCACACCGGTTGCCAGCATCGCGCAACTGGCCAGGCCGCAGACAAAGTACAGCCAGCGCATGGCGTAGCCGCCAAACTGCGCAAAGTGCAGGCCGGCCATGACCTTTTGCGTCAGCAGGCTTGGCCGGCTGACTGCCGGTTGGCGCAGGACTTCGCCGCTGACCCCGTCAAACAACATGCTCTGGCCCTTGGTCAGCTCAATGCGATTGCCCAGCACCGGCCTTGCCTCGATCCGCGCATCGCTGCGCCCGGGGTTGTGGATCGACAGGCTGGACACCGGCCCCATGGCTCGCTCGGCCTCGGCCAGCAGCGGTTCAAGCGCCGTCAGCTCGGCCGCTTCGCTGCGCTTGGGGCGTTCGCCGCGCACCTGCTGCTCGGCGGGCGCGCCACGCAGGGCGCGGCCCAGGTTGTCGCGATCACCGTCGAACAGCGCATCCACCGCCGCCGGCATGTAGATCAAATAGAAAATCACCAGCCCGGTATAGGTGATCATCAGGTGAAAGGGCAGCACCAGCACCGCCGTCGCATTGTGCGCATCCAGCCACGAGCGCTGGCCCTTGGCCGGGCGGAAGGTGAAGAACTCCTTGAAGAACTTCTTGTGGATCACGATCCCGCTGATCAGTGCCACCAGCATGGCCATGGCGGCCAGGCCAACGGCCCAGATCCCCAGGTCACGGGGCAGGTTGAGGGTGAAGTGGAAGCGGAAGAAGAACCCGCCTCCGGCGGTTTCGCGCACGGCCAGGGGTTCGCCGGTATGCGGGTCGAGCGCCATGCCGCCGCCACGCCGTTGTTCGCCGGCCGATACCGTCAGGGTGTCGGAGCGCTCGCCGGGCAGGCCGATGTTCCAGGTCTTCGCCTCGGGATGCTGGCGCGCCAGATAGCCGAGGGCCTGTTGTGCGGCGGCGCTTTGCGACAGGCTGGAGGTGGGGATTTCCGGGCGCATCCAGCTGTCGATTTCCTTGTCGAACATCGCCAGGGTACCGGTGAGGAAGATCGCAAACAGCAGCCAGCCGAACACCAACCCGCTCCAGGTGTGCAGCCAGGCCATGGCCTGGGTCAGGGTCTTGTGCTTCATCCCAGCACCTCGCGCCATTGTGGCCAGAAGCCAATCGCGGCCAAGGGCAGCGCCAGGGCCATCCCGGCCCAGGCGCGCCAAGCGCTACGGCAGGCAAAGACCCAGAGAATCGCCAGGGTGTAGACCAGGAAGGAGGGCAGGCTGGCGACCACCAGGGCATCTACCTTGTCCATGGGCAACAGGCGCGCCAGGGCGGCGGTAAACCCATAGGTAAACAGGTAACCGCCGAGCAGCGCGGCGACTATCCGCGAGAGCGTCGGCCAGGCAGGGGATTGGCTTTTCATAGAGGGCTCATCAGCGTTAGACCAACACGAATCCCCTTATGGGACCAGGCTTGTGTGGGAGCTGGCTTGCCTGCGATGGCATCACCTCAACATTACCTGATAGACCAAGGCGTCTGCATCGCAGGCAAGCCAGCTCCCACATAGATCGAGTGGGTCACAAGAAGCTCAGGGTCATAATGCTAGTGATTCTCATATGAGAGTAAACGCAATTTACAACTTATACACTTTGAGCCGCAGATGCAGGCACAGCCCCGGCGTGGTGTTCTGTGCCCATAGCTGGCCGCCTTGCAACTGCACGATGCTGCGCGCAATCGACAACCCCAGGCCATAACCGTCACCCCCCGGGCGGGCGGCATTGAGGCGGGTGAAGGGCAGAAAGATCTGCTCCAGTTTGTCCGGTTCGATCCCCGGGCCCTGGTCCTGGATGCACAGGTGCCAGAAGTCGCCCTCAAGGGTGCCGGTCAAACGCACCACGCCCTGTTCGGGGGAGTGGCGGATGGCATTGCGCAGGATATTTTCCAGGGCCTGGGCCAGGCCATTGAGGTTGCCCAGCACCCAAACGCCGGCGGGCAGTTCGCAGGGCAGGCGCTCGCTGGACCAGCCACTTTCAAAACAGGCGTCTTCGCGCAGCAGGTCCCACAGCGGCTCCATCTCTACCGCCTCCACCGGCATCGACGGGCGCTCGGTATCCAGCCAGACCAGCTCCAGGGTGCTGCCGATCAAGCGCTCCATGCCTTGCACTTCGCGTTCCAGGCGCTGGCGCAGGGCACCGGGATCGGGCTCGCGCTCACCGGCCACCCGCAGCCGGCTCAAGGGCGTGCGCAGTTCGTGGGACAAGTCCCGCAACAAGCGCCGTTGCAACACCACCGTGCTTTCCAGGCGCTCGGCCATATGATCGAAGGCCCGGGCCAACTCCCCCAACTCATCGCGCCGGCGCGTGACCTGGGGGCCGACCCGGGAGGCCAGGTCACCGGCACTCAGGGCATTGGCCTGGCGCCGCAGGATCACCAGCGGCGAAATCAGTACCCGGTACAACAGCACGCCAAACAACAGCGCCAGGCATGTCGGCAGCACCTGGCGCAGCAAAATGTCCCACCAGCCGCGGCCCTGGCGGGGATCCAGGCGCAGCGGCAATTCCATGACCAGACGTGCCGCACCGTCGCTGAACGGAATATAGAAAGTCGGCCGCCCACCCGGGCGGCCCACTGGCCAGTCGATCTGGCGCACAAAGTCCAGTTTGTGTTGCTCAGCCGTGGTCAGCGCCTGGGAGGACAGCGACTGGTGGCCGTCCACCACCGCCGCCCATACCTGCTCCTGGGCACGCAGGTTTTGCAGGAACTCATCGACCCCCACCGCGCCGTGTGCGCGCCAGGCTGTTTCGGCCTGGCGCGCGTATTCATTGAGGATGTATCGGGTGGGGGCGGGCAGGCGTGCGGTGGCTTCATAGATACGCTGGCTCACATTCACTTGCAGGCTGACCACCAGCAGGCACAGCACCGCCAGCAAGCCGATCAGCTTCCACAACAGCGAATGGCGGTGGGGCAGCCTCATGATTCCAGCCGGGTCAGCATGTAGCCTGTACTTCTGACCGTCTCCACGCGCCCGGCGGTGTAGCCGATGGCCTGCAACTTGCGCCGGATCCGGCTGACATGCATATCCAGGCTGCGATCGTGCCGGGAATAGGCGCGGTGCATCACCTGCTGGTACAGGAACGCCTTGGTCAGTACCTCATCGACATGGGCCACCAGGGTTTCCAGCACCCGATACTCGGTGGTGGTCAGGTCGGCCCATTGCTCATTGAGGCTGACATCGGTGCGTTGCTCGTCGAACGTCAGTTGCGGGTCCTCATGGCGAGCCGTGCCGGGTACCTCATGTTCATAGGCCACCCGGCGCAGGATCGCATCGATGCGCACATCCATCTCCAGCATGCTGAACGGCTTGGGCAGGTAATCGTCGGCGCCCTGGCTGAAACCGGTGATGCGGTCCTGCTCGGCACCGAGGGCCGACATCAGGATCACCGGCACCCGTTGGTGGCGGCGCAGTTGCGCGAGCACCTCCAGGCCGCTGCTGCCTGGCAGCATGATGTCCATCAGGATCAGGTCGAAAGGCTGGGCGCGCACCAGTTCGACGATTTCTCCACCGTTCTGGCGCAACGTGACATCGAAGCCACGTTGGCCCAGGTGGCTGTCCAGGTGGGCGGCGAGCACCGGGTCATCCTCGACGGCGAGGATGCGGCGCGCAGCGGGGAGCGAAGGCTGGGCATGCATGGGGATTTCCTGCGAATGCGAATGTTTCTAAGTCGCGCATTCTGGCAAATCTGCCGGCACATTCCTATCGATTGCGCTTTATTGCTGCATTTTGGGGTTAAGCCATGACAACGGTCGCAGCCTAAAGGGGAGTCGTTCCAGGCTCTTGGGGTGGGCTTGCCCGCGATGGCGGGGTGTCAGTCGAAGCGTGTGTCGGCTGATCCACCGCTATCGCTGGCAAGCCAGCTCCTACACGGGGGCGTGGCTTAAGGCTGGCAAGGATCCGTCTTGTTCAGCAGGTTCCCCGTCGAATACCACACGCGCTGCGCCGCCGGCCCCAGATCCAGGGCGACCGGTGCATCCGCGCGGCCTTCGAGCAGCGTGGGGTAAACCCCAGGCTTGAGCGGAGACTGGCAGACAATGGGCAACGACTGCACGGTGGTGAAGTTCAAATCTACCGTCGACACCAATTGCGCCGCTGAAAACGGCGCTGGCGGGCCGGGCAGGGTAATGATTTCCTGGAAGTCCGGGTCCTGGGCGATGTAGTGCGTCAGGTGCGCTTCATTGCCCCGGCCAAACAGGGTGTACACCAGCTGTCTGGGCCGGTCGATACCCAGGTTGAATGGCCGGTAGATCACCACGGACTCGACCGTCACCGGCACGTTGTCAAACAGCACCGGCCCCGGCGTGCCGCCGCCATCATTGGAGTAGCCGTCGTAGATCGTGGCCTTGAACGAGGTCACTTCACCGGCCTTGAGCTGGGGCAGGGTGAACATGTCGTTGTCGACGTTGATCAGGTTGTACGGCTTGCTGGGGTTGGCCGCGCGCAGTGCCTGGTACTTGGCCATCACGTCGGCGGGCAGGCTGGCCTGCAGGACGATCTGGTACCTGTGCTTTTCCGTGGTGAACATCGGCATATGCACCAGGAACAGGGTCTGCGAGCCGACCATGAACATGCCGTGATTGCCCGGTGCATCGGCATCGGCACCGTTGCTGACCGCGTGCAGTTCGTGGGCCGAATGGGCGAAGGCCTGGGGGGAGAGCGCGATTGATAGCGCAAGCAGCAGGGTTGCAAGGGAGTGTTTCATGGTTGGCCGTCCTTGAGGGTTTCGAAGGCATGCACGCGCTTGATCAGGCTTTTTTGCTTGGCCGAGTCGGCGTTGTTGAACAGGAACGAGAAGTCCGAGGCCAGGGTGCTGCTGCCGGCGATCGTCGCCTTCTGGTGGCAGTCGCTGCAGTTCATGCCTTGGACGTAGGTCTCCATGGTGGTATTGGCCACCGGTACGTTGCTATCGCTGATAAAGGCGCCATAGCTCAGCGGCACTTTCGCTCCAGGCCCAGGCTCCGGGTCATGGGGCGGCGCAGGGACGGTGATCCACAGCACATTGATCAGCTTGTAGTACTGGAACACCGACTGGCCCTGGGTCTGCTGGGCCAGGTTGGCCTGTACCGCGCCGTTGAGGGCCTGGAGGTCTGTGGGCAGGGGGTTCAGCCGGGTGGTCTGTACCGGTTGGTTGCGTGGATAGGGTTCGGTGCAGTCGCGATCCGGGTGCTTTTGTTTGCACTGGATGCGCGCCACGTTTGGCGTGCAGACGTCAGGCCCACCGGTGCAGTTGGGGTTGTTGAAGGTGTAGCCTTCGGGAGGAACCTGCTGCGGGGGCGCCTGGAGCGGTTCCGGCACATTGTCCACCTGCTCGAAGGTGGTCCAGATGAACCCCTTCGAACTCTGGGTCTTGTTGATGATATGCAGGCCCACCAGGCCCACCACCTGTTGAGTGCATTGCAGGGTGGTGGGGTTCTTGAGCCAGGCGACGGTGGTCAGGTAGCGCCCATAGAGCTGGGGTTTGCCGGTGAGGATGCGCCAGGCCGCCTTGAGTTCCAGGGCGCCCAGTTTTTCCTGGGGCAGTGGGCTAAGTGGCATGGAACGCATCAACTCGCCGGCGGGCAAGGACAGACCGGCAGGGTGCTTGCCATCGGTGTTTTGCGCGACGGCCAGTTGGTTGGCGGCATCGTACAACCCGTTGTTGACGATGTAGTCGAACTCGGCTTTGCCCACTTTGCGTTCGAAATACACCAGGTTGCCGGTCTGGTCCGTCAGCCAGCCACCGGCGGCCTCCATGATCGGGTCGGGAATCGAGGCCAGGGTGCCACTGGACAAGTGGAAACGGTGCTTGGCGTTGATCGCGCTTTCCGAGGTGGCATTCATGAACTTGCGCGCCCCCACCGACAACGACTGGAGGGTGTCCTGGCTGCTGCAGTTGGACGGCACCAGTGTTTGCACGCCCCAGTCGCTGGGCTTGGGGGCGCCAGGCAGGAATATCTCGTTGGCGTCCTTGTAGCTGGCCCACACCGGCGCCACGCTCATGGGCTGCCCGGAGGCCGGCGGCACCCCGAATTGCTTGATGTCGACCGTTCTGTCCGGCTCGCCTGCCAGCTTGGCATTGGCGGGCCATCCGGGGTTTACCGGCCAGTTCAGGGCAATGAATAACTGCCAGCCAAAGCAATTCATGAAGCTCTGGCCGGTGGTGTTGAAGTTATTGACGGGCAGAAAACCGCCGCTGTTGGGGTCGAACACCAGTTGCTGCTGGACGCAGTTATCGGCATCGGACGCCTGGGCCGAGGGCAGGAGAAACAGTGACAGCAGCGTGCCGACCAGCAGCAGACTGCTCAAGCGAGACCTGTACATCATCGTGCTCCTTGCATGATAGCGATTCTGTAGGAGCCGGCTTGCCGGCAAAAAACCTGAGGACGCTACAGGGCATCAGGTGCCCGGCGTTATCGTTGGGGATTTTCGCTGGCAAGCCAGCTCCTACAGGGGACGGTGTTTGCCCTTAAGTGGACGGCACCAGTGCCAGCCCGGATTCCCACGGATGGTCCGCTGCGCTGACGTTATCCGCCTCGCCGGGGTTGAGCGCGCGGACCATCACCAGCCCTGGCGCAGCGTTGGGTGCGACAGTGATGGTCATGATGTACCCCTGGGTCCCGCCGGAATTGGTCTGGCCGGGAATGGCCGAGGCATCAGGCAGGAACTGCGTGACCTGCGCCGTCACCCCGGGGTTGTTGAACTGGATCCGTGCGGTGGCGGCGGTGGTCTTGAGGTCGGCGCCCTGGACCACCAGGGCAAATTGCCCGCTGGTGCCTTGCGCCAGCCACGCCGGCAGGTCGGTGGGCGACTGGCCGTAGAACAGGTCCAGCGGCAGCAATTGCACGGGCCAGGGTTGCAGGCCAGCGACCCGGTCCTTCACACAGGGAACCGCTGGCGGCGTGGTGCTGATCGGGGTGGTGGTGACACTCAGGCCTACCAGCAGCTGCTGGGCAATCACCCACACATAGTCGATGGCCTGGCCGTTGATGGTGATGTCGTTGATCGAGAAACCCGCGCTGGCCGGCACTTCGAATACCGCCTGCAGGATCTGGTCGGAGCCATTGATTGCCGATTTGGCGGTGCCTCGGGTAATGCGCCAGTACTGGCTCACATCCTGGCCCTGGGGGCCTTTCCACGCCTCGAAGTTGGTGGGTTGTTGCAAGTACAGGGCGATGGGGTTGGTCAGGGAGAGGCGGTTGGTGGCCGCGGTCTGATTGGCGGCAAAGCCGATATGCGGGTCGGAGTTGCGATAGTTCTGCCCATATTGCGCGCAGCAGATCAGGGACTGGGCACTCTGGCTGCTGCTCAACGGCCGCATGATCGTGGCGGCCGCCGCCAGGTAGACCTCGGCGCTGAGGGTGTTGGGGCCGGAGGTCAGGTGCATCGCGCCGCCGAACTGGCCGGGAGTACAGGCGGTGCCGGCGTTCCATTTGTTGACGGTGTCATAGGCCGGCAGGCCTGTGGTCGGGTCAATCACCGGGTCGCCGGCCTTGCCGGTCGGGCAGTTGGCGGTGTAGCGCAGGTACAGGTCTTCCAGTTGCACGGCCGGGTCGATGTAGTCGCGATACAGCCCCAGCACGGCATTCGGGTCGATGCGCCACATGGCCAGGAAGTACGCCGGGTTTTCGCTGGTGAAGGTGATCTTGCGCATGTTGCCGTTGGTATCGCGCACAATCGACCATTCGCAGTATTCGTCCAACCAGCCCCGTGGCCCTGAGGGTGAAAAGTCTTTGTATTTACCATTCCAGTCGATGCTCGGGCAGCGGGTCACTGGCAATTGCAGCAGGGTGCCTTTTTTGTCCGGGTCATACAGGGTGTAGAGGGTGCCGTTGATGGTGATCTGGCCGTTGTCGGTCAGTTCCATGACCTGTTGCAGGGTCATGGCCTTGCCGCCCAGTTGGGGGATCACGGCGATGCCACTGTTGTAGAAAAAGGTCCACAACCGATTGGGGAACGGTGGCCAGGTAATCGCTGCCGGGGTGTTGGGGCCATAACCCTCGACCAGCGGGTTGTAATAGCCCGAGCGGGGCGCGTCATACAGGCCCGACCACGGGTTGCCGATGATCGCCGCTTCAGTCCAGCCGGTGACGTCGTTGTTCCAGTCGGTCTCAAATTGCGGCAACTGCTCTTCCAGGCCCAGCTTGTTGTAATCCTTTGGCGCTTGCCCAGCGGGGGAGGTGAATTGCGTGAAGGGCGTGCTCATGACAGATCTCCATGGGGTGTGGGGGGTGACGCGGCGCAGCAACCGGCACTCGGGGGAGGGTCGGCAACGGTCTGGCGTGGGTCGTCCCACACCAGTTGGGCGATAAAGCCAGGCAGCGGCGCGTACTCTTGCGGCGCCAATACCCGGCCACTATCGAGATGGGTGACCAGCAGGCTCAACTGCACCGCGTCCGTGGGGCCAAGCTGCAAGGCCGTGGCACTGCGCGCGGCATTGAGCGCACGGCAGACGCCCTGGGTGATGCAGCGCCCCTTGTCATCCACCAGCCCCATGCCGATGCGACTGAAGCGCCCGACGTAGTGCGGGTTATCAGCATTGACCTGCTGGGGCGTGGCGTCGGGCTGGTTGAGGAAGACGTCGATCAGGTAGGTGTCGTGGGTGCAGCGCACATGGTCGAACACCACCCACGGGCCGCTGGCCTGCACCTGCT
>Ga0180008_1001661_pt1 | contig 13464 bp, 12 predicted proteins | sample MM_PW_MetaG_FD_121121 | JGI IMG/M metagenome (GOLD analysis project Ga0180008, IMG submission 121121) | Groundwater microbial communities from the Aspo Hard Rock Laboratory (HRL) deep subsurface site, Sweden - MM_PW_MetaG | ecosystem: Environmental > Aquatic > Deep subsurface > Groundwater... | reverse complement strand
CTGAGGAGTGGGTAATTCCACATTATTTCACGTTTGACGAACTACGGGGACGGCAGGACGAGACCCTGCCGATGATAGCAGATATGCTGTCAAGACCTTGGCCGATAGTGCAGGATTTGCCGTGTGTTTCGGCAGGGGCGGCGTAAATGAATTACGGTATCGTCGGTATGCGTAAACATAGAAGAGCCGGCCACACGGTAAACAATAATCATTTTACCGGCACGGCAAGAAAGAACGGTACGCATAGAAAGCAGAAACTAACTCAGCGGCAAAAAAGAATGAAACGTGGGACGCATGTAAATAAATATGCAGGAGCGGCATAAATTAAGGAAAACAGAAATGAAGTGCATTCTGCCGTCAGGCGTAAATACTGAAGACTTGCGCAAATATCACAAAAACTGTGATATTTGTGGTGCGCAGATGTCAATGACATCTGCTCTAAGCAGCGGCGAGATATGGAGGGATTCGAATGGCGAGATATATTTGTCGTTCATAGAACATTCGGCAGCGACAGGGCTTATACACGCAGGAAAAGAGGGTTTTCTGATTGCGTCGAAGAACATAGCATGGCCTATACATAGATTGCCTGCGGGTACGGTATTGACTATAACACAAAAGCCAGAGGGGAGCGGCATAAATGCGTAAATCCAGAAGCAAACAAGAAATGAAACAGTTGTTTGGCCGGGTGGTCGCGCGCTACAGGGGTATTTTTAATAAATTACTGAAACGGCAAGGGCAAAACCTAAAAGAAAAGGCAGACTTGCATTTCCTGCCGCCGGACTGGGATGAGCACGGTATCGAGGAGCAGATTCAACAGATGGAGTTATGGAGAAACATCTTCGTCCATGTAATAGGCGGGATGACGCAAGAGCAATTGACTGCGAGAGGGCACTGGTGGACAAGGCAACTGAGGATAACGGACGATATATTAACGGAACTCTACAGCAAAGTAGCAGGAGCGGCTGATTTCTCTTGGCAGAATCTGCGAAGTCCTGGGCCACCCGTGGAGGGAAGATATTGAAAAGGCTTGCGACCTCGTATATAGGCCGCACACGTTGAGAATGGAGATTTGCGGCATTTGCGGCAAGACAAGAGAAATGACTTGGGAATGGAAGGAAGAATGAAATGAGAGTCCCGGAACTTGAGAAATTGAAAAGAGGTGAAGACCCGGATGCGAAAGAGAGGCGCAGGGTACAGCTCGCTTATTGCCAGACGTTTCTGAACAGCGAGACCGGGCAGTTCGTTCTGGAACACATGTGCATGTTGGCCGGATTCTATGAGGAAATCAGAGAGCCGGCGAAGATGATTGAGATGAATTTCATGTTGAAGATATTGAAAATTTGCGGTTTGGATTCGAAACGGCGCAGAGCGAAAATTGTTCAAGAGCTGCGCGCTCTAACAAGGTAGTGATGAGTAGAAATCATGGAGCAAAGAACAGAGTTCATGCAAATAATCTGTGCCAGTATCGCGGGAGGTTGCGATGAAGGTGGCGACTATATTGAGGCCATGCCGGAGCGCGATGTCGAATGGCACGGTTCGAATGACCCTGGGTGGCGCTGCCCATTCTCTAAATACGAGGTGCTTCATGTAGGGTCGCGTTTGTATAAGAGTCAGACGAAAGGTTATCGCAATATACGGTATCGGGACCCAACGACAGGAGAATTAAGCGAACATTATTTGTACGTATCGTAAGGACACTAACAAGTAAATAGGGTTCTTGCCGACGGCCGGCCGGCCGGAAGCGAGCTAAGAAAAGAACAAAGGGCGCGTTGGAGCCAACGATCTGACGCGCCCTTTTTCTTTTGCCCGCAGAAAGAAAGGAAACACTTATGGCCGAAGAAACGACAACTACCGAAACTGAGAATCAAGTTGACTTCAGCGGTATCAACTATGACAGCGTGGTGGAGAATTGTCTAACCCCTGAAGTGAAGGCGACATTGCCGAAGTCCTGGATAAAGTTCAAAGGCAAGCCTCTTGACGAGGTCTTCAAGAGCCACCTGAGCGCCGAGCAGGAGCTTTCGCGCCGGATACGTATTCCCGACGAGAACGCCAGTGAGGTCGAAAGGCGCAAGTTTCACACGCAATTGGGGTGCCCGGAGTCGCCGGAAGGCTACGATTTCGGTGAGATTGCGGATGCCGATCCGGAGTTTGTGAAGTGGGCAAAAGAGAACTTCCACGCCGAGGGGGTAAGTAAAACCAAGGCGACCGGAATCGTGCGGCGGTTCGTGGAGATGACATCGGCCAAGGTCCGCAAACAGAAAGAGGTTGAGGCCAACGCCTTGAAGGAGGCGGAGAAAGACCTGCGCAGCAGGCCGGGCTGGGAGGGCGATAAATACAACGAGCGGCTGGCCACAGCGCAGGCTTGGTATGACCGGCTGTTCGGAAAAGGCGCCGCCCAGATATTCGCCGAGAAGGGCATCAATACGCATCCAATGGTAGTGGCGAACGTCTATGCGCTCGCCGAGCAGTTGGGTGAGGACTTTTTCGTGGGCGGGGCCAAAGGCGGAGGCAAGATGAGTGGGAAACAACTACTGGACCAGATGTACCCGGACGACAAAGGACAACCTACTACATAGACAGGGGGAGAATTCACGATGTGAACTTTCTGTCATTTGAAGCCCTCGGGGAATCGGCCACAGGCCGACCGAGTGTAAGCCTGTAAGACGGGCAAGGGCGACCCCTGCTCTTGTCTTCGACAAGAAGACGCAGGGGAGAATCGACCAAACGAGTTAATGAACGATTTGAAAAAACTTATTTGGGAGATAAACAAATGGCATCAGAAATGGACCTTCGTGAATATTTTACTCTATCCGAACTCAAAAACCGGATGGTGAACAATGAGCTTGTTCAGATCACCGACGTATTGAACACACCCTTGCAGCTTCCGTCTGACCTTGTGATAGGCCGGTGCAGCAGCGGCGACGACGATATTGTTACCCGAAGCCTCTACGAACCGCAGGGCGATGAGGTCAATTACAATCAGGGCCACGTGGTCAAGATCGGGCAGACAGAGCAAGCCACCGAGCATACGGCGATTATCGAGCAGGGCTGGTATATAGAGAAGAAGCTCGCCAAGCGCAGCGGCAATTACAAGCTGGCGCTCCTTCAGGAAGAGAAGTTGCAGGCGAACGGCCTGCGAAAGCTGTGGGCGCAAAGGTTCTTCCACGGCAACAGGGCGACGGCCTCAAGCGGCGGCGCGCATCAGATTAACGGGCTGGCCAATCGCAGTGATTACAATGCTTTGGCATCAGGCACGGCAAGGCCGTGGGTCTTCGACATGGCCCAGGGCGAAACACCGTCGGTCACGGCCAATAAGACGAGCATCTGGTTCGTCAAGCACAGCGAGGAAGGGGTTCGCTGGGTTGCGCCGCAGGGCGCCGAAGACGCCAGCGGTATCAGGCGCGATTACTTCGGCGAAGACGGTCTCGATTACACCGACCCCGTGGATTCCAAGCCCAGGCACATGCGTATCTATCGCGGGATGCTGACGCTTGCCGGCGGCATATCCATCAAAGACCCGCGTGCCGTTGTAGTCGTTCACAACATATCCATGAGCGATTGGGACAACGTGGATGATTTCGACATCATACCGGGCGTGCTCATCGACGCGATGAACTACATGAATGCTTGTACGCAGGAGATTCCGGGCAACGTGGTTTGCTATATGCACCACAGGCTGCGCGCACGTGTCTGGCGTATGCAGCACGACTTGACGTTGACGCGGACAATGAATGAGAACCTGAAAGTGCCGGAGTGGTTTATCGGTGAATATCCGGTCCATTGCTGCGACGAGATTTCGATTACCGGCAGCAAGGTGGAGTAAGAAGTGGCGTAAGAAGCAGCGTAATTAAAAAACAATATTTACAGATAGTTTTGGAGATAGACACATGACTATGGACTTAAGAAATCAGTTTAGTCGCGGCCAGACGGTGTGCAACGCCGGTTCCCAGGCCGGGGATTTTTACCTTCACAAGAACGTTGCCATGCCGCAGGGCGGCGGCGATTTCAAGGCGCTCCGCCTGATTGTCGGGACGGCCTTTGAGGGGCTCGCCTCCGGTATGCGGGTCACAATCGAATCGGACACGGTATACACGTTCAATTCGACCTTGCGAGAAGAGGCGTCTGCGCCGATTCTGCTGCCCGCCCGCCTGACCGCAGGTGCGATTATCGATATTCCGCTGCCGCGCGGCAATCCCGACCTCGACTGGCAGGCTTTCTGGCGGATTTACTACAACCAAATCAGCGAGGTTGCCACCGCCGGTACGATAACAGCGGGGCTTATTTGATGAGTATTTAGTGAACTGCTCGTTGGTTTGATAACCAGCGAGCAGACACTAATCATTGTTTAGGAGATATTAACGTGGAAAAATTTAGTTCATACATCACACAGAATCCGGGCGCCTTCCTCGCTCACCTGAACAAGTTGGTTGACGAGGTGAATGATAACAGCTTGTTACTGAGTCCATCGAAACAGCAGCGTGATAAGGAACTGGCGAAGATACAAGCGGAAGAGGACGCCCGGTTGGGAAAAGAGGCCAAGGCCAAAGCTGCGGCCGAGAAGAAAGCTGCGGCGGCGCAAGCCGAAGCTGAGGCTATTGCCGAGGCCGAGAGAATAGTGGCCGAAGACGAGGCTAAGGCCAAGGCGCTTGTCGATGCGAAGAAACTACTCAAGGAGAAACAACTATGACACCCAAAATTAGAAGGAAACTATTAGTATTAACGATTTTACTGTTCTTCACCGGGACCGCGTTTGCGGCCATGACCAATACCATCAAGCTGCCTCCGAAATCTACGTGGTGGAAGCAGCAGCAGTGGTACAATGATGAGGCGCAGAAGTGGGCCAGAGAAGTTGAGGACATCCTTGAAAACTGGACGATAGCCGCCGAGGCCGACGACAAGATCACGTTCCCGACCAACGGCCTGACGATAGATAACGCGACGAACGGCAAGTTGGAAATCAATGAAGGCGGCGACGAGCTTATTCTGACGTTCGGCAGCAATACGGTCACAATGTCGAGCGGCGACTTGACATCGTTCAGCTTCGGGACAATACCCGTGGATTTGGACCAGTTCAAGTCAAATGCCACGACGTATACTCTGCCTACAACCGACGGTAGTCCCGGGCAGCAGTGGACTACGAATGGTTCGGGCGTTTTGAGCTGGGCGGCCGCCGGTGCGGGTACGTTCACCGGGGGCAGTATTACCGGGGACGTTACGCTGTCTGACGGGGTGGACATCTTTTCCTCGACCACGACGGCACATACCAACTCGATCGGGGGTTATGCCGATGCCGGGGCCTACAAGGATGTCCTGCGCTGGACGAACGGCGCGGCTGTTGCGGCTGTTTTGGGTGCTTCCGATGTATCTCTGGCCATTACCTCAACAGGGTTGAATGTCACAACGGCCGGTGTAGTTACCGGCGTTACCGACCTGACGGCCACCGGAACTATGACGATTAACTCCAGCGGAACGTCTGCCACCAATATCGGCGCAGGTACTTACGCAGGTGCCATTACTCTCGGTAACAACCTGGCGTCTCTGGCTATAGGGACTTCGGCGTGGGACGTATCGAGCGCCGGCGCCTTTAGCGGTGTTACCACTATCAGTATGTCGGACGACCTTACAATGGCCACGGGCAAGGGCGTTAAGTCTTCTACCACAACGGCCCACAGCGTTGGTATGTACGGTTACGATACGGACGGCGCTTATGTAGGTGCTTTGGTAGTAACCAATTCCGCCACACCAGCGACCGTTTTGGGTAATACCAACGGCACGACTGCGATTTCGTCAAGCGACTGGACGGTTTCGACTGCCGGGAACATGGCCGGTATCGGGACTATTACCAATGACGGCTTGATTACCGCTTCGGGCGGCCTGACTTTGACTGGCACGACTTCGGTCAATGACTCGGCCACGACCTCTACCACCAGTATCGGCGGAGGCACGACTACCGGGGCTATTACGGTTGGCGGAACCGGCACGCAAACTATCAGTGTGGGCAACGGCGCGGGCGTTAAGACTGTTGCCGTCGGTTCCGACAACACGACTTCCACCACTACTATTTTAGGTGGTTCGGGCGGTGTCAATATCGCTCATGGTGCCTACGACGATCCGGTGAACATTGCCGGTTCGACTGCAACGGGGACCGTAACTGTCGGCGGGACTGGTACACAGCAGATTGATGTCGGCACCGGCGCAGGGGCCAAAACGGTAGGTTTGGGTTCCGACAACGGCGCTTCGGCCACGACTATCAAGGCCGGGACCGGCGACCTTACGATGACTTCCATTGATGACGTTACTTTGAATGGCGGTTCTACGGATTCGATTCTGAACCTGTTCACCAACAATCACGCGAACGTGATAAACGTCGGAACGGGCACGGCCGGCAACATCTTCCACATCGGCGACAACGATACGCTGGCCGATACAGGTACGATTGGCTCTGCCAAGGACACCTGGGCCTTAGCCGGTATTTCGGTGACTATCGGTTCCACTGGTACGAGTTCGGCTACTGCCATTCAGTCGGGTAGTGGCGAAGTCAAAATCAATGAGAGTATCAACCAACCTGTTTCCATCGCAACCGGCACTTCTACGGGTACGGTTGAGATAGGTAACGGTGACACCGCTCAGACAGTGACGATAGCCAACGGCGCCGGGGTGAAGACTGTGGCCTTGGGTTCTACCGATACCACGTCTGTAACCACGATTTCGTCCGGCAGCGGCGGGCTTGCTCTTAACGGGCCTGTTGCCATCAATACGTCGAAGGGCACCAATACCATCAACATCGGGGATGGTACGACTACGGGAGCCATCACGATAGGCGGAACGGGTACTCAGACTATCGCTATCGGTAATGGTGCCGGAATCAAGACTGTGGCTGTGGGTTCGATTAACAGCACCTCATCTACGGCAATCAGCAGTGGAACTGGCGACCTCGATTTGATTGCGACGGCGGCCCTTGACATCGACGCCGGAACAACCTTTGACGTGCTTGCGGCCGGGGCCTTCAGTATCGACGGCTCCAACGCTGCAAGTAACGTCAGCCTTGCTACCGACTCGGCGGGTGACAACCTGACCGTCTCGGTTACTGGCGCAACGGATTCGCACCTTATCCTGTCATCGACGGGAACAAGTGCCGATGCCGCAAGTCTGCTGGCAAGCGGTATAGGTGGCGGGATTAGCATAGATACCGCCAACGGTAAAGTTGCTATCGTTGCCGACGGCGCCGAGAACGGCGATATTGAAGTTGACTCCGAAGATGATATGACCGTGACGGTTGGCGGAGATTTTGCTTTTGCCGTTACCGGCGCCCTGAGTTTAGGCGATAGCGATGTTACCAACGTCGGTGACATTGCCTGCGATGACATCGTATCCGATGCCAGCGGCGACATTATGATTATGACAAAGACGATTGTTAAGACAATCGACTGTAATGTTGCCGATTCCACCGATGATTTTCAGTTTGACGACACACAGGGCAATACGACCGAACAACAGAAGAGTCTCGGTGCGATTATCCCTGCGTATGCGTTGATTGTCTCGGCGCAGGTCAGATGTTTTGAAACCGTAACGAGTTCGGCCCAAATGTCAATAGACGTGGGTACGTCCGCCGGTGGTAATGAGATTCTAAGCGCCGGTACGCCGGATACGGCCAACGACATCATCGGGAGCGTGGCTGCCGACAGTCCTGAAGTAGCCGCCTCTAATAGTGCAGTCACCGTGTATGTGAATGCTACGCCCGATGCCAACTGGGATACATTAGTCGCCGGAAGATGGGCGGTAATGATTACCTATGTGGACTACGGTGCGGCATACACTCAGAAGAATCCGTAAAGAATGTTTTCCGGGAAGGGTGGGGGCGAAAGCCCCTGCCCGACCTTAGCGTGAAAGGAGCAAACGATGAAACACAAATTTGTTTTGATAACAACCATTGTCGGATTGGCGGTCTGTATCGGGTTGATGATTATGCAGATGGCGCAGGCCGGCATTTCTATCCCGGACAAGTGGGCGATATACCCGCTACAATGCGAATTTCGGATGTATGAGTTCGATTTGAAAGAGGACGTGAATAACGTGACGCTCGACGCGCCGGAGATTCACGGATACCTCGACGGCATCGTAATCGACTCCAATGGAACGGACACCTCGTTCTCTGTAACGCTTCGGGACGAGCACGACTGCAACATAGTTGTCGTCTCTTGCACGTCCGCGTCGGAGCCGCATCGGTATGCCATAACTATTATTGATTCAAACAGCGTTCACGGCGCAGCTACGGCCGCTTTTTTGGGCGCGCCCGTCAAGGGGATTTGTGACATAGTGGTTGCCGATGCCAACGACGCGTCGCTGGATGACCTGCATGTATATCTGTATTACCGCGATTACCGGAGGATTCCATAATGGCTTTCGGCCCAACCAAAATATGCAATATGTCACTGCGGAAAGTCGGCGCCAATCCAATCAGCGATTACGACAACGATACTTCGAGCCACGCCCAGGACTGCCGGCTGTATTTCCCGCTGGTTCTGGACACGGTGCTGAGGGCTTATGACTGGAACTGCGCGACGGCCCGCAGGCAATATCTCGCCGAGGACGCAGAGGAAGTGGACTTCGGCTATCGTTATCAGTTCGTGCTGCCTACCGACCCGTGGTGCCTGAAGGTCCGCCAGAGAGAGGACGCCGATTCGGAATTTCGCATCGAGGGCCGCAGGCTGCTGTGCGATGACGAGGCCATCAACATCATCTACACCAAGCGGATTACGGACTTTACCGAATTGGACCCGTTATTGACTGAGGTGCTTGTATATTCGCTGGCCATAGAGCTTGCACCGGCCATCAAACAGAACGCCCAGCTGCCCAAAGACTGCGTGGCCTTCATGCGGGAGGTCTGGTTGCCGATGGCGCTGAACGCAAACGGCGCCGAGTCGCGCACTGAATACACCGAGCAGCAGACGAAAGTCAGGGTGATAGACAGGAACAGTTATTTACCATGAAAAAAATCTTAGTATTAACGGTCTGCATCGCAATGCTCTTGGCGGCGGTAGTATGGGCGGGACAGCCTATTCTGCCCTACATATCAATCTACATACGCACGTTGCTGGATGATGCCGATGCTGCTGCTGCAAGGACTACTTTAGGCATAACCGTCTCGGACTTGAATGATATATTTGCAGAGACTTTGACGGCGGGTTCGGTCCCTTTCGCGGATGCCAACGGCCTGCTGTTTCAGGATAATGACAAACTGTTTTGGGATGATGCCAATGATTTTTTTGGTATTGGAACAAACACGCCAACAACGGCCCTGGATGTGAACGGCACGGGAACTTTCATTGATGTTAATATTAGTACGCCATCGCTGATTTACGCTCTGTCTCACGATAGTTTTGCCGATTTTGCGAGCGCTGAGCATTTTCTTCAGACGGCAATTACCAATGTCTCAACAGCGCTGGCTACGGGACTTCTGAAGGTTACTACGAGCAGTGGGGCACTATCGGTAATAACCGACAATTCAACTAACTGGAACAGCGCTTATTCCGCTATACACGATGCTGTCTCCGTCACGGATTCCAACACGGTTGATTTGACGTTGGCCACGCAGGACATTACCGCCGAGGTCTTATATCAGTCTACGGCAACGGTAACACTATCCGAGGATGCTTCCGGTCTCAAAGCGGATGTAAACGAGGCGGCACTTTCAGTTACGGACCCGAACAGCCATGACGCTGCTTCGGTCGCCGACACGAACACGGTAGACTTGACCCTTAGCGGTCAGGAAATCTCTGCGGCGGTTCTCTACCAATCAAGTACGACGGCGACAATCTCGGAAGATGCAGGGGGCCTCAAAGTGGACGTGAATGAGGCGGCGCTGACTATTACCGACCCTAACAGTCACGATGCAGCGAGTATTGCCGATACCAATACGATAGACCTTAGTTTGAGCGGACAGGAGATAAGCGCCGAGGTTCTTTATCAGACGACTACTACGATAACATTATCCGAGGACGCAAGCGGCTTAATGGCTGATGTGAACACCACTTATGCAAGCAACTGGGATGCTGCTTATTCCGCCATACATGATGCTGCTTCGGTAGCTGATACCAATACTATCGACCTGACATTATCTACTCAGGAAATCTCTGCCGATGTTTTATACCAGGAGTCAACAACCATAACCCTGAGTGAAGATGCTTCCGGTTTGAAGGCAGACGTAAACAGCACCAAGGCGACAAACTGGGACACGGCTTATGGTTGGGGAGACCACTCGTCTCAAAACTATGTTGATTGGGATACTGACATCGACACCATAGCAGACGGCGACGATGCCAATCTGCCTACATGCGATAATGTTTACGATTTTGTTACCGGGCTTGGGTACATTACTGCCGACCCAAATTCGCATGATGCCGTCACTGTGACTCAGAGCAGTTCAATAACATTGACTCTGACCGGCCAAGACATAACCGCCGATGCCAATGAAACATACCTGGATACGGTGTACGACACCGTTGGTACGGCGGCAGGGCTTATAGCTACCCATAACGGGACGTATGACCATAATGATATAGCCGATGGCGCAACGGCTTATGGATGGGGAGATCATTCGGGACAGAACTACGTGGACTGGGACATTGATATAGGTGCGGTTGCTGATGGTGACGATGCTAACGTGCCCACGTGTGACAACGTCTATGACTTCGTACTTGCGCTTGGATATATAACCGAAGACCCGAACTCGCACGATACCGCAACTGTAAGTCAGAGCAACTCGATAACATTAACTTTAACTGGCCAGGATATTACTGCGGACGCCAACGAGACGTATCTTGCCACGCTTTACGAGGCCGTAGACCCCAATCTGACTGCTATTGCCGCTTTGACTACCGCAGCCGACCAAGTCATTTACTGGACCGGAGCAGGTACATCTGCAATGACGGGACTGACCGCCTTTGGCCGGTCGATAATAGATGATGCCAACGAAGCCGTATTCAAGGCGACTGTGAACCTCGAAATTGGTACGGACGTTCTTGCCCCCAACGGCGACGGTTCGGCTCTTACGTCTGTCGATGCCGCTACCGGCGACTCGGCAACCGATTTCTTTGACTCCGGAGAAATTGCCGACGCGCGGATTAGCGATACTCTCACTTCAAGTACATGCACGGGCAACTCAGCAACAGTGACTACTGCCGACGACGAAGCTACCGATGACAATCACGAAATTGTCTTTACTACTACGCCGTCCGGTTCGGCAGCGCTGGAGACGGATGGAGATTTCCACTACAATCCATCTACCGGAACGGTAACAGCCACAGCGGTAACTGCTACTACGGCGACAATCACAAACAACATAAAAGCGGTTCCGCACCACTTGATATTTAATATCATCAATCCATTGGCCACGCAGACGGAAGACAGCGAGATATGTCTCTGGCCCGTAACGCCTGCCGCTTTGACGATAACGAAAATAGTGGTGACACTAAATTCAGCCGCAAATGAAGTTGCCGGTGACATCAAGTATGCAGACACGTTTATAGGATTGGCAAGTGCAGTTCTTATCAATGACTTCGATACGACGAGCGGCGTTCGCTCCGACGACAGTATGGATGCCGGCGCAGCCGGAGCGGTTCCTGCAGGCAAGTGCCTGTATCTGGTTTTCGATTCCGCACCCGATACCGCAATTACTCAAATGTGTGTGGATATTACCTTTGATTATGATTAGGAAAAACATGGAGTTCTTAGTCAGACTTGACGACAAGGTGAATACTCAGGTCTTTTGCCTGAATCCCGTGCATAAGGGTCAGCACATGGACAGGCATTTCTTCGAGGACAGTACGTTCGCTGCTTCGTGTCCTTTGTGCCACAGTAAGCAATGGCTCTACAGAAAGAACAACGCAATTCCCAAGAAAGGTGCTCTGTTCGTTTTCAGGCCGGACGGATGGGAATGGGGAACAAATGAGCGCAAGCACTTTGGGATAGTGAGAATTGACTGCACCAGCGAGCAGGCCGTGGAATGGTGCGCGCCGATTCAAGACAGGGAGGCGGAAAATAACGCCCTGCAATATGAGAAGGACTATGCGCAGAGAAAAGACCAACTCAAAACAGAAGGCAAGACAATAGAAGAAATCAAGGCCGATGCTGAACTTCAGGCCATCGAAGAAAATCACAAGCTTTCTCGCAACACGGCCAAGATTGCTCTTCGGGCGCACAAGATGAAATTTGACTTTGAGAAGGTGCTTAATCCAGAACAGCTACGGAACTGGAATGATATGAATGCGTTCAGTGAAATCGTTCAAATCTTAGAACGGGACAAGGCCCAGATAAAGGAAGTCCAATGGCATTAACCTCTGGAAATGTCACCTTAAAACTTTCAGGCGGTAACTATTCCACGCTCGCAGGATTCTGGAATGATTTGGGAAACCTTACCGGAGATATTACCTGCACGGTGGATGCATCCCAGTTTAATTCTGCCGATTTCATTCCCGACGTTACAGAAAGTCTTGGCGGCTATACGCTGCATTTCTTGCCGGCTTCCTTCCCCACAAAGACAGACTGTTCAGACGGGGCAAGATTCGTTTTCTCAGGTTACAATGGCCTTCCTCCTGGCATTGAAGTTGAAGGACCCGGCACTCTGATAATTGAAGGTATTGTTTTTAACAATTCAGATGGTCTTGGTTCGAGAGTGATAAACCTTAACAGTGTCGATACGGAATTTACTTTCATAGTGCGCCGGAACATTATGAAGGGCTTTGCCAATTACGGCATATACCACAATGACGCCACGGTGAACTCCGGGACGCAGTTTTATAATAATATCATCTACGACTGCGGAACCTACGGCATCGCTGTAATTTATGACATTCCCAGCGCTCTTATTGCAAACAACACGGTCAATAATTGTGGTGACGGCATTGAGTGTGGTGACGAAAAAGTAGCGATTCAGAATTGTCTTTCGTATGGGAACATAGATAAAGACTTCCAGAACATAGAAGTTTTAACGAATGGCTACAACAACGCCGATTCCGATAGTACAGGGGAGGATGCAGACTGGGGAGGGACGGGAAGCGGCAACGTCTCAGGCATATCCGACCCGTTCAACAACTTGGTTGCCGACGATTTTACGATAACAGCCGAAGGTGTCATTGGCTCTGCCGGGCTGGACTTGAGCGAGAATTTCACGACCGACTTTTTCGGCGTGACGCGCTCGAACTGGACGATAGGGGCCTGCGAGTATGTGTCCGCTCCGCCTCCGGGTGGTGGTCAGGTTATCATTATCCGTATACTTGGTGCGGCTGTTCTGATGGGTAAATATAGTCGGCGAAGTCTCTTTGGCCGTGTCTTGGCAAGTTTATTAGAAAGCAAGATAACATGAGACGAGCGACCGACGGACAGATAATCATTGTAGGACCGTTTTGACATGGCGAACGAAATAAATGCATTTCAGACTTCGGGCGTCACGTTTTACGGTGTAAT
>Ga0180008_1001660_pt1 | contig 13466 bp, 7 predicted proteins | sample MM_PW_MetaG_FD_121121 | JGI IMG/M metagenome (GOLD analysis project Ga0180008, IMG submission 121121) | Groundwater microbial communities from the Aspo Hard Rock Laboratory (HRL) deep subsurface site, Sweden - MM_PW_MetaG | ecosystem: Environmental > Aquatic > Deep subsurface > Groundwater... | reverse complement strand
TTTGGCTTAGGCTTGGGTTGTCCCTGCTCGTCAAGTTCTTCCTCGTCTGTGTTTGCGGTGTCGTTTGAAGTGTCCTCTTTCGCTGCCGAATCTTCAGAACCCGTATCGGTCCCTTCCTTATCCAGCACTTCGCCATTGGTCTCCGTCATGATAATTCACTCCTTATATTTTTTTACTTTATTTGAATGCAGAAAACACATCATCTATTCTTTTATTTGTGCTATCCGCAGGATTACTGGAATCCTTTAGCCCTGAAAAGATATCGTCTATGCTCTTGCGAGGTTGGGTAGTTGGAATATTTGGCCTGTAAGTAGGAGTTGCCTTTCCCCTGTAATCCTTCCACCAACTCTCATCTTCAATCCCTGCTGTCCGTTCCTCTTCAACCTGTTTTGCTGCCGGAGGCAGGTCGTTAATCCAACTATTCAAGTTGGCAGTGATGTAGGATTGAATCTCAGAAGGATACTGGGAAAGTTTAGCCGTAAGCTCTCTCTCAACAAGGTCCCAGTCTACCGGAAGCTCTGCTCCCTCAATGAGACTACCCCGATATTCCTGATACTCACCTAGCGCCTTGTCCTCTGGCTTGATGTTCTCATCAATCCACTTCTCCATCTGACCCACAGAATATTCGTCAAGACTCTCTTTTACTGACCATAAGACTTCACGCCCGCCTGAGTAGTATGGGCGTATATATGCGCGTTGTTTATCGTAGTCGTACTTGGTGATGCTGCCATCGAGGTAGGCTTGAGCCGCTTCATTCAGTTTGCTGTTTCGGGCATCGGTGATGCGCTCCTTCTCGTTATAGTAGAAGCGCTCGACATCGCTACCCTTTTCCGCGTATTCCTTCTTTGCCGCTTCCTCTATCTCACTCAGGTCATCGTGCTTTCTCCTCAGTGCATTGCGCTCCTCGTTATTCAGTTCCTCATATTCCTTACCATAGTCCTGACCAGAGTAACGCTCCCTGAGCCTTGTCACTTGGTCCGACTCTGTTTCGGGGTATGTTCTGCCACCAAAGAATTCACCAGCGCCCCTGAGCAGCCTCTGACTGAGGCTCCCTCCCTCGTACAGTACATTCTCTACCCATATAGGCAAGAAGTTCTTTACAATCATCTCTCTGGCGAAAGTGGCGGCATCGCTTCGTACTGGGTCGCCAATGTAATCCTTGCCGGTTAGCAGGTTGATAGCTCCACCGAGTACAGGAGCGAGGTTTCCTCTGAGGAATCTCAGTGCCGGATTGTCCATGCTCATCTGCATCAACGCTTCCGGGTTATCTTGCACCTGAGCGATTAGCTTGATTATACTTCTTAGTTTAGTTCCCGGCCCGATATTCGTTCCAGCGATATTCCAAGTAAAGAACCTCGTTGAGTTCGGGTCGAAGTGTTCCTTGATATCCTCCTCATCCTCGCCAAGAGCCATTGATAAGGCTACGGTCATGGCTGAGATGGCTAGGATGCCCTTGGTTAAGCCTTGGATTGCCAGCCTGCTTCGTATCCCGGACTGCCCGCCAGTAAGTGCGCCCTTGATAGCATCATAAAGGAGGGCTGCAATAGCCCGGTTGTATCTTGGGGCTAGGAGGGTGGCGGTTTCAACCGCCCTCCAATTCGGTCCTACTCCGAGCTTCGCGCTTGAAGTAAGCCCCCTGAATTCATTGATGTATTGGTCTACCTCTGCCGTTTCAGCAGGAGTCTTGGCGATATGCTCAAGGGATTCCATCATCTTCAGACCGGAGTAATCTACCAAACCTTCAAAGACTCGCTGCCAAGGCTGAAGCACCATTGCTCCAACCTTGCCGACTACTCTAAACGGTAGCTTTGCTAGTTTCTTCAACACCCCTTCCTGCTTGGGCCATACATCGAGGTCAACGGATAACATGCCGCCCTTTGCCATTGCCTCAGTGAATTCGTTCCCAGATGATGATAAGAGCACCCCCGGATGTCGGTCAATCAGGTCTTTGTTTTTCGCCAGCAACTTTGATATCCAAGTCGGGTCAAAGAGCATCTTCGGTATTGATGCTGCTGCACCACCATATATAACCGGATTAGACCCTGCCAAGAATATTAACTGTATTGCCAGTGGACTGATGTCGCCAGCGAGTTTGAAATATCGAACAATAGCATTGACCTTATTTACGCTAGTCAGCATCTCATTTACGTTAGGCTCAAAAACCTCCCGCATCGCAGTTTCCAACTTCTTTGCATCCGGGCCGGTAAATACTTTTCCTGCAAACGCGGGGTGCCGTAACGTTATATCACCGAAACCGGGAGTCATCGCCCGTTCCCTTGCTCTCGCTCTGGCGTTTATGGCCGCATAGTTATCGGCTTTGTCCGACTTTATCGCCAGCTTCGCACTCCTTTCAAGCGCTTGGATGCTGTCTGCCGTTGGCCTATTGGCCTGTATTTCAGTTATTGCCAGTTGCAGTTCCAGCGCCTCTTCGGGGTATGATTTAGCGATTGAGTTTAGCGTAGAAGTAGGCACCCTCTCGCCCCTGACGGCTCTGTTAATCGCCGCCAACAACTGCTGGCTATGGTGAAGCCTAGTCCGTGATGACTCGGCAGCTAATACGAGTTCTTCCGGTGCTCCTGTGGTTCTCCACGGCATCTGAGTCAATATGTATCCTGACATATTCTGGTCGGCCACCCTGTTGTAGAGCGCCCGGATATTCAAGGCTTGAGCTTCAGAGTATGCCAGATATCTATATCCGTTCCTTATCGCTTCTTCCTCAGTGGCAAACACTCTGCCCTTCTGGGGAGTTAATTTCCCGCCAATCCTTGAAGGACCCGCACCAACATGGGCGCTTTCGAGCAATTCCCCATCCGAGGAGAATCTAGCATAAACCTTTCTTCCTGCGTATTCACCACCTTCCTCGAAGGTAAGCTCGTTAATCTTGATATCGTTGTCAGCAGCGTATTTGCGGTATGCCCTTGTTAGCTCATTTGTTCTACTAATCCACTCTGCTTGCGCAGTGGTGAGTTTGCCCTTAATCTTTGATGGACTCTGGATGATGTCTCCAAGAGTCATCCCTTTCAGGTCGCCCTTGGTCATAAATCCAGCGTGGTCTCTGCCGAACAGCTTCTTCTCGCCACCTACTGCATCCCGATAGGACGTTAGCCCTAGCGATTTCGATGTACCCTCTTCCCTCATTACTGCTCTGGCTATGATGGCTTTTGCCCAAGGAGTGTCAGCTATTATAGAGGGATTAAGTTTAGACATCAACTGCTTTACTCCGGGAAGGTTAGCAATCCAGCGCGATACATCAGGTTTGGCAGAATAGTCAATGACAGTCTGTGCATCCTGAAGAGGAGCAAAAACTATATCCTTGCCCGACTCCTTGAATGGAGGCGCTGCCTCTATCAATGTTTCCGGTGGTATCGGCGGTTCAATCGGAGGCACTGCCCCACCAGCCTCAGTTGCGGGCTCGATGCGAATTGCCTCATCATTGACTATATCGTATATCGCTACTTGACCATGGGCGCGACCAAGTACCAAAGCCCTGCTCTCATCAGCTACGATTCTGCTGATATCTATAACACTTAAATCGGTTTCCTCGTTATACCATGTTCCCAAGTTGTATGCGGGGTCTGAAAGCATAACGTTATTCTTGGCTATGAATTTCTCAAGGTCTCTTCTGGTAATGTATCTGCCCTTAACTTGAGCCTCGTATTCCTTGGACAGAGAAACGGCAAAGCCGAACTTTCTGGGCTCATGGCCCTCAGCTACGTTGTATGTAAGGCCTCCCTCTTTAGCGTGGATAAGCACAAGCTCATCCAGTTTCTTAATCTTGGTTAAGCCCACCGCTTTGCGTATCTGAGCCTTGGCGAATTCCATCACGTCTTCCCCGAACTTCCTGTCTAATTCGGTATCGGGTCTGAAAGATTTCTCCACCATGTTCTCATTAGCGTCTGACGCTATCTTGATGCCGACTTCCTTGGAGATGTCAGTGCCTTCGTAGACAGCAAGGTTGTAGACATTCACATGAGAGATGATATCAGCATTCTTTTCCAAGAAGGCCATTGTGTTCGCGTAGGTTTCTGCGGTCTCATTAGGAAGCCCCACCAAGATGTTCGGCACAAAGCTGATACCGAGTTTCCTCAGCTTATCAGTTGCCTTGTCTATCGAACTCACTCTGGCTGGCTTATGTACCGCTCTGAGGATGGCGTCATTATAGCTCTCCACACCTATCTCAACGAATTTGATATTGGAATCAATCAGGAATTCATCATCAAGCCCGATTATCTGCGGAGCCGTGGTCTGGACGATGAAGCCCTCGAAGTTAGGGCTATGACTCAGCGAATCATTGATGTCCTTCAGATACTTATAATTCTCGGCCTGCCCGAATGTCTTGTCATCGAGGTATACTAGCTTGGGGTCTAGTTTGGCGATTGCTCTCACCTGCTGGTCTATTGCAGCCTTTGAAGTCGGCCCTATCTTTTCCTTGGAAACTGCGCAGAAAGCGCATTTGTGCAGGCACCCCTTTGACATGCAGAGTCTCGGTACAGTTGGGACACCAGCGAAGTGCACATAGGATACGCCCTGCTTATATTTGCCACCCGCTAAGGCTGTCGCTTGCTCCAATGAGTCGGCGTATGTAACGTTACTTACGCCTTTGAAGGTGCCCTTGTCCACATAGCCGCCAACGATTACCTGACCGGGGAAGGCCTTTGCCAGCCGGACGCTATCCTCTTTATTGACATCCATAACACTGAGGAATATTCGTGCATACTTGGACTTCGCCAAGGTCTTTTCGGCCTCGGTTATATTCCTGACCACCAGCACGTCCGAGTTGGGCATAGTGTAGGATGCTTCTGCTATCCATGTTGGGACTTCCCAAAAGTCGGCAGGTCTATCAAGTATACCGGAATACAGTAAGTCAGAATATTCTTTGCCCGCATCCTCGGCAGCATTTACCTGTGAAGATATCTGGACGAACAGGTTGCGCTTGTTGACATCGGCAACTGGTTTAGGTTGCACGATGAAGTTCTTGCTCTGTCCCTGCATGGCAACTTGGGCATCGTTGTATCCCTTAAAGGTCGAGGCCTGTTGCCCTACTATTTCCGGGGCAATGGACTTCATTAACTTGTTTATCGCCCCTTCCCCATACTCAGGGTGAAACCCCTTAATGATGTCCTCAACTCCCTCGGTATTAACCCCGAATCTCTTTGCCGACCCGACAACCTTATCCCATGTTACAGCCTCAGCCTCTACAGATGGCTTCTGACCGCGCATCATATAGTGCCAGTATTCGTGCAGGGTTATCAGCTTCTCAAAGTTCGCTTGGTCTACATTCTCTGGATATCCCTCGGTGCCAATGGTCAACCATGGTTGCTTATTCCGTACATGAAATCCTGACTCATGCCAGTTGATTTCTTCGTAATCAATGGGGACTGGAACGCCCATTTCTTTCTTGATTAACTTGGTGAATTCTTCCCTTGAAGTAGGTGTAACCTCTGGGGTCAGTTCTGCCCTAGCTCCCTGTACTGCTTGGACTGAGGGAGGAACCATTGGTCCCTCTGCGGAAGTCCCGTCAACCCACCTCTTTGCCTGTTCAAGTATCTCGTTGTACCGAGGATGATTCTCGCCAACCTCTTTCTTTAGAGATGCCTTAATCTTGTTGTAAGCGAATACTCCTCCCTGCCCGGCGCCACCCATTATTGTAGTCAGCAAGAACGTCTGGGGAGCTATTTCCTTGAACGCTTCTCCCCACGATACGGGGCCTTCACGCAGTCCGGCCTTTGCCTCGATTCCTGCCTGTCCCTTCTGCGTTATCGTCTCAGTCAAGAACTCCTGCCCATACATGCCAACGAGTTTCTGGACGATAGCACTAGCCGCCCCCTTCCCTACCATATTGGTAAGAGGAGTTAGTAATATCTTGGCAAACGCAAGGTTACTTATGGCTTCCGGGACTGCTTCCCATAGCCCGTATTTTCTAGCTGCGCTTTCAAAATCAGCCTTTAACTTCTTCTCTTCATCAGGGGTCATGCCCCTACCTGACACTGCCCTTATCTCAGCGTCCTTTACTTCAAGGTATTGTTGCATTATCTGGTAAGTTGTCATTGAATAAGCAACGGCACCAGACGCAGCCGAGCCAGCGGCATAAGCGGCAACTCTAGCTCCGGGTAGAGGAACGAGAACCAACGGTGCACCTATGCCAACACCCACGCCCATTGAAGTCAATGAGAACGCTATATTCTGAGGCAGCTGGGCTATGTCAGTCATTTTAATCGGTGATTTGGATTCACCGTACTTTGCCTCCGTTTCTGCAACGAATTTATTTATATCACTTTGGGCATCAGCTATAAATCTATCAGCCCAATCTCTATCTACAACCGTTGCCCCACCATGGCCTTGTACGGCCTGTAAAATGGCAGCAGCGGTCTGTCTTGGAACCTTAGTGAGAGCTTTTCCAAAAAGACTAATGCGGTCACCTAATCCCTTTCTCCCACTCGCGCTTAATACCCACTCGTCGAGTTCCGCTTCATATCCCTTCGGATACCTCTTGTTTTTCTCTTCGTGGGTAATTACTTCCCTTGTCCTTACGTTCTCCCATTCTCCTTCAGAAATAGTAACAGGGGTCGGTTCCGGCGCTGCCGGAAACTCGCTCGGTCCAAAAACCATTCCCTGACCCACGGAAGGAACACGGGGTTCCAATTTGTCGGGTATACGTTCCGGCTCAGGACTTATGACAGCATCATCGGACGGTGGCAAGAATCCCATTCTGCGGGGTTGCCCGGCTGCTATGCTCTGACGTGGCTCTCTGTCGTTCTCAGGAGTTACGCCCTTTAATTTATCAAATTGTTTGTCCAGAAAGTTAAGCGCCATCTTCCCTCTTATTAAAAGTTTAAGAATCGAGTCCGGGGAGTTAGTTCACTTGAGGAAAAGTCGTATCTCTGTCTGGGAGAGAATGTCTTCAGTCTGTTTTCAACGTTGATGCCACCAAGGAAGTCGGCGAACTTCATTTTGGGTTGCTTGACTAACTCTCCTTGATATTCACTATAGAACTCATTGAATCTGGGATTGAAGAAGTCTCTTGCTGGCTTTGATGCCGTAGAGAGGAATTTGGAAAAGACTCCTCTCGGCACTGTTTCTGCGAATCCCTTTAAGAAATCTGCCATAATTATTCCCCCCTAAAAGCAGCTTGAAGCCATTGCATGAAAGAAACCTGTGGACCAGTTCTCATCCACCCGTCCCAGTATTCCCAGTATCTTCTAAGCATGTAATCCTCAACATCCTTGGCGAGTCCCATGCTTTGTACTATATTCATGTAATCGCGCTCTTCTGTACCTGTCTTGATTTCCCTATCCGGTTCTGTCTCCCTCTGATATGCGGGTGCCTTGGGATTCTCCTGCTCGAACCGCTGCTTGGAGATTTCCGCCCCTCGATTATAAAGCGCCATAACGGCAGCACCTTCGGGCCACTTCGCTTCATACTCACCGGGCACTATTAACTGCTCTCCCCTTGGGCCAGTCTCATACTGAACTCCCTGTAGATTCTGCATGTCGGAATATAGAGGTAATTCTTCAGGAGCCATGCCTCTGCCTATCAACGCAGTAGCCTCGGCTACTATGGACGAGAGCCTGTCTTCTGTCATAAGCCCGTCTAGCGCCTTCTGCAATTCCGACTCAAGAAATTTAACATCAGAATTGTAGGCTTTCTGGTCATAGTCTCCATCATCCAACCTAGTCTTCATCCTCCCCGTTGTTGCCCTGTATTCATCCAATAAGTTCTGAATAACAGGAGCGTCCTTATCGTATGCCGCCCGAAGATAATCCTCTAGGCGAGCCTTATATGTCTCTATCGGACCAAAGTTTGCCAGCGCCTCTTCCATCGTAGCGCCAGCAAATTCCCTTCGTGGACCTCGGTACGATGCTCCGGGAGTGCTCTCTGCTATTCCGGGAGCGGCACCAGTACGATATTTATTGGCAGGGTCAAGTCTTTCGAGACCTCCGGGCGGCTCTACATACTCTCCCCTTTCTAATTTCCCCGTATATTTTCCGGGGGTAAATGTCCTGAATGCAGGTATTCCGTTCTCGGTCATCACCAGCCCGCCACGCGGTACATTGAGTCCTATCCCATTTCCCATCATTGGGCCGTAACGCTCTCCGAGTTTCTGTGCCTCCGAGTATTGTTTCCAGTCCCTAAAACCAAGACTTGCCATAGCACTGTCGGGCAAATATGTCCTGTTGTCGGAACCAAGACCTTGCTTATAATCAGCCACCTGCTGAGGAGACGGAGGTTCCCCATACTTCGTCATGTACTGAAGAATAAACTCCTGCCCTTCCTTGGTAGATGGTCTGCCGCCACCCCACTCGTCACTTCCTGCAAGGCCTTTCTGCAAGAAGTCGAGGGTCTGGGCTGATAAAGGAAGATTCCCGGCCCCAGTAGGGGAAAGACTTTCCCATTGTTCTGCCAAAGCTATGGCAGGGCCAGCCTCAGCAACCCTCTGTTCTCCTAAGGCAATCTTTTGTCGAGCGGTTTCTACATCGGCCTCTGGTGGAGTATAAGCCCCCAAACCAAGCCCCCTAGCAGCAGCCATGGCCGCTTTATCCTTCTGTCTCTGGTGAACGGCTTGTGCTTTTTCCCAAGCAGTAGCCTCTTCCAGTGTTTCACCTGCTCTTATTTTTACTGGCATATTTACCTCACAACTGGTTGTCTTGGGGCATTAGGCTGCGCCTTCCTCATCGCAGAGCGGCTATCAGCCCTCAACTGAGGTGACTGCTGGCCGGGAGTATTGTTTGGAGCACCCTGTCCTCCCTGCCCTGTCATAGCTGCCATCTGCTGTGCTTCCTGCATAGCAATCATCTGCAATTTCTTAAAGGCGCGTTTTAGTTCTTCCTGCTTCTGCCAACTCGGTGCATCTGCATAATCAACCAGTTTTTCAAGTAGCCCTTTAACCAATGGAGCGTCAAACATCTGGTCGGCCTGCTCCTGTGCCAGAGCAGATATCGAACCATCAGGGTCATTTGATAACTGAAAATTATCAAGAAGTTCTCTCAGGGGAAGTATACCTGCTTCCTTCAACTGTATCGCAAGTCCGGCATTTGTAGCCTTATCTGATAACTCGTCCATTATCAGTTTGCACTTGAACTCCTTATTGTCCGATATATCTTCTGGCTTTATTTTACTTGAGAACCAGCGAGATTTTGAATCGTATCCGACTACATCAGCCGGTTTGAAACTTCCCTTCTTGAACTGATGGACTATCTCATGCGCCATCCAGATGAAGTCTTCCTGCATAGCATCTCTAAAAGGCCAGATATGCTCTCTGGTATTGTGATTCCTTGTGTCTACAGAGAAGGCTGTCTCACTGCCGCCTCCACCTACACCGTATGAGAGTGGGTTTAGCCCGCCTATATTTAGCCGGTTCGTGACATCGGCACTTGCCATCTGTACTCTTGACCCCTTAGCCTGCGGAATCAATTCCCCCACCTCTTGCCCTACTCCTACATCAACAATGAATACACCTTTTTTGCCTCGCGGGTCCCTCATATTGGCATTCCACGTTTTCGGAATGGGATTCTTGGTGGAATCGTATTTAAGGATAGTAGCCTCGCCAGCCTCCTCTCCTGCTGCCGACAGGTTATAAGAGAGCAACCTGCTTTCTATATCGAGCAGGTCCCTGTTATTCGTAAGGTAGTCTTCTCCTACCTTCTTGATATTATCGCTATTCGTATCTCCGATTAGAGGAGTCGGCCCACCTGCTTTGATTCTCACGGGGATATGGTCGAGTTTCTGCCCGCTGCCTATTGTAACGGTAGTAACTGGCTTAACCCAAACCGACCCTATATACACCCCTTCCTTGACTTCACCATCGGTGAGGTCGTATACCGTGACTATGGTTGTCGAATTGGGTGCGCCGGTGGTGGACGGAAGAGCAGTTCCCGCCATGTCGGGATACTCTGCTTTCGCTTGGTCAAAACTGACGAATCTCTCATAGTAGACCTTTGAGAGCTTGCCGCCTTTTACCAGATAGAAGGTATTCCGTGGGTCCCATACCTCAAGGTCAAGATAAACTCTGCCATCATCGTCTTCCATGACCATGAGTCGGTATGCACCCCATCCCCTAGTTGTCCTGTAGAAAGCCATCTCGGCTTGCAATTTGGGAGTCTCAGGGCTATCATCTCTCTGCCTTTCCGCACTATACAGGAGCCCATTTACAAGTAACTCAGTGTGATTTATCTTCGCTCTTTCACCGACCTTCTCATCGTTCATGTCATTAAAGATAGTCCGTGTAGCTTTGGCAAGAATATTGGATATCTTCCAGCCTTCTGACTGGGCTCTGTTGCTGGTAACGTTCTCCCACTTGCCTTCAATCAGAGGAATCTCAAACTTGTCCCCACGGAATCTACTGAATGTCTTATCCATGCGCTCTACAAGTGGTTTACGGTCAGTCTTTAATCGGTCAAGTATCGCCTGCTCTTTGCCTATTTCTTCCATTGCCATTTCTTTCTCCCTAACCTTGTGGAATAAAGGATGACTCCTGCTCTTCCGCCGGCCCTCGTTCAACCTCCGGCTGGAATATCGAGAAGAGGTAGCGCCAGCAAGCGAGCACGTGGAACCGTTTCTCATCCTTAATCTCGTTGGTCTTCATGCCCATGTCGTCTGTCTTGAACATGCAGGTGTTAATCTCTTCCAAGAGCCGGTGCATGTCCTCAAAAACGAAAATCTTATTCTTTTCAACCAGAGCCTTTGCTCTGTCAATCTGCGCTCCGACCTTAGTAATATATGAAGGGATAATCGGCCAACCTTGAGCGCCGTATCCCTGCCTGATTTCATCCTCAGTGGTTACATTGCCACCAACCCGTTGAATAACGTTATATAATGGAGGGTTTTCCTCGCCTTCGTGGCCGGGAAGAGCCACCATCTTCTTGAATTCCTGCACATTCAGATAAGTTGACCGGCCAAACGCCGGGACATACTCTCTGAAGCAGTAAAAGAAGCCTGTCGTGGGGTCTTTTGCCACGAACAGGGCTGCCGGGTTGGCCGAACCAAAGTCATGGCCGGTATAAACGTCCCAATGCTTAGGTATCTCGAACCGTCTTACCTTGCACACGGTCTCATCGAAGGCTCCGTAGACGAGAAGACCGGCCTGAGCCTCGTCATCCTCTGCCAGAATCTCCTTGAGGTAGGAATCCCTGCTCATATCCGTAGTAATCTCAGCCAGAGCAACCTCGCTCAGGTGAGGATTATCGAAACTGGTGAAATGGAAAGCCTCCCATCTACCAGTTGTGTCTTTCTGTGCTGCCGCGAACATCTTTGAGGCATGTCGCGGGTCTCTTGCCCTGCTCACGCCGCTCGATTTAAGACTCGGAGGTGTGTAGATGAAGACTGCATCGCCGTCATGGTCGAGCATCATAGGTGCGCCAACATCTCCCCAAGTGTCTTCAGCCATCAACTGCCATTCATCGAGGATAAGCAGGTCGGCGTAGTCACCTCTGAGGGTATTAGCATTCCAAGCGGTCTTGGCCTTAATCCGGTTCTCTGTGCCAATCTTCTCGATGTACCGCTCAGTCTCATTGAGCTTATAATATCCTGATTCAACAAGCGGTCTAAGGGCAGTAGTAACCTCAAACCAGAATCGGTCTGTCTGCTCTCCGGTAGGAGCCGCATACAGCACCCTGAGTCCTTCCACGAAGACATCAATCGCCTTGATAGCGATGCCCACGGTCTTGCCGCCACGCCGTCCGGCCCGGATTATTTTCCGCTTGGCCTTGGAGTCGCAAAATCTCTGCTGCTGCGGGTGTGGAGTTCGCGTGAACACCTGTAAGTCAAGTATCTTCTCCTCTTTCGTTTCAGTTACCATTGACTACCTCACCACACAGTATTTATCTATCAACTCCTGCGTCTCAAGATGCATGAGTTCTAAAACTGTGGGCAGTAATTCCCTGCGGTCAGTATCAATAAGTACGAAGGTTATCAGGCAAAGATTATTCAACGTCTTTACTGTTTCATTTAACCAGTCCGGTTCATCTTGACTCTTCCTTGCATCTCCTATTGTCATTCCCTGCTCCTTTTATTCCCAACCCTAACCCTTCAATAATGGGGAATCTAGTGACTTGATTTCTACATGGATTTGCAGCAGTACCTTGCAGTTTGGGCAAGAGAATGACCTATTGGATTCCCCTGTTAATTCCCCTTTGCAGAATGGACAATATTTAGGATTCATACAGAACTTCCAATTCAAGTTCTTTGGCCAAGCCTAATTCCTTTGTAGCTCCGAAGGACTTTTCCCACCCTTTGAGCATATAGATGGCATCACAACGGGTAATGATTTCGAGGTCGCCTCTCAGCCAAATAGAATCATCTACCGCACCTTGGAAGAACCTCGTATTAGTGTGAGGGCATATTACCGCCCACCCTTTACGCCATAATTTAAGTGCCGCTTCTTCTGCTTTTCTGACGTTCTGTTCTACATCCCAAGCAGAATCAGCCCTGAATGGACCAGCAACGTAGATTACTTTCATGATACTGCCTTCAAATAGATATCAGCATCCTTATTAACCTTTCCATATCTGTTTTGTGATTCGTGTATAAAGCAGTACAATAACTCCCTAGCTTCCTCTGGTGTCAAAGTAGAGCCAATAGCTTTTTCCTTGCCATCCTCCAGACCTTTCGCATAACCATCCTTGTAACCCTTGTTATGTTCTATCGAATGGCTACCCTGAGTTGTTAGTTTAAGATTCTCCAATCTATTTTTGATTGTTTTATCTATTCCTATAATCCATTCATATAAGTGACACTATCTCGCATATCTTTGAATCCAACAAGTTTATCGCGGTCAGGGAAAAGGACACAAACAGGATTCGCCACGTGGGAGCCGAAGAATCCATATTGCTGTGCGAAGTCATCATATACGGCATAAGTCCCAGGTCGGATAGCAACGCACTCCCTGTTATCATATCTATATTGTTCAATGGCCGCTTGGTGATGATGTTCAACCACCACTATGCGGGCTTTAGGAAAGTACATTCTCTGATTCTGTAAGCAGGAATGGGTAAGGTTGAAACTTGAATTGAATCTAGCCTGATGCATGGTAAGAATCGGATATACCATCTCGCCAACCTTCAGGTGTATCAGCGCATAGTGCTTGAGGTATATCAGCTTTAACCTTTTAGCTAACTCACCATCCCAATCTTCACCTTCCGCCATCGCTGTCCAGTAGTTATGGTTACCTGTCTTGATTGCTAATATGCTGCCCATGAGCTTCTTGAGAGTTAGAATGTAAAGCCCCTTTTGTACTGATATCGGGGTCTGGTTGTGGGAACTGCCAATCTTAGAGGTCTGGATGATGTTCTGGTATCCATCTCCGCCGATGATACATTTTAGGCTTGGGTTTTCATTGATAAAGTTAATATCATTCTCAAAGGAATCGTAGTCTACCCCAAACTGGCCTAACTGCCAATCTGACGTATTGACCAACCCTATCGGCTTGTCCGTCTCTATCTCTATGGTTATCTCGGAGGGTACTCGCTGGT
>Ga0180008_1001658_pt1 | contig 13475 bp, 10 predicted proteins | sample MM_PW_MetaG_FD_121121 | JGI IMG/M metagenome (GOLD analysis project Ga0180008, IMG submission 121121) | Groundwater microbial communities from the Aspo Hard Rock Laboratory (HRL) deep subsurface site, Sweden - MM_PW_MetaG | ecosystem: Environmental > Aquatic > Deep subsurface > Groundwater... | reverse complement strand
TTAAATAAGTAATTGTTTGAGATAAAAAATGCCCTTTATCTGCATAATGAACTGTTTTACTAATTGAATTATCCCAGTGAGTTTTCATTCTATTTTGTGCTTTGACACTTTTAATAATTTCTAATCCAGAAACTGTTTCAATTAAAGTAGTTTGTTTTATCTGTTCTTCTTTTACAGATTTTTCTATAAGAGTTTTTAAGGGTCTTTGTAAATACCATGATATAAGCAATGAGATAATTACAGTAGTAATTGTAATATACGCAAGGGGACCTGCTATAAAAAATATAACTAATATAAAGATGATAACAAAAGGTAAATCAACAATTGCTGCAATCGTAGCACTTGTAAAAAATTCACGTACACTTTCAAAAGATTGAAGTCTACTTACAAACTGTCCTGTTGATGCAGGTTTTGCATCAAGTTTAATATTTAGTAAATGACTAAATATTTTATTTGACATAATTGTATCTGCTCTTTTACTAGCAATTCCTAAAAAATGTGATCTTAAGATTTTCAACAATAAATCAAAAAGCATTACAAGAGAAATACCAATAAATAAAGCCCATAAAGTTTCAATAGCGTTATTAGGAAGAACTCTATCATATACATTCATTGTAAATAAAGGAGTTGCTAAAATAAATAAGTTTATAAATAATGAAACAGCAACAACTTGTTGATAGATTCCTTTATTACGTATTAATGTTCCCCAAAACCATTCTTTTGGATTTGCAACAACTACTTCTTTTTCTATTCTATTGTTAAAATTATACTCAGGCTTTATAATTATTACTTCACCTGTATATTCACTTTCTAGTTTATCTATAGTCATTTGCGTTTCACCAGATATTAAACCTGGTATTATAACATCAGCAGTGCCTTCTTTTAAATCATAATTAATTAAAACACAAGCTCTATTTTTATTTAAAATCAATACAGAAGGAAGTGCTAATTTTGTTATATCTTTAACTTTTTCTCTTTTTACTGTTTTAGTAATTAAACCTATACGAGAAGAAGCTTGATGGAACATTGAAATATTCATTGAAGTTTTGTGAATAGGTAAACCAAAAGTTAGAGATTCAGCAGATGTTTCTCTATTATGATACTTAGACAAAAAAAGTAGACAACCCAAGAGGTCATCTACTTTTCTTCTATCTTTTAAATTGCCCAATGTTTCATTTTCTATTAAATTAGAATCATTATTTTCCAATATTTACCTTTTTAGTAGAAAACCTATTTATTATATTTTGCATACAACTTTTGATGTTTTGCAATATTATCAATATATGGTTTGTTAGCTATTACAGAAGAAGGTAATTTACTCATCGCTTCTTTTGCTGCATCAACTGAATCAAATATACCATAAATTACCTTAGCACTTTTCATTTCAGGTCCAAAAGAATAAGTATTAGCCCCTTCTAAATTATTTTCGCTTACATATCTATTTGCCGCTTCTAAACCATTGGTTGTTGTTACATTTATAGTATATGACCCTTCAGGTGCATTTAAAAATGAAGAAGTATTTACAGCTGAAGTTGTTTTTTGAACAATTGGAACTATTTCTTCTTTTGTTTTTTCAGCTTTCATAACAGTAGGTTCTTCTCCTAAAAGTGTTCTCAACTCATTACTTGTAGTATTTGCTGCTGTATTATTTTGTTTTTTCTCAGAAGAAACATCATTTAATGCCTTAACATCAGAACAAACATCATTTTGTGAAGACAATACGCTTGGTGTTAGTACAGCTAATGTATTTAAAATCGTATAATAATTAGAATATAATTCATATTCTCTATTTAATAAACTTTTTTTAGCTTCATAAAGTACCGTTTGAGCATCTAAAATATCAACAAATGTTCTTGTCCCTGATTCAAACTCACTTTTATAAACCTCAACAATATTTTCATTTGCTGTAACATAGTTTTTAAGTACATCTATTCTTTGTTTATTTTTTAAGAATCTTTGGTAAGTTACTTTTACAGATTCTACAACTTTATTTGTAATTGCATCTAATCTTTCTTTTTGCTCAGCTAAAAATAACTCTTCTTGTTTTGAAACTACATGATCTCCACCACCATTGTATATATTCCAAGCAAGATTGATTCTTCCATATGCTTGATTTTCAATACCTTCTTCATTTAAAGATAAATCACTATCAGTTAATGCTTTTAATTCTAAACTTAAATTTGGTAAAAATTTAGCATCAGCTTGTGCAATTTTTTCTCTTTGCGCTTTTATTCTTTCAATTTGTTCTTGAATTTCATAATTTTTTAATACAGCCATTTCAACAATTTGTTGTAAATTACTTGGAATTTTTGATAAATCCATTTTAGGTCGACATTCATTTCCAGTAGGTTCTATTCCTACATATCTTTTAAATGTGCTAACTCTAGAGCTTTTTAAATCTTTTTCTTCTAAATATTTTTCTTTTACAAAATTAAGTTTTGAATCAACTTGATATGTTTCGAGAACTTCTCCACTAATAGACTCTTTTTCTTTTGCTATTTGAAGATTTTCTTCATTTGTACTAATCATATCTTTTGTTAGTTCTAACATCTCAGAATACTGAACTAAACCAGTATATGCTGTAATTGTTTCTAATACAACATTATCAATATTCATTTCTGTTCTATATTTATTTGCTAAATTATTGTACTTAGCTTCTCTTACTTGGCTTGGTGTTAAATCTCCATCATAAAGCATTTGATTTAATGCTATTCCAAAATTATAACCATCTTCTTGTTCTGAACCATTTAAATAACCATTGCTATTAGGTTGATCATATCTTTTGTCAGAGTTACTTTTTTCTAATCTACCATCTATATCAATTCGAGGATAGTAGTTAGCTTCTCTTTCATCAATATACTTTCTAAAAGCTTCTTGATTATTTTTTTCTGCAACTATTTCAGGATTAGTTGCCAGAACTTTTTCAACACTCTCTTTTAAACTCACAGCATTTAAAGAGGCACTTGCAAGTATTGAGATACAAGCAAATTTTAGTACGCTACTTCTGTTCATATTATCTCCAACCTAAATATTTTTCAATCAATCAAATAATTTTTTCTGTTACTCTAATGCTATTCTACTTAATTAATTATTAAAATTTGCAAAAATTATGAAAAATAGTTCATAAATTATTAATTAACTCTAAGTATCATTATTATAACATATTGAATTATCAAATAAAAGAGCAATAAATGTCAAATATCAATAATTTTAATAAAATATTAAAAAATCTAAATATCTTATATATAGAAGATGAAGAAAATATTAGAATTAATATCAAAAAAACTCTTGAATTATTTAGTGAAAAGGTATTTGATGTAGAAAATATATCAAAAGCAAAAGATATTTTAAGTAAAAATAGAATTGATATAATTATTAGTGATATTAATTTACCAGATACAAGTGGTATTGAATTTATAAAAGAATTGAGGAAAACAGATAAAACTATTCCTGTAATTTTATTGAGTGCTTATACAGACAGAGAATATTTATTAGAAGCTACAAAATTAAAACTTGTTGATTATTTAACAAAACCTATTGATTTTAAAAATCTTAATAATGCATTACAAAAATGCGTTGAAGAAATATTAGATAATTCAAGATATATGATCACATTTAAAAATAATATCCAATATAATGTTTCTCATAATTGCCTAATAGATAATAATAAAAAAGAAGAAATTCATCTAACAAATAAAGAACTTGATTTATTAAATTTTCTAATTAAAAATAATAATCGTATTTGCTCAGCAGATGAACTTAAATCTGCAATTTGGGATGATTATCTAGAAGCTACTGATTCTGCATTAAAAAATTTATTAAATAAACTAAGAAAAAAAATTGGTAAAGAATCAATTATTAACATTTCAGGAGTGGGATATAAACTTGAAAATTAAATCGTTTTTTTAATATCTAGTTTAATATGACAAATTATTTGTTATAATAAATTAAAGTAAACACTCTATTTTTAGGAACTTAATGAAATATATTTTTATTATTACATTTTTATTATCATCACTTTATGCAAATCAAACAAACTTTAAAATTTCATATGATCCAAATTATGCTCCATTTTCCTATAATCAAGAAGAAAAACCAGCTGGTTTATTTATTGATATTTGGAAATTATGGGCAAAATACAATAATTATACTATTGAGTTTGTAGATGGTGTATTATGGGATGATGCTGTAAATTTAGTAAAAAAGAAAGAAGTAAACTTTTTTTTAGGTTCAAAAAAATATGAACCATGGATGTTTGAATCTAATTCATTTTATGAAATAAAGAGTTCATTTTTCAAATTATTACAAAATGACATATCTATTGAAACAAAAAAAGAATTAACTATTGGAATAATTGGAAATGTCTATGAAAAGATCTTATTAGAAAAATTTCCTAATGCTAATATAAAAATTTATGAAGATTATATTTATTCAATCGATGCATTAAGAAATAATCAAATTGATTTAATTTATGACGATAAAATTCCAATTGATTTTTATACAGTACAACATAATTTTTTTCATTTAATAAAACCATTAAGTAATTTTATCTTAAAGAATTCTATTCATGCAATTGCATATGATGAAAAAAATACAAAAATATTTAATGATGGATTTATAAATATTCCTATTAATGAGTTATTAGAATTAGAAAAAAAATGGATAATCAATAATAATGAATACTATTACTTAAATTTTAAACAACAATTAAATCTAACAAATGAAGAAATTACATTTCTAAAAAATCATACAATTAATACCTCTGTTTCAAATTCATGGGCACCTTTTGCATTTAAATCAAATAATGAAGAAGCTCAAGGTATATCTTCTGAATATTGGGAATTAATTTTAAAAAAAATTAATGCAAAAAATAAAAATACCTTTTTTAATACTTTTTCTGATCAATTAGAAGGAATTAAAAATAAACAAAACGATTTAATATTTAGTGTAGGAGAAACCCCTCAAAGAAAAGAGTATGCCTTATTCTCAAAAGAATATATTCGCTTTCCAATATCAATTGTAACAAAAAAAGATGAAAATTTTATAGAAAATTTTTCTTCGATAATTGGTAAAAAAATAGCAATAGGAAATAATTTTACTGCCCATAATATTCTAAAAAATATCTATCCAAATTTGGAATTTATTTTAGTTGATAGTGTTAAAAAAGGATTAGATCTAGTCTCAAAAAATAAAGCTTATGCCTATATTGATATAAAACCTGTACTTTTTTATAATATTGCAAAATATGAATATACAAATCTTAAAATATCAGGAAATACAGGAGTAGATTTTAGTTTAAGATTTATGATAAGAGATGATTATCCTATTTTAGAATCCATCTTAAATAAGGCAATTTCATCTATTTCTTTAAATGAATTAAATACAATAATAACTAAGTGGAATAATATTCAATTTCAAACTAATTTTAACTATGACTTATTCTGGAAAAGTGCTATTGTGATTTTATTAATATTATTAGCTTTCATTCATCGAACTAGAACACTTAAAAAGTTAAATAGCAAACTAAAAATTACAGTTGAAGAAAAAACTCAAAAACTAAATGAAATAAATAAAAATTTAGAATCCCTGGTAGAAAAAAAAAGTCAAGAACTACTTCAAAAAGAAAATATCCTAAACCATCAATCAAAAATGGCAGCAATGGGAGAAATGATTGAAAACATAGCCCATCAATGGAGACAACCCTTATCAGTAATATCAACTGTTGCCACAGGAGCTAAATTAAAAAAAGAGTTAGGATTATTAAATGATGATGATTTTTATGAAACTATGAATATTATAAATAATTCATCTCAACACTTATCTAATACCATTGATGATTTTAGAAATTTTTTTAGCAATGATAAAGAAGTTGCTTTATTTGATATAGATATTCCAATAGAAAAAGTTTTATATTTAATTAGTACAAAACTAAAAAATAGAAATATAACTGTTGTTAAAAATTGTAAAGAAACTTTTGTAACAGGACTTGAAAATGAATTTATTCAAGTTATTTTAAATATTATAAATAATGCTATGGATGCTTTTGAAAATAAAAATAATAATAGTAAATTTATTTTCATTGATGCTTATAAAGAGAATAAAAGTATCATTATAAAAATAAAAGATAACGCAGGTGGAATAGAAAGAAATATCATTGATAGAGTTTTTGAACCATACTTCACAACAAAACATAAAAGCCAAGGAACAGGTATTGGACTTTATATGTCACTTGAAATTATAAAAAAACATATGAATGGAAATTTAACAGTAAATAATGAAAAATTTACCTATAAAGATATAAAATGCACAGGGGCTCAATTCACTATAGAGCTACCTATAAATAATCAAACTACTTAAGAAAATCTTCTTTTTGCCATTTTCTTTTTAAATTATGAATATAAATTATTAATATAAAAAAAATAGAAGAAGTTATTCCCAAAGCAATTAATAAATCTGTTTCACTTGGTGTACTTTCTAAAAGAATTAATTTTCTTATTATTACAACAAAAGCTATTTCTAAAAATGTTAATGCATAATCAAATCCATTTTTAATAAAAAGCGTTTTTACAATAGCTATTACAATCAATGTAAATAATCCATCTGTAAGTATTGTTTTAATTGATGCAAAATCTAAAGCACCTTGTGAAATTGTAAAAGATATTATTTTATGAGATAAACTCATAAGACAAATTGCAAGATAAAGTATCATTATTAAAATAAATATATATTTAAGCATATTTATAACTTTTAATAAAATTACATCAACTCTATTTTCTAAAACTTTGTCAATACTATTTACTTTCAAAAAAGCTTTTTCAACTAAACTTTTTTTCTCTACTTCTTTCACTTAGGCATCCTTTATTATGCATATCTGAATTTTTCGGGAATAGTATCACAAAAGTACATAAACAAGCATAGAAAAAGCGATATTTTTTAAATGATTTTCGTAAACTCTTCAAAAAGCTTATCATCAAGTGGAATTTCAAGTTTTAACTCCAAAGAGATTGGTCTGTTTCCACTATACTTCATACTATTTGCAAGACCTAAATATATAAAGTTTTGAGTTTTTTTATCAATTTGTACAAACTTTCGCACAAAAATATGAAGTTTTACTTTATGCTTTTGATTTTCTATTAATCTTTCTCCATCACCTTTTTCTTGGCTTTGACTTGGTTTACTTTGATAGGTAAAAGTATCTTTTGATAAAAAGGCATTATGATAATTTGCTGATTTTGAAAATTTCTCTTTTTCTAAGTTTATAAACAAAAAGAAATCATTTTCATACTTTAAAAATCCACTTCCTCTGAATGAACTATGAATTTTTGGAAAATTACAAAGTTGAGCAATATTTAACATATTATATTTTGCATATAATTTTAAAAATGGCATTCCAAAATCAGCTGCTCCAAACTCCTCTTCATAAGTGTAAATTCCATAATTTATACTATCTTCAAAAATTTCTTTATATTTTGGATTTTGTAAAAGAAGTTCAAACTCTTTTGTTTTTACTACTTTTTTTCCATCAAAATCTATAAGTTTTAAATATCTGCTAATTTGTCCTGAATCAAAATACTCTTGATTTAGATAAACAAAACTATGAATAATAGTATTTTTACAAACTTTATTTAGATATTTTCCTAAGATTTTAAAAGCTATTTTCTCATCACAATAATCATTTGATAATAAATATTTTAATACTACAAATTCATATACTCTTTTTAGAGGAAGTTGATTTTGAATAAATCTTATAGCTTTTATAAAATCTTCATTTTCACAAAGAGTTTTTAACTCATCTTTTTGCTTTCCTGTTTCAACTTTTGCTAAAAATTCTATATATGACTTACTCTCGTCTATAAACTTCATTGGACTTATCACATCATCAAAAACTAGATAATCCACAAGTTTTGGTACTTTATTTTGTATTAGCTCTTTAAAAGCAAAGTATTGCTCTTTTAGATATTTTATATGATTGAAATTTTCACTATCTATTTGCTGTAATATTTGTTTTTTTGAAATTTCATCCATACATATAAAAGCATTTTTAAAATCTGCAAAGTTATTTTGGATTCTTAGTTTTATACTCTCTTTATCAATTACTTTATTTCCAACAAGTGCCAAAGCTATCAAATAGGCTTTTTTATGATTTCCTATAAAATCAAGAACTGTTAAAAACTCTTTGTTTTTATATTTTCTCAAACCCCTTCCTAGCTGTTGAATAAATACTATTGGAGAGTTTGTGGGTCGTAAAAATAAAATGGTATTAATAGATGGAATATCAACTCCTTCATTAAAAATATCAACTGTAAAAATCACCTCTAAAGGATGGTTTTCATCTTCAAGATTTTTTATTGCTTCAACTCTTTTTAAAACTGAATCATCACTTGTTAAATAAGTTGCATTTATACCTTTGTCATTAAAACTTTTACTCATAAAAGAACAATGCTCTTTTGAAACACAAAAACCTATTACTTTTCTTTTTTCACCATTAAAAGAGTAAAAATTCATTTGTTCAATTATAAAATCAACTCTTTTATTTACATTTAGAAGTTTTGCTAACTCATCTATTTTTGATAAATCAACATTTTCATAATCGATACTTTCTATATCACTTATTCCAAAATAGTGAAAAGGAACCACAAGATTGTGTTCTAAAGCATCATTTAATTTAATATCACAAGCGATATTTTCATCAAAAACTTCATAAATACTATTTCCATCCATTCTGTTTGATGTAGCTGTTAGTCCTAATAAAAACTTTGGTGAAAAATAATCTACAACTTTTTTATAAGAAGGGCTTGTAATATGGTGGGCTTCATCAATAACTATATAATCAAAATGATTTTTTGAAAACTCTTCATAATTTAAACTCATAGTTTGAATAGTTGAAAAAATATAATTGCAATCTTTTTCTTTTTTATTTCCAGTATAAAGTCCATAAGAAAACTCATCGCCTAAAATATTTTCAAAACTCTCTTTTGCACTTAAAAGTATATTTTCCCTATGAACTAAAAAAAGCATAGTTTTTGCTTCAAACTTTTTCACATCAAAAGCACTAAGATAAGTTTTTCCACTTCCAGTTGCTGCTATTATCAAAGCTTTGTTTTCACCACTGAGTCTTAGTTGTTCTAATCTTAAAAGTGCTTTGTCTTGCATAAAATTTGTTTTAATACTTTTTTTAAAAGAAAAACTAGGAGTAAACTCTTTTTTTTGTTTTGTTAAAAACTCTGCATACTCTTGTAAAAATTCATCATTTGCTTCGTATGAACTTTTCCATAGTTCATCAAACTCACTTAAAACATTTTGTAAAAAAACATCATCTTTTTTTGAAAGAGTTTTTACATTCCATTCAATATTTGATTTAAAAGCACTGGCTGTTATATTTGATGAACCAATTATCACTTTATCATCATCTTTGAATTCAAAAATATAAGATTTTGAATGAAAACCTATATTTGATTCATTACTATCATAGATTTTTAGTTCTATATTTTTAAACTCTTTGATTTTTTCTAATGCTTTTATTTGAGTAAAGTTTAAATATGTTGAAGTTAGAATTTTTCCTTTTACTTCTTTTTGTTCTAAAGTTTTAAAACAATCAAGTAAAAGTTGAACTCCTGAATAGTTTATAAAAGCTACATTAAAAATAAATGATTTACACTCTTCTAGTTCTTTTGTGATATGATTGTAAAAGTTAGTGGTTTGATTGTTGATGATTAAACTATTCAAAATATCCCTTAATTAAAAAGTTCATTATAATTAAATGAACCGTAATCTTTTATAAATCACAATTTATACACACTAAGGCCCTATACTTTTTCAACTCAACAAAGGAGAATACAATGAAAAAACTAATATTAATCTCGTTACTAACACTTGGCTCATCACTTTTTGCAGCAGATCTTGGTGTAAGAATTCAAACACCTCTAGGGAATGGTGGAATGCTTGATATTGGATTTAAATCTGATGATCATAGATATGATAATAGATATAGAAATTTTGATTATAATAGAAATGGATATTATGATGATTTTGGATACTTCTTTGGATATTTTGACAAAATAGGTTATTTTTACAATAACATCTTTTTTACATATGATAATAGATATACATATTACGACAGGCTACACCACGGAGGTTATTTCAGACCTAATAAAGTTCATTATAGAACGTATGAATATCATAAACACAATGATTGGAATAGATCTCATAACTACAGAGAACAAAAAAAACCAATTTATGGACCATATTATGAGCGAAATAATGATAAACGAAAAGTTGTAGAAAAACAATACAATGATAAGAATTATAAAAACAATTCTAATAATCATGATAACAAATCAAGAAACAACAATGATAGATATGAAGAAAAAAATTACAGAAATCATCAAGATAATAATAAACATAATAGATAAAAAGTGTAAAATACCTATTCATTTAGGTATTTTATTTTTAGGAAATAAATTTGGGAAAACAAAATTTAGTTTATTATCTTAGTTTTGATGATTTAAAAAATGAAGATATTCTTTTTAACTACGTCTATGCAAACAAAGATTCAAACTATTATGTAAGTGAAGATTTTTCAAAAGATTTTTATATTCACTTAGCTTATTATGGTTTTATTTGCACATCTGCAACACTTCAAAACAAATTTTATTTATTAGCTGAAATACAATTTGAATATGCAATTTTAGATTTCCAAGATTTACATATAAGTAAAAAAGTAAAAAAACTTTTAAAAGAAGACAATTTCAAATTTACAATAAATACAAAATTTGAAGAAGTTATCTCTTTATTAGAAAACTATCACAAAACAAACTGGCTAGAAGATAAGTATAAAGATTTACTTTTATCACTAAGAGATTATAAACATCCAAATATAGACTTCCAAATTATGAGTATAGAATTAAATGATAAAAATACAAATGAACTAATAGCTGCAGAAATTGGCTATAAGATTGGCTCAACTTATACATCACTTACAGGCTTTTCATCAAGAGATAAAAAATATAATAATTGGGGAAAACTTCAGTTGGTTCTTTTATCAAAATATCTAGAAGAAAATGGTTTTGCTTTTTGGAATTTAGGACATCCATACATGAAATACAAGTTTGATTTGGGTGCTAAAACCTTCTCTAGAGAAGAGTTTCTAAAAAGATGGTTAAAGCAAATCCAAATTTAAACTATTGTTTTATTTCAATTTTTTGTTTTAATTGTTCATATTTTTTATCATGCATATCATTACCTTTAAAAATATAAAAAAGAGCAATCAATAATAACACAGCCCAAAAAAGGTAATCAGTCTTTTTCAATTATAGAGTTCCTGTCAAATTCATTCCAAGATAAGTATTATAAGCAACATAACAAACTATTAAAATGGTACCTTCTATTCTAGTAATTTTCCCATCTTTACATTTAAAACCATACGCCATAACTAATAATGCTATTGTTAATGATAACATTACAAGCCAATCTCTTTGCAATACTTCAAAAGGAATATTATTCATAGGAGCAATAACTGTTGCAATTCCAATTACTGCTAAAATATTAAACATATTAGATCCAACAACATTTCCAATTGCAATATCATGTTCACCTTTTCGAGCTGCAATTACAGAAGCAGCAAGTTCCGGTAAAGAAGTTCCAAGAGCAACGATTGTAAGTCCAATGATTAAATCACTAACACCAAATTCAGTAGCAATTCCAACAGCCCCCCAAACTAGAAGTCTAGAACTAGCAATCAATAAAACAAGTCCAATAATAAGCCATATAATTCCAGCTTTTAAACTCATTGCATGTTCTATTAGTTCATCATCCATTTCTGATTCTAAAGTATCACCTTTCCCTTTAATTGCAGCAAATATTGACCAACCGATAAGTGAAAAGAAACCAAATAAAAGAATTAGACCTTCGTTAAATGTTAATGTATTATCAAATAATAAATAACCTGATGCTAAAACAATTAAAAGTAATAAAGGAATCTCTTTTTTTACAATTTTTGAATTTACAGTAATTGGTGCAACAATTGCAGTAATCCCTAAAATTAATGCAATATTAACAATATTTGAACCCAAAGCATTTCCAAGAGCAAGCGCTGGATTTCCTTCCATTGCTGCAATTGCAGAAACAACCATTTCAGGTGCACTTGTACCAAATCCAACAATCAAAATACCAATTAATAAACTAGGCATTCCTAAATGTTTAGCAGTTGATGCAGCACCTTCTACAAACTTATCAGCACTCCAAACAAGTATCACAAATCCTGCAATAATTGCTAGTAAATATAAAATCATTTTTTACCTTTTTTGTTTATATTAAATTTTTTCGCCATTATAGTCAACTTTAATTAATCAAAAGTTTATAGAAACATAAAAACTTAAATCAAACTCATTACTCTCATCTAAAAAATCAATTTTATTATAAATTGCATATGAAGGTTTTGTTGTTGTTTCATACTCACTTTTTGGTAGCCATTCGTGATAAACCCAATGAATAAAAGGTAGAACATCCCCTGTTTTTCCCTTTAAATCAAACTTCGCATAAACACCATCAGCAATTTTAAAGTTTGGCAACCTATCACTTTTTACACTTTGTTTATCCTCAACCATAACACATCCAATATATTGGCACTCATTTAAAGGAGTAATTGTAGGATTATCATGAAAAAGTGCAATTCTTTTATATGAAGTTATGTTATTTGTTAATATCCAAGTTTGTAGCTTTTGCCAAGTCTCTTTTATATTTACGTTATATCCTTTATTTCTGATATAAAAACTCTCAATTGCAGGCATTTTTACAATAGAGGGAACCATATCTTTAAAATTTGCTTTTGATTGGCTGGCTCTTTGTGATTGCTGTAATATTTTTTTTGAATATTCTTTATATCCACCATTTTTCCACTCTTTTGGTGTCATTTCAAATCTATCTTTGAATATTTTAATAAATGATGATTGAGATGAATATCCACAAAGATTTACTATATTTGAAATAGTTGAATACTTGTTTGTTAAAAGCAAATTTGAAGCTTTTTGTAACCTAATTGATTTGATACTTTCATAAATATTTTTTCCAAATGCTTCTTTAAAAATTCTATGCATATGAAATTTACTAATTCCCAAGTCAATACTAAGCTCTTCTATGTCAATATTTGTTTCTATATGAGTATAAATATAGTACATTATGTCATTTGCAATTTTTGTTCTTTTTTGTAATGTTTCTTTTTTCATAAATAAATTATAGCATTAACAACCTATAAAATAAGCACTATAAAACAATTTTCTTAGCACCAAATAAGAAGAACTATTTATTAAATTTCCCTAAAATTACGCACGTTTAAATCGTACTAAAGGATTCCGTATGGAAATAAACTTAATCGCAGAATCAGTAAAGTTCATGTTCTTAGGGATGGGTGTAGTATTTGCATTCCTAACAATAATGATATTTGTATTAAAAGCACAAGGGGCAATCTTAACAAAATA
>Ga0180008_1001656_pt1 | contig 13500 bp, 12 predicted proteins | sample MM_PW_MetaG_FD_121121 | JGI IMG/M metagenome (GOLD analysis project Ga0180008, IMG submission 121121) | Groundwater microbial communities from the Aspo Hard Rock Laboratory (HRL) deep subsurface site, Sweden - MM_PW_MetaG | ecosystem: Environmental > Aquatic > Deep subsurface > Groundwater... | reverse complement strand
TGGCAGGGTCACGCTGCGCGGCTTCGTACAGGTACTCGACCACCGCTTCGGCGGCCTGCACCTCGCGCTGCACATCCTCGCTGGCCTGACGCACTAACAGCGCCAGGCCGAGCACGGTGACCAAGACGAAGAACAGCGTCACCAGCAGGTAAGTGCGCCATAGAACGGACACCTTACTTGACCACGAAGTGACCCAGCATGCCCTTGCCTTCTAGGCCCTTGGCATAGAAGCGGAATTTACCCGGTTTGATTGGCACGAAGAAGATCTCCGCCTCGCCGGCATCTTCGAACTCAAGCTCAGTCAGGGTGATGGCCTTGATCTCCACGCCGCCAGCTTCGACCTTGCGCAGGAAGATTGAGGTGGCGAACTCGGGGGACTGAAAAGCGTATTCCTTCTGCCCGCTGGCGATGATCTTCAGTTGGTAGGCTTTGCCCGTTTCAAGCTGGTATTCCATTTGCGACATGCTGTAGTCGCTGGCCTCGTTACCCAACACTAAATCCGGGAGCGCCTGTGAACGTCGAGTCAGGTCGCCAGCGGCGTAAATGTTGTCGAAGCCGATCAGGCCGCTTAACACAATAAGCCCCAGCGTCAGGGTTTTGAGCGTGGTCATGACGGATACCTTTTGTTGTTTTAGTTAATGACCCCATCGTAAAACCCAGGCGCAGCAACTGACTTACTACCTTGGTACAGGCGTAGTGGTACTTTGGGCATATTTCCCGCACGCCCGGCTGTTCCTATGCTGGCAGCACCTATTCAGGAGTTGCCCATGCGCCGGATCAGCCAATCCCTCATGCTCTGCGCCATTGCCCTGTGCAGCCTGGCCACGCCGTGTCTGGCTAACCCAGGTACGGCTGAGTTAGAGGTCCGCATCGCCTACCTGGGCTACACACCCGAGACCGGCCCGCTGCTGTCCAACGTGATTCCTGAACCCGAGGATGCCGGCCGCCGTGGCGCCGAACTGGCGATTATTGACAACAACAGCACCGGGCGTTTTCTCAAGCACCGCTACCAGCTAGACGTGGCCGAGCGCAGCGACAGTGACAGCCTGCTGGTCGCCGCGCGCGAGTTGCATACACAAGGTGTGCGCCTGTTTGTGGTCAACGCCCCTGCCGCCACCCTGCGCCAGCTCAGCCAGGCGCTGCCCGACAGCTTGCTGCTTAACGCAGGTAGCGCCGACGACAGCCTGCGGCAAAGCCAGTGCCTGAGTAATGTGCTGCACACCCTGCCCAGCCGCGCCATGCTCGCCGATGCCTTGGCGCAGTTTTTGGTTGTACGCAAATGGACGCGTGGTCTGCTAATCAGCGGCCCGACTGCGGACGATCAAGCCTATGCCGCAGCACTCAAACGCGCGGCCAAACGCTTTGGCTTGCGCATCGTCGCGGAAAAAGCCTGGAGCTTTGATAACGACCAGCGCCGCAGCGCCCAAGCTGAGATGCCGCTGTTCACCCAAACGGCGGAATACGACGTGGTGCTGGTGGCCGATGAGCGCGGAGACTTCGGCGAATACCTGCCCTACCAGACGTGGTACCCGCGCCCCGTGGCAGGCACCCAAGGACTGACTCCGACTGCATGGCACAAAACGGTGGAAACCTACGGTGCCGCACAACTGCAAAAGCGCTTTGAGGCCCATGCGCAACGCTGGATGAATGACCGCGACTTCGCCGCTTGGATCGCCGTGCGCAGCATCGCCAGTGCTGTCAGCAAACTGCGCCAGAACAATGCCCAGGCCATCCGCACCCTGGCCCTGAGTGATCAGCTACCACTCGACGGGTTCAAGGGTCGCAAGCTGAGCTTTCGCAGCTGGAACGGCCAGCTGCGCCAACCCATTGCGCTGGTGCAACCCCGCGCCCTGGTCAGCAATTCGCCACAAGAAGGCTTTCTGCACCCCAACACTGAACTCGACAGCCTCGGTTACGACCGCCCGGAAGTGAGCTGCGATCTGGCTGCCAACCTATAACAAGAGGATTAACCCCATGCGTCTTACTCGCCTTGCCTGCGCCATCGCCGTTAGCCTCAGTTGCCAAAGCGCCCTGGCGGCCACGGCTTATGTGTCCAACGAAAAAGACGACAGCATCAGCGTGATCGACCTGGACAGCATGCAGGTCACCGCCACCCTAGATGTTGGTCAGCGGCCACGCGGTTTGCTGCTCTCCAGTGACAACAAGCTGCTGTACATCTGCGCCAGCGACTCGGACCGCGTGCAGGTGATGGACCTGGCCACGCGAAAAATCATCAAGGAACTGCCCTCCGGCGCCGACCCCGAGCAGTTCGCCCTGCATCCTAACGACCGTTGGCTGTACATCTCCAACGAGGACGATGCCCTGGTCACGGTGGTCGACACCCAGAGCGACGAGGTGCTTGGTCAGATTGATGTCGGCGTTGAGCCCGAAGGCATGGCCGTCAGCCCGGATGGCAAGTGGGCGGTGAACACCAGCGAAACCACCAATATGCTGCATTGGATCGATACCAGTACCCAGCAACTGGTGGACAACACCCTGGTCGACCAGCGCCCCCGGCATGTCGAGTTCGACAAGGACGGCAAGCGCCTGTGGGCCTCGGCCGAGATCGGCGGCACAGTCAGCGTGATTGATGTGGCCAGTAAGCAGATCGAAAAAGTCCTGACCTTCCAGATCAAGGGCGTACACCCGGACAAAGTGCAACCGGTGGGCGTAAAGCTGAGTGACGACGGCAAATACGCCTTTGTCGCACTCGGCCCAGCCAACCACGTGGCGGTGCTCGACGCCAAGAGCTACGAGATCCTCGATTACCTGTTGGTTGGCCGCCGCGTCTGGCACCTGGCCTTTACCCCCGACCAGAAGCAATTGCTGACCACCAACGGGGTCAGCGGCGATGTTTCGGTGATTGATGTCGACTCGCTCAAGGTCAGCAAATCGATCAAGGTCGGCCGCTACCCCTGGGGCGTGGTCGTGACCCCATGAGCGCGCTCCAGGTAGAGGGCGTGAGCTTCGCCTACGGCCAGCGCCAAGCTCTGCAGGACGTTAGTTTCAGCGTTGCTGCGGGGAGTTTTAGCGCGCTGCTGGGCCCGAATGGCGCAGGTAAATCCACCCTGATCGCCCTGCTCACCCGGCTCTACGACCTGCAACAGGGCGATATCCACATCTTCGGCCACAGCCTACGCAGCGCCCCGCGCCAGGCGCTGCGGCAACTGGGTGTGGTGTTTCAGCAGAGCACCCTGGATCTGGACCTGTCGGTGCAACAGAACCTCGCCTATCACGCAGCCCTGCATGGTTTGAGCAAGCGCGAGGCACTGGCGCGCATCGACGAGGAACTGGCGCGCCAGCAACTCGATGAACGCCGCCATGAGAAAGTGCGTGCACTGAATGGTGGCCACCGTCGCCGCGTGGAAATTGCCCGCGCCCTGCTGCATCGCCCACGCCTGCTGTTGCTCGATGAGGCCAGCGCTGGTCTCGACCCGGCCAGCCGCCTGGCGCTGAACCAGCATGTGCGCCAGCTGTGCGCTGAGCATGCGCTCGCGGTGCTGTGGACCACCCATTTGCTCGATGAAGTTGAGCACCACGATGAGCTGCTGATCCTCAATCGCAGCCGTCTGGTCGCCCAGGGTGGCGTTGCTCAAATCAGCCGCGCTGACGCCAACCTGGCCGCCACCTTCGCCCGCCTCACAGGGAGCGAGCATCATCCATGACAGCCCTATCAACGGCCTTCTTTCACTTGGAGCCTCGCCCATGAGCGCCTATTGGTATTGCCTGCAGGGCATCGTTCAGCGCGAGTGGTTGCGCTTTGTCCTGCAGCGCAGCCGCTTCTTCAGCGCCCTGGTGCGGCCGCTGCTGTGGCTGCTGGTGTTCGCCGCCGGTTTTCGCGCCGCGCTGGGCATCGCCATCATCGCGCCGTACGACACTTACATCACTTACGAGACCTACATCGTGCCGGGGCTGGCCTGCATGATCTTGCTGTTCAACGGCATGCAGGGCTCGCTGTCGATGGTCTATGACCGTGAAATGGGCAGCATGCGTATTCTGCTGACCAGCCCACTGCCACGCGCCTTTTTGCTGGCCGCCAAGCTGCTGGCCATCGCCCTGATCTCGCTGCTGCAGGTGTATGCCTTTCTCGCCATTGCCTGGGTCTACGGCGTGCAACCGCCCGCTTGGGGATTGCTCAGCGCACTGCCGGCGCTACTGCTGGTGGCACTCATGCTCAGCGCGCTTGGTTTGCTGCTGTCCAACGGCATTCGCCAGTTGGAGAACTTCGCCGGGGTGATGAATTTCGTCATCTTCCCGTTGTTCTTCCTCTCCTCAGCGCTCTACCCGCTGTGGAAGATGCGTGAGGCCAATGAATGGCTCTACTGGTTGTGCGCCCTCAACCCATTTACCCATGCGGTGGAGCTGGTGCGTTTTGCCCTCTATCAACGCTTCAGCCCTTTGGCGCTGGCTCTGTGTCTGGGCCTGACGCTACTGTTCGCCGTACTCGCCGTGCTGACCTTCAACCCGCAGCATGCGGCGCTGCGCAAGGGCAATGCCTAAGGGGCGCCAGCACAGCCAGCAGGCCTGCGCTCTAGTACTTTGGTACTGGTTTTCATCTCCAACGTAGAATTCCCAAAGCAGCAACATTGCCCTGTAATAGAACGATAAAAAGAACCGAGAACTAAGGCGATGAAACACTGCCTGGCGCTGCCAAAGCTCCTGATACTGATGGCTAGTTTGTTGCTGACCAGCGCTGCACTGGCCGAAGCCCCGCTGTTTTCAGCCGAAGGCTACCGCCTAAGCCATTACCGCAGCCCCACACCCATTAGCCACGACAATGCCCGCACGCTGGATACCGCGGCGCTGCAGCAGCTGCTGCGTGAACAACCCCAAACCCGCCTGATTGATGTCTACCGCCGGCAATGGCTGCATGGCCAGTTCATCGAGGATGAGCTGCACGCCAACCTGCCAAACAGCCTGTGGCTGGCCAACACCGGCGACGGTCAGCTGACGCCGCAGTGGCAGCGCTACTTGCGCGAACACCTACGCCAAGCCAGCCAGGGCAACACGGCATGGCCCTTGGTGTTTTATTGCCGCTCTGATTGTTGGCTGGGCTGGAACGCAATTAAACGCGCCCATCATCTGGGTTACCGCAACCTCTACTGGTACCGTGACGGCATTGATGCCTGGCAACAAGCAGGCCTGCCCCTGATACCCGCACAACCTTTGCCCTTGCTACGTTAACCCCAGTGTTACGGCTCAACCCCACCATAATCAAAACAACGAGGTGATAAGGCCATGTACAAAATTTTAATTGCCGATGACCACCCGCTGTTTCGCGAGGCCATCCATAACGTCATCAGTGACGGCTTCCCTGGCAGCAGCATCATGGAAACCGCCGACCTCGACAGCGCCCTGGCAATGACCCAGGAGCACGATGACCTCGACCTGATCCTGCTCGATCTGAACATGCCCGGCATGCACGGCCTCAATGGCCTGATCAACCTGCGTAACGAAGCGCCGACTATTCCAGTGGTGATTGTCTCCGCTGAGCAGGACAAGCAGATCGTCCTGCAGGCCATCACCTACGGTGCGGTCGGCTTTATTACCAAGTCATCGCCACGGGTGCAGATGACTGATGCCATCCAGCAAATTCTTAACGGCAACGTGTATCTACCGCCGGACATCATCCGCGCCCAGAAAAGCGGTTCGCAGCGCAGCCATCACGACCACCACAGCTTCCCGCCTGAATTGCTGCAAGCGCTGACCCGCAAACAACTGCTGGTACTCGAACGCATGACCAAGGGCGAGTCCAACAAGCAGATCGCCTACAGCCTGGACATCGCCGAAACCACGGTCAAAGCCCATGTCTCGGCCATTTTGCGCAAGCTCAATGTACATAACCGGGTGCAGGCGATTCTTTCAGCTGGCGACATTGATTTCGCGGCCTACCTGCGTCGCTAATCCCCGCAGCTATTGCGCCAGTACGCCCACGGATGGGCCCGCTAGCACCCTCCTCGCGCACTACCCTCCCCAAATAAAAGGTTAACCGCATGTCTAAAACAACATTGATCATCGTCGACCTGCAAAAAGACTACTTCCAAGGTGGTAAGTGGCAGCTCGAAGGCACCGAAGCCGCAGCCGCCAACGCCGCTCGCCTGCTCAGCGCGTTTCGTGAAAAAGGCTGGCCAGTGGTGCATATACGTCACGTGTTCGCCAACACCGACGCGCCCTTTTTCGCCCCAGGTTCGTCGGGTGCTGAGGTGCATCCGCTGGTCGCTGAGCGCCCTGGCGAAGCGGTGTTGATCAAGCAGCAGATCAACAGCTTTCGCGATACCGAGCTCAAACAGGTGCTGGATCAGGCCGGGGTTAGCCAAGTGCTTATTTGCGGCGCCATGAGCCATATGTGCATCGACGCGGTAACCCGTGCCGCTCACGATTTCGGTTACAGCTGCGCGGTGGCGCACGACGCTTGCGCTACCCTGGCCCTAGAGTTCAACGGGGTGAGCGTGCCCGCCAGCCAGGTTCATGCGGCGTACATGGCCGCACTGGCGTTTGCCTATGCCAATGTGGCGAGCACCGAAACACTGCTGAGCGAGCTGTCGTAAAGGCCCCCCCTTTAGCGCAGCCCGGTAAAGAAGCCGGCGCGCTAAAGGTGTGGCTAACCCGCTACGCTGCGGTCCAGTAGATGGCTGATAGCGGTTTTCAGCTTCATCGGTCGCACCGGTTTGTGCATCAGGGTATGACCCAACTCACGCATCTGCTGCTTGAGCTCGTTGCTGTAGTTGGCGGTGATCATCAGTGCCGGCAAGGGTGAGCTGCGCCGGGCATTGATTTGGGCCACGGCATCCACCCCGTTATGGTCATCATCAAGGTGATAGTCGGCGATCAGCAGGTCGGCATCAGCATGATAATTATCCACCTGACGCGCCAAATCCTCTTCCGACAAGGCGGTCACCACCTGACACCCCCAGGCTTCCAGCAAGGTGCGCATGCCGGCGCAGATCGCCGCATCGTTATCCAGCACCCAGATCCGCGACCCACTGAGACGTTCCAGCAGTAGGTTTGGCGTGTCATGTACCTCACGCGCGCGCGGCATACGTGTGCTCAGCGGCACTTCAATGGCAAACACTGAACCCTTGCCCTGGCATGACGCCACACGGACACGGTGGCCCAGGATACGGGCAATCTTATCGACGATGGCCAGCCCGAGGCCAAGCCCGCGGTCCTGCTTCAAATGCGCCACGTCGCCGCGTTTGAACTCCTGGAAGATCTCCTCCAGTTTGTCTTCGGCGATGCCCATGCCGGTGTCCCACACCTCAATCGACACGCTTTGCCGACGCCGCCGGCAACCCAGCAAAATGCGCCCACTGCTGGTGTAACGGATGGCATTGCTGAGCAAGTTGCGCAGAATGCGCGCCAACAACTGAATGTCGCTGTGCACCACAGCCGAGCTGGGCACAAAGTCCAGTTGCAGGCCTTCACTGCCGGCGATCTGGTGATATTCGGCAGCCAGATTCTCCAACAGCTCGCTGACCGCAAAAGGCGCAATGTCGGCTTTGATCACCCCTGCATCCAGTTTGGAAATGTCGACCAGGGTACCCAGCAGGCTTTCAACATCCTCCAGCGAGTTGCTGACATTGCGCACCAGGCTGGCACTCTCGGCCAGCTCACGTTTCTCCATCAGCGCGCTGGTGAACAGCCGCGCCGCGTTGAGTGGTTGCAGCAAATCATGACTGACGGCGGCGAGGAACTTGGTTTTCGACAGGTTGGCCTGCTCCGCCTCGCCTTTGGCTTCACGCAGGCGCGCTTCCATCTGCGTACGTTCATCAATCTCGCGGCGCAGCTGGTTATTCAGGTCAGTCAGCTCAGCGGTGCGCTCACGCACCCGTTGCTCCAAGTGTTGGTAGGCCTGATGCAGCGCTTCGGCGGTACGCCGACGCTCAGTGATGTCGCGGATCAGCACAAAGATCCCCACCACCTCGCCGCAGGCCAACCGATTGGGCACATAGGAGCGCAGCATGTAACGCTCCTGGCCGTTGTGGTTAGTTTCGGCAAACTCGAAGGTCACGCTCTCGCCAGACAGCGCACGCTCAATAAACGGTTCCAGGCGTCGGCAGTGCTCCTCAGGATGCACCACACGCAGGCTCTGCCCGAGCATTGCGCCACGCGGCCAGCAGTACCATTCCTCGTACACTTTGTTGGTGAACTGATAGGTCAGGTCCGCCGTGAGGTAGGCAATCAGCGCCGGCACGTGGTCGGTGATCAGGCGAATCCAGCGCTCGCTCTCGCTTAGCGCCTTGGCGTGGCGGTGGCGCTCGGTGATGTCGGTGAAGGTATTGACGAAGCCGCCGGTGGGCAGCGGATGGGTACGCACTTCGAGCATGCGCCCATCAAACAGGCACAGCTCCATTTCCTCGATCTGCTTGCCGTTGGCGTCGCGGCTGGCGGGCGTAAGCAGCGCCAGCTCACTGTCGGCCATGACCTCGGCAAACGGCCGATGGGCATTGATCGGCGCCAGGCCGCAGAGGTCGAGAAAGCGGTGGTTCCACAACTCCAACTGGCCCTCGGCATTAACCATCGCCATGCCCTGAGACAGGTTGTCCATGGCCCGCTGCAACAGCCGCGACTTTTGCGCCAGAGCCTGTTCGCGGCGCATGGTTTCGTTGAGTTTGACCTCAGTGATATCGGTGTAAAGGATCACCAGCCCGCCTTCGCGGGTCGGCCGCTCGCTGACCTGCACCCAGCGTCCGTCCTGCAGCCGGTAGAGCATGTTGTCATCGCGGTTGCTGCGCTGCTCCTCGACCACCAGACCCGTGCTTTTGCTTAAGCGTTTGATCTCCGCCAGACGCGTGCCGGCGGAGATACGTGCCCGGCTGCCGGCCCAGAATGATTTGAAGCGGCTGTTGAACAGCACAATGCGCTGCTCACGGTCGAACAAGACAAAGGCATCGGAAATGCTCTCGATCGCATCAATCAGGTGATGGTGGGCCGTTTCCGCCCGCAGGCGTGCATCGCTGAGCAACTGGTTACTGGATTTCAGTTCGGCCATAGCCTGGTTCAGCGCATCGGTGCGCTCACGCACCTGCTCGGCCAGTACCACCGAATGCTGGAACGCCGCATAGGCGTCGTCACCGCGAGAATGGGCCGACTCGACCCGCTCAATCAGCGCGCTGTTGATCTGCCGCAGCTTATCGTTCTGCCGCTCCAGCTCACTGCAGCGTGCCTGCAGCTCAGCTGCATCAGCCGTAAGTGGGGCGACCAATGGCAACTCCGGTGAAGGTCTGGTTGATATGCATGCCATTGAACTGCTCTCCGTAGGTGTTGAACCCAATCACCTTCTGGCTGCGCAAAAAATCCGAAATAGCGTCAACACCATCGCGCCCTTCGATTTCCATACGACGTAAAAAACAGTCACAGCCAATGGTCAGCAGTAACGGCCCGAGGCGCTCGCGCAACCCGTCAAACACGCTCTGCAGGTCTGGCAGCAGCGGCCCTGGCTGCATGGCAGTCAGCACGATGCCGTTCTCCACCGCGCAGTAGAAGGTCAAACTGAGGTCATCATTGACCCGCTGAATCGAGCGCACGTAGTACTGCCCGCCAATGCGCACGGCCAGTGGGTGAGCGGCAAACAGGCGGTGATTCAGCTCACTCAGCGGCACGCCAATCAACTGCGCATACTCCTGCGCTGCCGGGGCGGCATTGAGTTCATAGACAGTGCGACTGGTGCTGTCGGCGCGGGTCACCACCAGTTTCTCGGTGCGCGGCAAAATGTGGTGGGTACTGAACACCTCGAAGTCCAGCCAGGTATTGAACAGCACCACCACGGCGGCTCCAGTGTGGAACTCACCGTTGTAATAAACGTGGGTGTGGGTCAGGTGGTTGTCGTCACCGGCTGAGCCGCCAAAGTGCGGAATGCTGCCTAACGCCGCGCTGAGTGCACCCAGCACCACTTCCTCACGGCTGGACAAACCGTCGAGTAGCGTCAGGGCGAAGCTGTGGCCCTTGATGCTGGCCAGCTCGTTGTTGCGGCAATCACTGACCAGGCGCTCGACCAGTTGCTGCGCATCAATCAGGCTGAAGCGCTCCATTTCGTCGATCAGCGCGCTGGCAATCGAGAAACTGCGGTGATCAAAACCAATGGCACTGACGCAACCACGGTCATACCCCTCGGCGGTGATCTCACCGGCGCTGGTACAACCCACCAGCTTGATCCCGCCGAAGTACTGATCCAGTGACTCACCGAGCCCTTGCAGGTCATATTCAGCCGAGCAGAAAAACAACACGAAGCCCAGATGCGGATGAATCAGCTGGCGGGCTAATTCCTGGGCCACCAGCTCGACATCCGTGGCGTTAGAGGTGGCGGTCACCACACCTTCAGTAAGCGTATGCGGCATAGCGGCCCCTAATGCAAAACACTTTAATTCATGGGGACATTCTACGAAGCTAGCCAGCGCCGCCCCATGCCACTTGAGTAGCGCAGGACTAATCCCTAAGTAGCGGGCCAGAACAGCAGCGTCAGCACCAGCATGGCGCTATAGAAGCCGATCTCCAGGGTTTCGCTGAGCGGCTGAATACGCCGCAGGGCGCCATAGACATGGACGATGACCATCATCACGGCGACTGCCGCGAGCATCTCGAAGACCATATCAATGGCCTCGCCGGTCAGCGCGGCGCGCAGCATCATGGCTTCGAGAATCAGAATAAAGGCACCCAGACAGCGGCCGAAGTAAACGGCCAGATCGGTATGGGTCGGAATCTTCCAGCCCATCAAGCGGGCCCAAATCAGCGGGATACAGAAAATCGGCAAGGCAAACACCAGGGTGGTCGCCAGCACCAGAATCAACAGGTACTGCGAGGCGTAAGCACTCCATAAACCAAGCATCGGGTCGTCCTTGAAAGTAACTTTGGGGAATTACAGACAGCGCATTAACACAATGGGCAGCGCCAGTAATACGCCACTGCAGGGCAGCAGAATCAGCAGTACATCCAGGTACATGGCAACCTCCAGCTAAAGCCGGGCAACTTCTGCCCGGCCTGAACGGCCTGCTTACCAGCTGAGTACGGCACCCACCGCGAAGGTGTTGGTGTCTTCGCCCAGGCCACTGCCCTGCGCCGCATCAATCTCGTACTGGTTGTATTCAGCAACCAGCTTGAGGTTGTCGTTAATAGTGCGGAAGTAGGCGACACCGCGGGTCTCGTAATCAGCGGCAGTGCCCAGACCGTTGCCGTCATCCTCGGTCTTGCCGTAAGACAGTGCGACACGGTTTTTGCCAAAGGTGTAAGAACCTTGCAGCAAGTAGCCGTCGCTATCAATTTCACGCAGCGTCGGCTCACCCAGGTTGTTGGTAAAGAATGGGTTGATGCCCTCAGCCTGGAAGCCTGAAGCGGTCACCGAAAAGCCCGCCATCTTGGCCTGTACGCCGTAGCCCAGGCCTTGGGATGTCACGGTATCAACCGTGCTATCGGTGTTTTCCGAGGTTTGGTAGGCGCCGTTAAGCCAGGAGTAGATGGTCGCCCCGCCCAGATCAAACTGGTAGCTGACCTCCGACTCGAAGCGCGGCTCTTCCTGGTAGGACTTGCCCACGGCGCTGTCATCGTTGGTGTCTACCGGGTCCATGATGCCCACAGCAACACGTAGGCCTTCAGCCAGGTTGTTGTTGCGGTAAGTGATCTGCGAGGTCGGGAACGGGTACGGGTAGCCGGTGCCGATATTGCCGAACGAGACGCCCGTGCCATCGACCAGGCCCAGGGTATCGCTGACGTTGCCGTAGCCGGCCAGCAACTCATCGAGGAAGATGTTCGAGCGCGAGAACAGCCCGAAGTCCTTACCGACCAGCACTTCACCCCACTCTGGCGAGGCCACAGTGCCGTAGAACTGACGCACATCGATGGCTGTATCGGTGCCGTTGGTTTCACTGTCGTTAATGGTGACCCAGAACGACGAACGTCCGCCGAGCTGCAGGCCATCGATCTGCTTGCCGAAGTTAAAACCGATCCAGTTTGGCAAAAAGCCCATTTTCACCCGCGATTGACGGCGGTCGAATTGCTCGCCCTCGCGGTCAACATCGCTGGTCACATAAAAGGCATTGATGTAGCCATCAGTGGAAAAGGTGGTGTCGTCCTGGTCATACAGGACAATTTCGGCGGCAGCCTGTTGAGCGGTGACCAAGGCAACGGCGGCAGCCAAGGTCAGGGGCAGGAATCGGGTGCTGGCGATCTTCTTGTTGTTCATAACACTCTCCGCTGGAAGGGACGACCGGCAATGGTCAGTCAGGTCGGAGGCGATTATCGAAAAGCCCAGACAGCCGCCATACGCTGCAATAGCGCTGTTTGCTTGCTGCTTTGGAGCGGCCTAGGGTGTGCAGCGAAACGATGTAGGACTAACTGGCCAGTCGAGCCAAGCCACAAGGATGACCACCCAAGGTCGTAGAGGAACTAATTCACCGGCAGCACAACGCCCGCCGTAAATAGCGCATAAAAAACCATAGGCTCAGGAAGTGGCGCGCAACGGCGCCTGGGCATTACTGGGTGTGGGTGTGCGGCAGATTTAGCGGGATGGTGCTTGGTTGCTCAGCACATACCAGCCACCAACGGCCTGACTCAGCGCCTGCTGCGCTTGCAGTACGGCGTCCGGATCTAGCTGCTGCAGCGCCAATTGCACAGTGTCGCCATGCTCTGCGGACAAGCCCGCCAGATGCGCCTGCCAGGCGTGCTCAGCCAGCCCTTCGCAGCTGCGCGATTGCACTTGCCACTGACGACTCAGGGCATCAGTGGCGCAGGCCAATGCAGGGTGATTCAGCTCAAGCAGGCAAGTGTTACGCGCCTGCAAAAATGCCTGAATATGCTCAACAATCGCCGCGCCATTGCAGCTCGGTGACTGCACGCCAAACAGCAACCCACGCCGGCCCTGGATCTGCCGGTAGCTGCAAAACACCGCATAACCAAGCTGCAGCTCACTGCGCAGGCGCTGATAGAACGCGCCCTGATGCAGATGCCCAAGCACGCGCCAGCAAGCCTCGGTCAACGCCGAGTCATCGGGCTGCGGGCAAAACAGCAACAGCGCCGACTCGCCCTCTGCCGCCAAGGTCCGCCAATGCTGCCCAGAGGCAACTAAGGGCAAACCGGCTGACACCGGCAATGGGTGCGCTGCGCTAAACAGCGCTTCAACCTGCTGTTGCTCGCACGCATCCAGCCCCACACCAAGCGCTTCGACGTGTACCTGACGATAGCGCTGCTGCAGCGTTGCCAGATCAAGCCGGACGTTATCAATAGGCTGCCGACGGAATAATTCGCTGCAATTCGCCAAGAGCTGACGGATTGGCATGGCCTGGCGCTCAAGCGCGGCACTTTCAACCGCTGAGCGCCAGTGTGCAGCATCGGCTTGCAGGAGTGCCGGCATGAGCAGTGCTATCGCACGTGGCAACAGGCTGGCACTGCCCTGCAAACACACACTCAAACTAGCGGCCTCGGCATCCAGAGTCAGGTTAATGCCAAGCTGAGCCAGGTGTTGGCGAACCTCACGCAAGCTAACCTGCGCCAGCCCAAGCAACAGCTCAG
>Ga0180008_1001654_pt1 | contig 13501 bp, 29 predicted proteins | sample MM_PW_MetaG_FD_121121 | JGI IMG/M metagenome (GOLD analysis project Ga0180008, IMG submission 121121) | Groundwater microbial communities from the Aspo Hard Rock Laboratory (HRL) deep subsurface site, Sweden - MM_PW_MetaG | ecosystem: Environmental > Aquatic > Deep subsurface > Groundwater... | reverse complement strand
TGACCCCATCAACGTAAATTCAGTTTTGTCCTTATTGCCTTTATTGAGTTCTTTTTGAACTCTTCGGTTTTGTCTTCATTTACGAAGTGCTTTGCTGGAAAGTCTTTTCCTGCTTTTCCTTCGACTATCAGTTTCATTTTTAGTGACATTTTGCGCCTCCTGTTTCTTTTGTTTTACTTCTACGAAGCCTCGACCTGTGTTGTATCCGAGATAGTTTCCATCTATGTCGTATAATGGATACCAGCTTTGGTTGTCGGTCATGTTCTTCCAATCATCGCCCAAGTCCTTGCCTTCTGTGACCGAAATCACGACTGCGCCGGTCTTGGTATTGAAGAATTTCTTGTCTTTATATCCGTACATCTGTTATCACCTCTTCGTGTCTGTTTTATGCACCCGAAAAAATTGAGCCTCATTCCAATAATTTCTTGAAATTAAAAGGCTCTGTGTTTATATCTATTGTTTTTAAGTCTACGGACTTATAGTTGGGGTCTCTGCCTTTGCCCAAGACTTTGAAGATGTGCTCTTCCGTTATGTCGTGCATGTTCATGGTATCACAGCCGAATTCCACTCAGTATGCCGTATATTAATAGTATCAGGAGTGCCGTGACTACGATTGCTGTCTTTGCACTGATGTTCATTGGCTGTTCTACATTAGCAAGTTCAAGTTTTTCAACTATTTGGTCGTGCGTTAATTCTTCCATTTCGATTCTCCTTTTCAGTGTTGTTTTCAGTTCGTTCCATTTTTGGTTAAGTGTCTGTACGAGTGTCATTTTTGTTTTCGGGAGTCCGTTACATACACGGCATTCGGGGATTGTGGTTTCAAACCCGTTGCAGACCAAAATCATTCTGCTGTCCAATCCGTTTCCCGTACTCGTGCCTTTTCGGTGTATGCAGGGGTTGAGTTTGCCTAACTCCTCATCCATTCACCTCATCCCCTTTACGTTCTTTTTTAAGTTTAATACACCTTTTGCAGTTGTCGGGGCTGTTGTCGTTTCCGGATTCAAGCGTTCCACCGTACATCCATGACCGACATAGGCTCATCGAGTTCACAAAATAGTGTGCCTTTTTTGATAAAGCGGGAAAACCCCACCCTTCTTCTAAACTCTTTTCTTCTGAATCCATATTACCGCCCTCCGTGTTGTTCTGTTCCAAACGAAATTTTTCCTATTTTGAACATAATTTCTCTGTACTTCCAAGGTCTGCACATTCCAGTATATCCCATAGAGGTATAACTGAAATACTGATACCATCTCGGCATCTTCTGTATAAGAAGGAAGAATTGTATCTTCCACCAATGTATTTCGATTTTCATTATCTCCCCCCGTGTCGTTTTTTGTCATCTATAATTCGCTGTAGTGTTCTTCTTGAGTCTCTTGCAGTTATGACTCGACCGCATTCGAAACAGAAGCCGTTTCGGTCTGTAGTGCCATGCCCTTCTTTCTGACATGCCATCAGGTCTGTAATCAGATGGGTCAGTTCCGTTGCAAACTCGGTGTCCTGATACTCTACTCGTGCTCTTCCTCGAACATTTTCGAATCCTGCCATCAGGAATATGTTGTTGTGATAGGTCGCTCGAAAATATTCGTAGGCTTGTACATCCCCTATCTTATCGGGAGTATTTGCTTTATGCAAATGATTGATGTACCTCATGATTGTTTTTATAGGTACATCATGACCAGCTATTTTTATTATTGACATATGTGCCTCCGGTGTAATGCACCCCGAATGAAAATGCAATCCCGCCATCAGTTCCCGATGACCTCTTCACCTTTCGGCTCCATCACCGAGTAACTGTCATCCTGACGGTTTCTTAGTTCCTACTGAGAGGAAAAAAGTTGTGATTGCACCCGAAAAAAAATATATTGGTTGTCGTTGTGGTTGTCGTTTATTCGGGCAGTGCACCGTTTCTGAGCCATTCCAACGATTTTTCCAGCTTTTGTTTCTCGGCTTGTTTTTCTTTCATTTCTTTTGCGATTTCGTGTATCCGAGTTATCTTCTGTGTGTTTTCGGGTGTGATTGGTATTATTTCGGTTTCTTTGCTTCGTCCCCGCTCAGAAGATACCCAATAGTTTTTGGTATCCGCTATTGATGTGACTTCGGCTTCCATATATCCGTCGCTCTCATCAAACTTCTTGAATCTCCAATTTGAGACATAGACCCTGACTCTCTTGAAGTCTTTCTTCGATTGTTGTTTCTCGAAATCATCAATCTGTGCCTTCAGGTCTTTCAGATTCCCGCACTCGAAGTCTGCGTGCCCATCTACGAACGCCTGAAATACCGCTTTTGATTCGTTATATTCAATCGGGAATCCTTTGTATTCTGTTTTTAGTTCGTTACTCATCTTGTTGCCTCCGGTAGTGGTTTGTATATCCACGATAGTCTTGTATCTCCCTGTATCTTCATGATTTCGCCTTTCTGCTTCAGCCGTTCACATTGCGATGATACACCGTAATTCACTTGAAGCTCTTTCTGAATCCCCTTTCCATCAATGCCTTCGGGGTGGCGTTTGATTATTAGTTTTATTTCATCCTGTGTCATAATCCTGTTTCCTGTGCTTCTCTATCTCCTGCTCTGTTTCCGAAGCACCCGACGTGTCCGAGCTTCCCCACTTGCCGTGAGGATAACTCGGAGCACCCGAAAAATAAAAAATTATTTGATTTGTATCAAGTTCTTCGGACTTGCTTTTACTCTTGGTTTCCAATATCCTTTTACATCTGAGAGCCGTATCCTGCGTTTCTCTTTGAGGACATTCCTGACTGTCAGGAAGTTGCCCGACCGCTTGTGTATCGTTGCCGCTGCCGTGTAGCTCTCTATCGTGTATTGTATTCTGATGCCCTTTACGAGTTCAGGATGCAATCGGAATTTGTTTTCGGGCATACTTATTCCTTCGCTTTGATTTTGTCGAACCTGTTGCCCTTTGCGATTACGACTTTGCCGTCCCTACACGTCGGACAGACGAATTCGCCTCTTGCGATTAATTCTTCGTCTGCTTTTTTCTGCTCCGAAGTTACTCTAATATCTTTCCGGGCAAGTGGGCTTGTGAAGTCTGTCACTTTTCTTCTTATGTTGTCGTGCGGACATTTCGGATATACTATTGTTGACATGTTTCAGTTCCTCCGTTGGTGTTTCTTGCACCCGATACCCCGGCATAATATTATTATACCGGGTCTGTCTGCGCTGTGTGCCATTGCAGGGTTACTCTCTGCCTAAGGGCTTCCATCTGTGCTGCCCTCATGACCGCATAGACTGCGTTTTCCGTGCTGTCCGGGGTTGGAGCAAGGGTTAGTATTAGTTTCTCTTTTCCTGCCATGTTAGTGACTCTCTACGTTCAAGATTCCCGCTTCTCCGAGTTCATGCAGTATCAGATTGTACAACTCAATGAGTTCTTCCGTATCTTTTATCGGTAGCTTGTAGTTCGGGTTCAGTTTCGCTCCGTGTATTGTCCACATGGGGTGGTCTGAACCCTCAAAATGTTTTTCTATTTCCATATTTTAATCTTCTCCTGATGCTTATTTTAGCACCCAAAAAAATAAATTATTTCAGGCTCATGCTCATAATTGCATCGTGGTCAGAGTCGTCTACCTTTTCCTTCGGTGGTGATTCCTGTTTTATTCCGACCATCTCGAATGCGGTTTTCCGAACTTCTCTGAAGTCCTCGAATGAGCCTAAAATAACCGACCGTAATTCTATATCTGTTAGTGGGGTATGTGGGGCTGATTGCTCTGATATCGGTTCTTCTTTTTTCAGTCTAACTTTTCCGACTATCGTGCCACCGATTTCATATCCTTCAAAAATAAATTCTTTCATTATCAACCATCCTGATGCGTTTTTTAACATGCACCCAAAAAAATATAGCCATCTGTACGTACAGATGGTGTTAACTGAAAAAGTCTTCTGCTATCGCCTTAAAGTCCTTTTTATCGATTCGGCTGAGGTTGTTGATTCGTGCTGTTGCGTTGTTTATTATCGCTATTACGATGCCGTTCCGAAGGAGAGTATATTGCTTATTATAGCTGTGCAGTTCATCGAAATAAACCGACACGCTGTAACTTCTCAGGCACTCTCCGTTTCGCCACTCATCTTTCTTTCGCTTGAGAGCGTAGAGTCCTGTGTGGTCTTTTGTGTTTGCGATTTCCCAATTCTCACGCTGCTGTGCGTTCATAAAATCTCCGTTCCCACAAGTACCATTATTAGTCCAATACCTGCGCCGATGAGCAGTTCTGTCATCTCTTCCGAGGTCGTATGAACTTCAATCACGAAGATTGTGTTTGTATAAGGTAATGGAATCTTCACGGTTTGTTTCTCCTGATGCCTATATTTGCACCCAAAAAAAAGTAAAATTAACTCAAGTCCACGTAAGTCATTCTGCTCTTTGTGAAATTGAGGTCTTTTACAAGGTCGGCTTTGACCAGTTCAATGTCCTTTGAGAGTATGCTTTCCCTGATGCTGTCGATTTGCATATCAACTTCGGGGTCTTTCAGGATGTTCACGTATTTGAGTCGGTCAATGAGTTTCAGTATCGCTGTACGGCTCGTATCGGGTAATTGCCCGACTTTCTCACCGATTTTTTCGATGATGCTGTACATGACTTTATACCTGATTGCCGCTATGACCTGCCCGATGAGTTCTCCTCGCTGTACATCGTGAATGTTCAGTTCAACGAACACGATTTGTGCGTGAAGACCTTTATTGATTTCCTGAAACTCTTTTTCCGCCTGAGTTACACGTTCCTTGATTTCGTTTTTTTGCTGTTCGTTACATAGATGAAGGGGAGCTTTGAAATCCGGCGGGAACTCTACTGTACAGTCCCGAATGAATTTCATGTGCTTTTCCCGTGTTGCCGATATCTGATTCCGTATCAGTTTAGGGAACGTGAAATCAATTTCACGTTTCATCTCTGAGATTTCTTTTGATTCATCTATGCGATTCGGTGATGCGAATTCCGTTTGAACCACGAACACCTTTATTCGTGATTCTCCGTCCTTTTTTGGTTGTTCATTCATATTTCAATCATTGCTCCTGTCGTTTGTTTCGTTCTTCCCTTCTTCTGTGAATGCCATTTACGATGGATTTGGAGATTGCATCGGATGAAAATCCACCGACATACTGCCCGTTCGACAGTATGGCTATCAGACCATCGATAATCTGACAGAACCCGATTCCTACAACCTCGCTTTTCAGGTTTATAGATGGGTTGTGCCTGATAATATTATCTCGTATCTTTTTCGATGTCCATCTCATTTTCTCGCCTCTCTGATATGTCTATCAAGTCCATCATCCCGACCAGTGCCCAATATTTGTTTTTGTCGGGGTATTTGTCTGCTGTCGTGAAGGCTGATATTTCTCCACATTTTATCATGCCGAGCATCTTCCTATCTGTATCTGTTATTATCATTATATCACCTTTGGTTTGCACCCATGTCGTGCACCGTACAGAGTCATCCGGAGAATCGTCCTACAATGCACCCGAAAAAAGAAAAGAAGAATCAGTTGAGGTCGATATCACGACCAACTTTTTTCTTCTTCGAGGTTATAACTTCCTCTTCCTTGTTTGCGCTGACTGCGTTCTCTTTTCCCCATTTACGTATCTTATCGAGTTCTTCCTTCCTCTTCTTAGAGAGGGGCACGATTGTCTTTACGCTCTTGAGGATGAGTTCGTTCGTCAGTTCCGAGTCGCTGTAGAATGCATTGTTCATTGCATCCTGAACGATTGCTTCGATTTCCGCCCCAGTATATTCCTCTGTCTGAGAGGAAAACCGTTTGTTGTCGTACTCATCGGGATTGCGTTTCGCTTTCCTGATGTGAATGCGGAATATCTCTTCACGTTCGCTCTGATTCGGAAGGTCAACATAGAACACTTCATCGAATCTGCCCGCTCGCATGAGGGCTGGATGCAGTTTTTCGGGGTCGTTGCAGGTCGCAAAGATGAACACATCCTTATCGAGTTCCTGCATCCACGTTAGAATCGTGGACATTGCACGCATGGTTTCTTCATGCGTTCCCTGACCGCTATCTCCGAACATCTTTTCAACTTCATCCCACCAGAACACGACCGGTGAAACCGCACACGCAAGGTTGAGAGCCAACTTGATTTTGTTTGTGGTTTCTCCGTACCATTTGCTTGCCACATCGCTCATATCGAGTCTGAGAAGGGGCATTCCCATGTGCTTTGCTACTGCTTTTGCGAGCAGTGATTTGCCCGTGCCGGGAAATCCTATTGCGAGAGCACCTTTCGGCGATTTCAAGCCGAATGCTTTTGCCTTTTCTCCGTATGCTTTCTTTCGCTTCTGTATCCATTCCTTGAATACTTCCATCCCGCCCACATCATCCATGCTGGCAAGTTTTTCTGCACTGTAGAACTCAAGACTTCCTGCTTTCTTGATTATCTGTTCTTTCTCAGAAACGATTACTGAGCTGGCAATTTCCTTTTTCTCTACGAGCGATTTGTTCAGGACATCCTCGAATTCGTTCAGAGATAAGCCCATGCCTGCACTGAGAATTGCATCTTTCGTGCCGTTATGAGCCAACTGCTCTTTCATGAGTTCAAAGGCTTTCTGCTTCCGTTCATCTCCGTTTTTCCCGCATTCCTCAAGCCCATCCATGATTCCCTGAAGAACGGTTTCAAGTTCGCTTTTTTCGGGCAATGGTAATGTGAGCACAGTGATTGATTTCGATAACTCTATCGGAATTTTCACAATCGGGGAGATAATGAACAGTGTCTTATTGGTCGCTTTCATGCTCTCGTACATGTCCCTCAGTTCACGGTAGACCACGTTGTTCGTGTCAAGAACTCTATGAAGGTCTTTCATGACCACTATCAAAGGGTCTTTGTATGCCTGAATTGCCTTGAGGGCTTCTATCGGGTCTTGCGTGTTTACTCCAATTGGTTCTTTTGCGAGCGTTCGCAGTCCTGATGTCAATGACCAAATTGCGAAATTCTTGTTCAGGTCTTGAGATACCGATTCGAGCATTTCAATTACCCGAATTTCCTCTATTGTTTCAAGCCACATGAGAGGGTACTTCGCTTTGATGTATATGATTATCTTGTCTTTGAAGCTCATGATGTCACCTCAAATGGTACTGTGATTAAGTCTACTGACTTCAGGGTTCTGAATTCCTTGAATCTCTGATGCCGTTTCTGTCCGATTCCATCATCAAGCAGAACATCGGTTTCGGGGTTATAGTCCCCAATTGCCTGAACCATGTCTGCTCTCAGGAAGGTTATGTCTTTTGCTTCCGGGTTGTTCAGGATGTGCTGAATGACCGATAAGGGTAACACCAATACGGCGTATTTTATCCCTTCGGCATTCAACCGCTTATACAACTCGTTTGCGTTCTTGACTTTTCCCGGCATCTTCTGTAGTTTGATTTTACCGAGTTTCTGTTCAAGAGCCTTTTCTTGACTCGGTAGCAGGTAGTGTTGACTGACCCACGCTACTGTGGTTTCGTTACTCATTTCAATCACTTGTCCTGATGCGTATTTTAGCACCCAAAAAAAAGAATTATTCCTTGTTTTGTTTTTGATATAACTCTAAGCAGGTCGGTTTTCCCTTATACATACTATGAAAGTGTTTACTCGACCCATCTTTTAGTTCTAAGGTTGAAGAAGAATAGTCTGTTATTTCCTTCTTGCAATAATCACAATATGTCACTGTGACTGCTCGCATTTCTTTTTGTTTCATTTCAATCACTTGTCCTGATGCGTATTTTAGCACCCGAAAAAACGGGGATAATTACACCCCGTGTTTGTTTTCAGCCCTCATCCTTAACCAAAGCGATAGGTAAAACCATGTTGGAATATATTTTATTGATGAAAGCCAATTGTTTTTCTGTGTTTGTATTTCTTCGTTTGATAGTGGTAACATTGTGTGCCTCCAAATATTTATTATGCACCCGCAGGGCGTGATTCAGCCCTGCTCTTTGAATACGGAGGTAATGCCGTGGTGGTGTTAGCACCCGAAAAAAGAATTACCCGCAGGCACTCATCCCGATGTTCTCGGCGGGTATGCCGAGAGCTTCGAGGTCTGCGAAATATTGTTTCATGTTGAACGGTCTGTTGTTCTTGATGCTGATATCCTGAACCTGATTCTTGCGTTTCGGATATAAGTGAGTGATGTCGCTCACTTCAGGGTCTTCAATACTTTGCTGTTTCTTTGGTTTCTGATGCGGTGTCATAGTATTCAGCCTTCTTCTTATCTTCTTTGACCTGTCCTGATATGCCCAAGTCTCTGAGGTCTTTGAGCATCTTATCTGTAAGTTCTTCACACGCTTTCCCTTTGAACCCGCTTGTTTCGAGGGTGGTCGAACCGTCTTTTTTGATTCGTATCTTGACATCTTTCATATTAATACGACCTCCCCTGAACAAGTATATCCCCGTTCTTTTCCACTTCGGTTGATGTGATGAATCCGTATTTTATCAGAACGCTTACGTGAGCACTTTTCTGATAATTTGCTGTGATTTCATTCATCAGGTTCATTGATGATGTGTTCTGACCGTATCTGTCAGATATCATCTGATATTCATCCCCGACCTGTTCGAACCCGATTCCACGAGGGAAGTTCGGGGTCTTGACTCCGAATTCCACTTCTCGTGGATGTCCGTAGTAGTCGAGGATTTCTGTTACGATTTCGCTTCCCTGAATCTGTTTCAGAGCTTGCATGAGTACGCCCTTAGTTTTCAGGTGCACTTCTCCATTTGACTGTACGTGAATTATGTGACTCATAGGTTTAAATCTTCTCCTGATGCTTGTTTTAGCACCCAAAAAAGTAAAATTAAATATACCAATGGAAGATGCCTTTCACCAAATCACATTGGAGTGTTAGGTTCGGTGTTGTAGCTCCACCAATGTATGCCGTACCTGTGCCGTTGATTCTTGCTTTTGATTTTGCATTACTGATTAGCTTGTCAAGGGCATCGAGATTCATTCCTAATCGGGTCAGGTGTCGATGCAAGTGCCCGATTGTGTATTCCTTTCGTTCCATTTCAATCACTTGTCCTGATGCATATTTTAGCACCCGAAAAAAAAAGATTGCCGTATTATCGGCAATAGCATCATTTGGGTTTGATTATATTAGTATTAGATTCATCTGTAATTCGTGCCATTGGGGGTTCATCTCCAATTTGAGTTATAATTGTTAACTTTCCCATCAAATTAGAATGAACAGTCACCTTGACAACGACTTCATTATTCGTGTGTGGTATTGCAAATTTTAATTCCTTCGTTTCTTTCATAAATCCTCCATGCTTTTTTGCACCCGCCCTACTGACCCTGTATGATGTATTGCTACACCATACATGTAGGGCATGGGTATTCGTGTTCAGGGAGAGGAAAAGTCCAACACCATACGAGAGGAGACTTTGCGGGTGCTTTTTGTCGATTGCTCGACTCACTCGTATTTCGCTGTAGGATTGCCCCTACACCCTCTTTTCCTTTTGCAGTTTTGATAATCTTGTCTGTCGCCTTACAGCTTTGGTATCAAATTAAATACTGAATCTTAGCTGTCCTAACTAAGCCACCGCATCGCACTTGCCATGCAGCAACCCCGGAATATTTGCATCGTACTTTCGAGCGTCATTTGTGTGCGTCGTCGGTCTTGCGACCTACCCCAGCCACACATTAGCGAAGGGGGGCTGTCTTGCCACTTTTTGTCCGCTGTCGTTCGGTTTGTCAGACCGACCCCAAGCAGACCCCTCATCAATTTCAGTTTCGCTTTTGATAATCCACACCACGAAAGGGCTTTCTGGTCGGGTGCTTCATTGGTAGTCCGGCAACCCCTTGCGGTGTCGCTTTACTACACGTACAGATTGGTTGGTGGGTTCATATAGGTTGTGGTTGGTAAGTCCGAATATACTACAATACATCTTTATATACTTTAAGTATCAAAGTATATGATGATGACAAATTCTATTAAACCCGTTACGCAAAAACATAACCTGAAGTGCGATGATAGTGCATTTGAAATTATTAATAAAATTCGTGGTGATTTGGAGGCTCAAGGACAAGCTAATCCGAATACAAGCGAAGTAATTCGTGAACTCTATCGGAGTAAGAAGTTGGGTCAGAAATTGTGCTCTCAGCTTCTTGCGTTTGCGGGCGAGTTTGGGGATAATGAAGGTGCATCAGATGTTCTTGATAGGCTTCTCGGAGAGCTTGTTCAGTTGAGGAAAAAATGAGCCAATATATGTGGAATGGCAAGTTGAGGCGTGGGATTCCCCCGAACCCCGTTTTAAAGGAGCATTTCAAGGCTCTGTTTGTGCGGTGGCTTCAGTCACAACTTCGGTTTTAAGGCATTCCAGATGCTTTGGGTCGCCTTCTCGTCCTTCCCATCGAGGAGTGAGAAGACCGCCATACTAATAGGCTCTGCGTGGCTCAGGACATATTCTGCTTGCTCTCTTCGGGATGAGAGTTTGCTTGCTTCCTGTGCTATCATCTTGGCTTGGGTCATCAGGGCTTCCTTTCGGGTCATCAGGTCGCTTTCCTGTTTCCGTACCCAATCATAGAGTTCATCGGGTGCGATTTCGAGTATCGGGTCAAGTGATTTGCCCTGCCGTAACGATTCCCAAATATCCTTTGCAGTTAGACCGGTCAGTATTTTGTGAATTCTTCGATAATCATCAGATTTGATTTTTACCCGAAGCCCGTCCTTATATTTCATAACAAGCCCTTCCCGTTCATTCCCTTTGAATTCGTTCAGCCAACTGATTGCAGTATCGGGGTCTGCGAATGCGTATTCTTCGGCATACGAGAACCCAAGCTCCTGTGCTTCGTGAATGTGGTCAAGTTCACCGACCCCATCGTTGTTCAGGACTGCTAACAGAATGAGTTCTGCCCTGTCCCCATAATCGATTACGATTCGACTTCCCGGATACACTATTTCGAAACAATACGTGTACTCATCCTTAAAATCGGCTATTGAGAATCCTTTTTTCCGAATCCATTCCGTTGCCCATAGAGCATATTCAGAATCGAATCTGCCTCTTGTGGATATTGTTGGCGATTCTTTTTCCGGGTATAAAATCCCCAACATTCCATCGAGCTTTTCTGAAAAGGTTGGATACTCTATAGGAAGGTTCTCCAACCTCGTTTCTGAGGTTTCGTTTAGATTGAAAAATTTCTTGAACGGGCGTGATACGATTTCATTCTCTGAATCCAATATCAGACCCCGACACATTCTCGTGTACTCATCCCATGAAGAATCATACTGACATCGTTTTGTATAGTTGAATATTGTCAGGGGCAAGTGCGGGTGTTTCTTTGCGAGTATCAGACCGGATGCGATTCTTGTTTTGATTTCCTCGATATCCATCATTCACCGTAATAAGTTATCGAGTACAGTTTCCCATCCACTTCAGCCAATATGTGATTTTCCTTGCATTTTTGTATTACCGATGCCATCAGGTCTTCGGTATATTGCAGGTCTTTCTCCCTATCTCGATTCAGTTCTTCTATCAGGACTTCAAGAGTTACGCCGACCTGTTCATTCCCAATCGGAACTCGCCGATTGATGATGAAAATCGTTTTCTCGATGTTCTTCGCTAACCGCACTTCTTCGGGCGTGAAAACACCCAATTTTTGTAAATGATATTCCAATGATGGCATGATTGAAAAAAAGAATGCCCGAACCGTTGTTGTTCGGGCTTCACTTCCTTATCTGTACGTGCAGTTGCCGTTACTTTTTCGGCTTCTCGATGCCGACTTTTTCTACGAACGGTTTGTTGATTTTCTCAGGCATCCATGCCGGGCGTTTTACCGGAGCAGCAACCACTTCTTTCCATCCTTTGAATACGTGTAATTTCTTTGTGCCTCTCTCTCTGATTTTGAATGTTATGGGTTTGGCTTTTGTGCCTTTCCCTGCGTTAGCGACTTTCAGTGCCGCCTGTCTTGGTTGTCTTCCTGTGAAAACTCCGCCTTCGATGTTATCTGCGCCTACGACAACGTAATTTTTTATTTCGTTCATTGTTTGTTAGATTCCTCCAATTTTTTCGTTATAGGGAACAACATACTGTTGTGCCCCACTAATGTTTATAGTTAAAGTATTTATAAGCATCGGTTGTGTGTGATGCCTCTGTCCCGTGTCTGTTCCATATTCAGTTAACTATAAATAGTGCCTGTCAAAATCTATAATCAAGAGGTATCTAAAATAATGGAAAATAATTTAAGCAATGCCCAAACAATAGGTGTTAAAATCGGTAGTACGTACTCGGTTATTGCAGTGCGTGGCGGACTCGAAACACCGGTAACGAGTGTAATCAAATCGTGCGTTTCTTCGGTTATCGACCCCGATACCAAGAATATCAGTTCAGTTGATATTGGTATCGAGCGACCCGATTCTATATTCCCGCTGAGTAAGGGAATTATTGAGAACGACAAACTTATCGCCCCAACGGTTGCGATTGTGAAGAAATTAAATGCTCCACCACTGTCACGAGTCGTGGCTGCTATCCCTGCTCTTGAACTTATTGAAGGAAGGGATAGACTGAAGAAAGCACTTCGGGATGGTCTTTGCCCGCTCAAGATGGTACTCTCGCCTGAAGTGTATTGCGGTGCGGTGAATCTTTTTGGGTACACAGACATCAATGGTGCGAGAAAACTGAAAGCACTCCATTCTGATTTTATTGCACTCAATCTCGGCTCGACAACTCTTGAAGTCCTGATTGCACTTCATGGGAAACGGGTATACTTGAATGCATTTACTGGTGTGTGCGGGTCGATGGTTGATTATCAAATCCTTGATACCGTTCAGAACAAGTTCGGAAAAGTTCTTGTTACCATGCCTGAAATCAGAAATCTCAAAGAACAGTTCAATATGAATGAACCGAAAGAAATCACGTTCAATGTCATGACTCAAAACGATGGGGTCGTACAGGTTTCTGGAACAAGTACGATTCTCGCTGTGCTTGAGAGGTATGTGTTTGATGTGTGCACTCAGCTTGTGACCATCCTGAAAAACACACTCACGCCCGAAGTTATCGCTCAGGTGCTTGATACCCCTATCGTCCTTACAGGTGGAATGGGAAATATTCCCGGTCTGTCCGAACGAATAGAACAGAAGATGAGGGATATTCTGCATTACGATAAAATCACTGTCCTGAAACAAGTCGATGGACATATTGCACCTGCTATCGGGGCACTCACGCTTGCGAACGAAATTAATTGGGATAAGATACCGTATATCTGAATTCGGTGTCTTATGCCACGACCTATAAAGCCACAGAAGGCTGTTAAGGAACGAGTATTCTCGACCCTTACAGCAGGTATCGACCCGGATAACGACCCGTGCGGGAATATCGATGATATCCGAGACAACAACTCCTACGCCATCGATGTCACGATGTACGAAACCGCAAAGGCTATTTTCGATGAATTCAATGAGGCTGCCAAGGCTCTTGATTTCGGAGTGCTTGCCCGACTGAAAAAGAAATGGCTCGTACCTGTGCGTGACCCCGAACCACCTGAAATCTGTACGTGCAGTGTTCATGATTTGGTCAACAACCTTCCTG
>Ga0180008_1001652_pt1 | contig 13511 bp, 23 predicted proteins | sample MM_PW_MetaG_FD_121121 | JGI IMG/M metagenome (GOLD analysis project Ga0180008, IMG submission 121121) | Groundwater microbial communities from the Aspo Hard Rock Laboratory (HRL) deep subsurface site, Sweden - MM_PW_MetaG | ecosystem: Environmental > Aquatic > Deep subsurface > Groundwater... | reverse complement strand
TAGATTCTGCATTGGTTTGATACCATGACCAGTTAGCCGTTTCTAACTGTGTTACTGGGAGTTCATTAACTGGTATGTATAAAGAAGCCCAATCATCCCCTGACTGTGCGCCTCCATAAAGATTGGCTAACCAGCCTCCGCCTTTCTGATTTAAAGGTGAAGTATCTGATTTAGACCAGCCTCCATAACTTGCCGTTCCACCATAATGAATAGACGGTTTACCAAATAGCCATCCTGCTTCTCTAGCACCTTTAGCTACCGATAACCCGTCAACAAACCTTGAATTAATCTTTGCCATTTTACACCTTCCTTATAGATGTATTTATTTAGATTCTAATTCTTTAATCCTATTCTCTAGCCTAGTTATCGTTTCCTTGTCTGATTTTCTTTTAGTCCTACATTCAGGACAGCGTTTAGGCTCTACCAAATTACGGTCATGGTAGAATTGAATCTCAGCCTCACTCCAGATAAACTCATTGCCGCATATTTTACACGTTAATATTTTATCTTCCATCTTATTCTCTTTTAGTGGGGGCTGGCCTAGCGAAGCCATTTAAACGAGGTGCCGCCTCAATACCCCCACTATCTAATTATTCTTTTCCTACCCCGAACTTTTCGCACAATGTAAAGTGCGCCATTTCCAAACGATTCTCTCTGTCAAGTTGCTCAAGTAGTTTCTTAATCTTCTTACTCAAGCCCTCCGAGATTTCTATTTCTTTCTCTTGGGGTATATCATTCCCCTCATCATCTTTGACTTTCCAAGTTACCCCTTTGCTATCTTCGTTTACTGTAATCTGTAGTTGTTCTTCTTCTTCAGGGGTAAATAGTTCTTCTAGTAAAGTGCGAGCTTCCTTCATGTGTCCGAAGTTCCAGCCCTGAATTTGGGGGATGATGTTCCTGATTAGCAATCTCTCGAATACGTTAAGCTCCAATTCTCACTCTCCTATTTTATTTATCTAACAGTAGCATTAAGGTTACACCCACAATTCTTACATTCAGTGGTTGCCCTTGCGTCCATGACTAAATGATTCTTTTCGACTTCTATCGTTACTTCTTCCCCGCAATTCCAGCATTTAAGAGTAACCTTAAATTTTTCAGCCATTAGAAACCCCCTATGCTACTGTTGCCCCTAGCCCGATATATCTAGTAGACCCATCAATATTGACTTTGATATAGCCATCATCAGTAGTAACTGTTCCAGTAGTAGCTACATTATCATGAGTATTAGAAGCAATATCAAACACATAGGTTGACTTACCAAACAACTGTATTAAGGAATTGATAACACCACCACCTGCGTGTTCAACATAGATACCTTCCATCGGGATAGTTCCTGAAGTAGCCCCATAGATATTAGCCTGAATAGCTGCTACATGACCGCTTGTTATGGTACTTCCAGCTACATCTATCTGTCCATAAAGACCACAGAGTGAAGTCCCTGTCCACGTAGTAGCCCCAACAATAGCCTTCCCTTGACACCCATAAACATAGGCAGTTCCCGAACCGTTGCCACCCATTGTCACTTCACCACGAACACCCACTAAGTTGCCTGATGTCATTGTGGTAAAGGTGGTATATTTGCCATAGATAGCCCTGGAAGTGCCGGGGGTTGCTGAAGTAGCAGTCATGGCATTTGATATTGTGCTAGTTGTAGCAATCGCTGAATTAGATGATATACTAATTCCTGTAAGAGTAAAGGTAGCAGCACCACAGTCTATGATTGCCGATAGACTCCCAGTGCCATAATACTGAAAGTCAACATCGTTTGCTGTGTTACCGACTTTGACTGCGCCAGTCCCGATTGTTAGAACATCGTAAGTAGTAGATGGTGCTACCGAGGTTGATTCGTGAAAGATTAGGCTTCCACTAGACCATGAAGAACGAATTAAAGTTACGGGCATTATAAGCCTCCATAAAGTATTCTATACCTTTCGGTTTCGCCTTTCGGCTAGGGAGTTAGTTCCCCCTATTCCAATTTGTTACCCTTCCACATCTAGGGCAATAAACACTGTCAGATAAACACTGACAATAATCACATTTACGTGTTTTAACAGGTTCTAGGATTGCCTTATTAGCGGGGGGTTCGGAGAAGGCTTTTGACGGCCTTCCCCGTTTCCTTTTATCTCGTTTCTGAATTGTCACTTGTCTCCTAAGTAAGAGCTAGACTAGGAGTTGCCTGAGCATAACGAGGATAGCAAAGAGCTATAACTGAGACATAAGCATCAGCAGTCCCAGGGTCAGTGAGAACTGGTCTGCAATAAGGCTTGGTAGCCGTCAGTTCATCACTATCTACCGAGATTACAAGAGTCAGAGTGTCGTAAGTGCCATCGGTCAAGGTAAGCCCAGTAGATTCGCAAGCTGTCAAATCCCCCATAGTGTCCGTTCCAGCAGCAGCACTTACTCTGTACTGGAAGGCTATTGCTGTAGCCGAGGTTGAGGTTGAAGCAGTATCTGCTACCATCGTTAGTGCAAAGTTAGCCGTTGCCAGTTGCCCAAACTGAAGTATGAAATCAACATGGTTGAATAATCCCATATTGACTCCAGGGATTGTTGAAGTGGCTGAAAGATTCTGTGCATACAAAAGCGGAACTATGTGTACCCGTTCCCCATAATTTCTTTTTCCCATTTTATTAAACCTCCGTTAATTTACTTTAGTGAGGAAGGGTAAAATAAACCCTCCCCCTTATTTTACTTTAGCGAGCAGCAAGTGTTACAAAGCAGGACTGATAGGAAGTCGTGCCTTTGTAGGGGGTGATGTATGTTTTCCACCAAGGCTGACCATCGCAGCGATAAGTAAACCTAAAACCAGTCTGGTCAGTAGTGAAGTAAACGTGGATAGATGAAGCTGCCTTGATTGAACCTTTATCAATCATTACATACTGAGAAAGGTCGGCAAGGATTATGTCACCCACATCACCTATTGAAGCAGCCTGCTCACAAGGGATAACTGGTCTGCCCATAAGACTTCCATAAGGTGCGCCTGAAATTCCACCAGCAGGCATATAGACAGGAACGCCACCAGTACCCACAGCCATGCTCATACCATAAAGCTGAGGCTCTATGTTCTGATTAATCAGCCAAACATAGTTCATGGCGTTAGGTGCGAATCTAGCAGCCCACATTTTCTTGATGTTTTCAAAGAGGATAGTATCGGCTGCCTGTGAAGTCTCCGCCGTTATAGATAGGAGACAAGGTGCTTCAAGAATACCAAGAGGCTTGCCAGCACCATCACCATTTACTATAGCATCGGCAATCTTGAAGTCAAACTCTTTGGTAAACGCTTGGCTAATCCAAGACTCCAGGAAAGGCGCATCCTCTAAAAGTTCATCAGTCACATAGCAAAGACCTACAAGTTTCTTTAACTCTAAACTAATCTGGTCAAAGGCTGGTTGTGAAGGGGTTTTAGTTCCAGCTTCAGCAGCCCAGTATGCTTGGATACCTCCAGACCTTGAGCCGTTTGCCCTGTTAGCATCCGATACGGCCGGAATCTTGCGGGCATTAGCTCCACTTGAAACAGGAAATCTAGTTACTCTGCTAACTATATCGCTTGCTGCAAACACCTTTTCAAGTAAGTTAGTAGCAAAGTCAGTCTGGACTAAGAAACCACCTTCGCTTGGTTGCCCTTCTGAAAGTCCAGCAGGAGCCTTGAGTCTAGGGTCACTAATCCGCCCTCTCGAAACCTCAAAGTCTTTAACAGCTATAAGCTGTTGCCCCAGAGATTCAAATGGCTGGTCTCCAGCATCTTTTACGACCTTAACTTCAGTGTCACTAGCAGGCACTTTACGAGTGATTTCCTTTGCCTTGTATTCCTCCAATTTCCCCTCCAGTTCCTTAACCTTATCGGTTAAAGGTTTTATGGTTGCTTCCAATTCTTCTTTAAGTTCCATTATTTAACCTCCAATTGTTCTTTAATTATTTCGCCTAGTGTTTCAATAAAGGCTGAATTCGTTTCCGAATCCGATACTGTTTGTTCACTTGGAACATCAGCTATATTTACAGGATTGTCGTATCCTGATACACGCATCAAATCTTCAAAAGATTCCTTGCCTTCTTCTGAAAGCCCCTCTTTTTCTATAATAGATTTCAGATAATCTATTTCGTCTATGATTCCGCCTTGCCCAATTTTCTCACTGTTGAATTTGCCCTTAGATAAATATTCCTTCAATGACATAACTATAATATCTGGGGGGCTATCATTTGATAATACGCCAGCTTCATTTGCGATTTCCGCCCATTCAGTAAAGCTAGAATTAAATTCCTTTAGTAACTTCTTGATAGACTTCACTTTGTCTAGCCCGTCACCTTCATAAACAATACTGAAAAAGCAACTGACAAAAGTATCTAGCATATCCCAAAAGTAGTTTCTTAACTTACCTTTGTTTAATTCATCATCAAAATCAAGTGATTTAATATATTCATTTATTTCCTTTGATTTGGTTATTGACTTAAATTGTTTAGTAGTAATCACTCCCTCTTTAACGGCGTTCATTAAAGCATTAGGATTAGAAGGCACTGGCACAATTGATATTTCTAATAGTTCTTGTTTTGTATAAGTTCGGCGGGGGTCTTTATCGCCGTCACCATCTTCCCATTTCTGGGGAATAAAGCCTACTGATTCGGTCTTTAGATAGCCCGTATTGACTAACCTTTCAACAGTATCGGCAAACTCATAAGTCCCTTCAGGCGGGAATTCAACTGTGTTCACTAGCTTGCTGTCTTTAACACCTATCTTTGTAGCTTTCCCTACAGGTAAACTTCTATAATCATGCCCAAACATTATGACTGGATTTTTCTTAAAGTTCTTTAAATCCCATCCAGTAACATCAATAACTTCTCCGTCTCTGTCTACATCAGAGGTGGATGCGGTGAATTCGTATTGTCTTTCACCTACTTTTTTAACTTCACAGTTTTCTAAAATCTTGTACACAGTGTCCATATTACCTCCAAGAAGGTTATTCTATGCTAAATTCATGCCCTTTGAGGGCTTCTACAATTTGTGATTTGCTATACTCCACAGCAGGGAAAAGCCATGCGTAGGGGGGCATTTTAGAAGTCCCGTGTTCTAGATATTTACCATAATAAACATTAGTACCTATTTCAACTTCATTGGGGCTTACGTTATGCGTGATTGAGCTTCTTAACCTACCTGTTTGTACTTTGGGATGTCCTGTAGATTGTGAGACGTTTATTTTGGCTTGACGTTCTACAATTAGACCGACTTTTTCTAGTCCTTTTTGTAATCCGTCAAGGATTTCCTTTTCACGCTCTTTGCGATAGGATTTTATTGTTACACTACTGGAAGCCATACGCACCTGCAATTAGGATGAACGGGTATCATTCCATGAGATTCCTTAGTAATATATTCACCAGCTAAGGGCAAGCATTCTTCACAAGCATCTGGGCTAGGATAAAATTCAGATTTACCTACATTTTCAATTTCATAACGATGTAAAGCCCCTTCATTACTGGCTGCTATCGTCTCGGTTCGTGATACCATCTCCGCTCTAACCTTGACATTATCCGTAAAGTATCCCTCAATCCTCTTGGATAACTGGGTAATAGATTCACCTGCTTCAAAGCCTAACGCTAACTCATTACGGATAGCCTCCATAGTAGTCTTATTAATAGACTTGGCTAATAGTAAAGAACGTTCTGCTATCCATGTTCTTGCTGCTTCATCCATTAAATCTGGCATTATATAGCATCCTCAAATCCTGAATTATAAACCAACTCAATAGCTGGTTGGAATTTCTTAGCGGTCTTTTCATCGTCTAATTGAACTGGTAAATGCCCAGTCCTTTCTAATTCTGCTATAACATAATCCTTCTGGTCATTAAAGACAGACTCAAATACTTTATTAAACATTTCCTCTTGGCGTTCTGTTTTCTTGGCATAGGCTTCCCAATGGAGACGTTTCTGGTCAGGGGTTAAACTCTTAAAAGCTAAGGGGTTTTCTTCTTCTGGCGTTTCTTCAGGGGTTTCAGGTTTGCCATTTATCGGTGTAGGTATAAGATTAAGAGGCACTAACAAAACATCACCATTAGGGATAGGGTCTAACCCTTGAGTTTTACGGGCTTCGTTTACTGTTAGATAACCAGCCCTCATACCAGATTCAGCAGCAGCTATTTTCTGGTCAACTGTTTCTTTGACTACTTCCTCAAATCCTATTTCAAGATTCTGCGAGTTCTTAAACTTGGGTAAAAGTTGCTCATTGAGTTTAGATTTCTTCCAGTTTAATCTAGGCTTGACTATCCATCTAGCAAAAGTATAATCTCCGGCTTCAGCGTTGGCCTTATTGACATTCTCTGTAATGCCCATAACCGAGAGTGGCATACCCTCTACCCCTAGAATAACATCCCTTATTTTCTGGTCTAGAAGTGGGAAATCCATGTCCTTAATTGTATTTTGGATTTGGAGATACTTCCCGCCACCTTCCAATAGAGCTACTTGGTGAGCCTTAGAAACACCCCTGTATTTCTCAGACCATTGTTTCTTTAGCTTATCAAATTGCTCATCGCTTAAATTATAATCAAACTGGATAACACCATCCGGGCGGGCTGAGTTGTAGAAGAACTGATTAACCCACTTGTCCATATTCTGCTTGGCATCCAGGTTAATCCCGATAGCTTGAGCTTGTCCTAAACCACGATATTGATTTAACGGATTAGGGAATTTGAAGTGGATTATCTCATTTACATCAAAGGGGATTGCTTCCGCCCCTGCTCCATAAACATAACCTTTCACAAAGGGGAAGTTCCTATCAGGCACTACAGACATTTTATGAGGATAGGGTAAGATAATTTCAGCAGGTTCATTCAGTGCGTTAAAGTTCAAAGCCCAAAACGATTCACCTATAGATTCCAGATAGATAGAATCCAAAGCCATAACTTCTTCTGAAGTCTGAAATGGATTCATCCCCCTGAGTAAACTTAGTATTCTATGGTTGTAAATCTGTTTAGGCTTATCTCTATTTGTAATATCGGTTAAAGTCCACTTAACCTCTGATATACCTAGAGCGATTCTAAACTGGACAGCGTGCCACCATCCTATCGTGCCATAGGCGTTAAGAAACCCCTCAGTATTCATACTGGGAGGTGTCATTCCGCTATAATAGAAGTTGCGGTTGGGTATAGGGGCTTTTTCTCTATTAAATAGTTTGCTTAAAATAGACAATAAGTTACCCCTTAAAAAACATTAGAAAAGATTGTGCAATGCGTTGCAAAATGTGAGGGTTAAATGTGGGGAATTAAAGGCATGAAAAGATAGAGAGTAGTGCGCACTATATACGTCTCTCTATTCTAATTATAATGTATCAATGTCAATACCCCGATAAGGCTTCTTCTACAAAGCAATATACGCAGAGTTTACCCCTGCGTCTTTTCTTATAATTCAAGTCCAACCTTCTGCCACAAGTCCGGCATATCTTGATATTAAATATCCTACAGTATAAACGCCAATAGTTTAACCAGTTCATTATAACCACCTTATAGCAGGATTTCTTTGAATAGGCTCGTAGAAACTTAAAGCTAGTGAATCAGCCTTATCAGGACTTTTGAGATGGTAGGTTCTTTTCATATCCTCTTTAGATACGATTTGCAGCTTTTTATCAGAAGCGATTTTGAAACGGATACTTGACAGTTGAGCGATTAGGTCTTGGTCATCAGGGATAGAAATTGTGCCAGCCTCAAACCGTTTCCGTAAATTATCATACATCTCAGCCCTTGAGTTTACATAGTGTTCTTTGTCCATCGGCTCACCGCCAGCTATGATACCGTTAATGTAAACCTTCTGCTCACGGAGTCGGTCATAGATACCAGCCCCTAGAGCTACAGCATCTAAATTGACATTCTTAGGGTCTATATTAAAGCGTTCTATCTTCTGTAGGATGATACCAGTAGATTCCATGAGGTCTGTTTTACCCCATGAGTCGGTATAGATTACTTTGCCGCCTTGACGGACTGTAAAGACACTAGAATCGTCTCCTTCTCTTGAGATGTCCACGCCAGCCCAATTAGGAAGCGTTTGATTATCTACACTATCTTGAATATGGTTAATCACTACCTCTCTATTAACCGCCGCACGTATCTGTGCATAGGGGAATAAGAAGTTACCACCTTCCATAGCATCCCAGTTCCCATCAAGCCAGGCTTTCACGATTTCTTCGGGGTAAATAGCCCTTAGTTCTGCCTCATAGTTCTCTGGAAGATATGGATTGTCCTTCGGAAGAGAAGGAATATAGATAAAATCATCAGGATGACTCTCAATAAACCTCATTTTAACCCACCCAGGCATTGGATTAGCTGTTAAGAAGTATTTTAGCTTAATCTTAGGAATGTTAAGAGACAAACGACCTAAGAGGTTATTGAAGTGCATCTCTGAGCATTCCTCTACCTGGTCTATAAAGAACCAGCCGATAGTTGTGCCCATTTGAGATGCTAGGCCTCTAGTATCATCTCCGAGTCCGGTATACCAGATTCTAGAGCCGTTCCAGAACTGAATATAGTGGTCGGTAGCATGATGCTGTGTGATGATTTTGGGATATAGATAATCAATATACCTATCCAATTCCACCATGACAGTTCTTTTAAACGCCGGAAGATTCTGCCGAGCCATTATTCCAACATTCCCAGGATAGTCAATAGAAAGCTGGATGCCCTCGGCTACACCAGCTTTAGTCTTTCCGCCCCTTATGGCACCTCCGAATAAACGCCCCTTCTCAGGTGCTTGATGAAACAATACCTGTCTAGGGTGTGGTTTATATAGTTTACTAAGGTCTATTGATGGCTTCAAAGTAATTGCCTCATCCTTTGAGATGATACTTCACAATAATGCTTATCAATCTCTATACCAATAGCTTTTCTACCTAGATTTTTAGCTGCTAGTAATGTTGTGCCACTTCCCATAAACAAATCTAATACAGTATCCCCTTTGTGGGTTGTTGGCTCTATTAAATCAGCAAGTAAGGCGATAGGCTTTTCAACTGGATGTTCTCTATTTTGTGAGCGTGTAGCTTCATAGGATAATACATCCGCTCTCAGCTTACCATCATTATTAAATACTGCATTATGCCACCTAGCAGCAATAATCAGTTCGTGTTGGTTGCGCCATGTCCGCCCTAGTCCTACTTTCTTTTTATCCCAAACTATGGATTTCATATAATCAAAATAGCGATACATACAAGGGTAGAATACAGGATAACTTTCATGGTTACAAAAGGTCAGGAAATGCCCTGTCTCTTTTAACTTAGGAACGCTTTTCTCTAAAACAACATCCCAAAAGGTAGCCAATATAGAAGTATCGCCCCATGTTCTCTGCCAGTGAACACGTGATTGATAATGCGTAGCGGGCATGAAAAATGGAGGGTCGGTCAAAATCAAATCAATAGACTTATCAGGGATTACAGATAAAATGTCCTTACAATCGCCATTATAAATGGTTACTAATTCATCCTCGTAATAAGGCTTAATATCAATCATTATCACTCCTAAAGATATTGCAATGCGTTGCACTAAGTATCTAAATCTATATATGCTCCAATATTGCGGTATCTATTACCCTGCTTATCTTTAACTGGATAAGCATATACAATTGCCCAATCTTCTGCCTCGGCACGAGTCTTGAATCCATCTGCAATTACACCAGCACTACGAGCAGCCCAGTCACCACCTAATTTAGATGGCATTTGATAAACACTAATATTAAGAATATCAAGTTTTCTACATCGCTTACAAAGGGATTTTAATTGGAGAGGATTAGTAGTATGAGGGCAGATGTTATCATATTTATGCCTTTCATATTCAGTATCAATTATTTTCCGTTCTTTATCTGTTAACATATTTCTCCTTATCAGGCTTTTGGGGGAATAACTCATCATATTTACTGGGGCGAGAATTAAACAGATAGCACCAATGAAACATACCAGATATATAATCACCATTCATTAAAGGGTGAGTGCAAAACCTTCTAACATTATCTACCCAATCCCCATTCCAAAACTTACAGTCTTTACAATATTCTATACCGCCCATATCTTGACCTCTCAAATTGTGATTTCAGGTTTTGGGTGTGGTTTATATAGTTTACTAAGGTCTATTGATGGTTTCATTTAATCCTTATTCTTATCTCTTAATGTTACCTTATTACCCAGTGCATCCTCATACGTGATATATGTAGGATGTATCCAAGGGATGGAAACACCTTCATGCACTTCAGGCATTGATGAGTGTGCTAATATGATATCTACTGCCCCTGCCTGTGCATCATAGGTTACACCCCTTATTGAAGCATCTCTGTAATCTAACCATCTCAATAACAGTTCTTCTGCTATCCGTAATTTACCTAATCGTTTCATTCTTCCCCTCCTACATTGTGCAATACGTTGCAATATCTATCTTCCATGACAATCTGCGCTTGCCCCGTGCCCGTGTAATGGGCTTAAATAATCTCTAGTAGGGCTGGACATTAGTCTATCTTCAGCTGTCCACCATGCCCATCTGCCATTACGCTTTACAACAGCCCGCTCTTTGCCATTATCATCTACCATTCTAGCTTGATAGCCAGCTTGAAAGCCTAGATTCTCAGTAACTTTATATTTCTTACCGTTTATTTCTATCATTTCTAAACTCCTGATATCTTAAAGCCCTTTCTATTCTCTCTACTGAATCATCAAGTAAACCTAAGGCTTTTCTTGTTTTACAGGTTCTTTCTATACTCTCTAATATATCAGGTGGTAGATTGCCGTCTATAGGTTTATTAACTACTTCTCCCGTATTCTTACGTGTATATTTACGCTTCATACTTCTACCAGCTTTTCTTCAGGCCAGATAATAAATAATTTAGAATCCCAGTCAATGCCACGACCTACAACCTTAACTTTAACGTGCGGACTTACACCTAAAAGAACACCTTTCTTTTCAATAGGAATAACCACTTCTAAATCATCATCCCTATCTTTTAGAAGTGCCATGATTGCTTTTAAGTCCTTAACTTTCATACTTCTACTCCTAAAGATTGTGCAATGCGTTGCAATATGTTTTGCCAGCCAGTAGCCTCGTCTTACGTCAGGTCAAAACCATCGCTACTACAAGCCCGCTATGGGTGGCTGGTTATATATTTAACGTAATCGTTCCTCATATAATTGTAAACACTCTTGATGATTCGGTTTCTCAGGGCATAGTTTCATAGCCTCAACAGCACGGTCGCAAATATCACAAGGGTTAGCCCCAGACCCAGTATGAGTAGCACTATGCTTAACTGCAATTTCATCCAGGATAAACCATATTACTTTGCTATTATTCATTTTCTCACCTCCACCTTAATTATAACCCCTATTTATTAATAAGTCAATACATTATACTACTTTCTTTCTAAAACCCCCTAGATTATTACCACAATGCGTTAAAACCTTGTTAGAATTCCCTTTTGTATTTTTCTATTATATTTTACCATAAACCTAAGATAAAGTCAAGTAAATATAGGCATTATTGTATGGAACTTCTGACTAAGGGGCTATTTTTATATGTTCTGGGGTTATATAGGGTTACTGTGGGGAGTTGTCACCAATCCTCGGTAGTTCTAACCCCCCTGGTAGCACAGATGTTCTAATTAGCTTTAATTATGGGGCGCACAATAATGGTTATGTAAAGTAGACTAGACATTATGTAAAGTATTTTTTACATCAGGGACAGGGAGGCAAGGGGTAACCTCAGATATAGGTTCAATCAACAAGTTAGACTCTGATTCACCTTCTATTAATTGTCCATTACTCCAAGCGTTCCAGTTCTCTAATTTAATGTAGTCATCATGTACAGTAAGAGAGAATAACCATAGAGCATCTAATATAGGTTCAGGGCAGTTGATAGTTTTAAGTAACCTTATTGCTTCGTCTAGGGTTTCCTTATTACTCATCATATATCACATTACCATCTGCGTCATACTCTAGGGTCTTAACGGGTTTAATGTTTAGGGTCTTAACAACCTGCATTATGGATTTACCTGATGCTCGTTTGGTACGCATATACTCACGCATATAGTTACGTTGGTATAGGGCTTTCTTATGTATATCTTTATAGGGCATTAATATTTACCAGAACGAGTATTTGGTCTGCTAATCTATAGTATGCTTCCTTCAGGTTTACAGATGCCTTACTCCAATCTGCTGTAGGTGCTTCCCAATATTGTAGATGACCGTGTATTACATCGTCTGTGAATAAGACTACTGCTATTTGTTCCCTTAAGTCTTTCATACTCTATTCCTTATAACAACCTTATTTCCTTGTGCATCCTTCTACTATCTTATTTACTTGGTCTTGGAGATAACGTATCTCTTCTATACAAGCCTTAACTCTGTCATAATTCAAATCACAATATCCTGGCACCATCTCTTCTTCTTGTTGATGATACTCAAGATAACGAGTCTCTAGTAATTTCTTAATAGCTTCTATCTGTTTCATTAAATCACCCTTAGTTATTGTAACCTTCTTCTCTCCTGTTGTCAAGTATTTGTTTACTATGTGTGACCATGACAAGTTTTTCCCTTCTGGGAGTAGGCTTAAATCGGGATACATCTTAGCAAACTGGACTGCATAATAAAGCGTTCTCTCAGACTTGCCAAGACTTTCTGCAATGCGTTGCAAAATCTTTTCTTTATATATTTTAGCTCGCTCAAAGTTGTCATTCTCCTGAAGTATACGAACACCAACAGTGTGATAACCCTCAACTAAAGCCCACCTGCTAGTAAATCCTGTCTCAGTGATTATATCAGCCAATTCTTCAATTAAAGAGTTATACCATGATTCAGTTATCTTTGTTGTCATTACCATCTGCCCGTTAAATCCTTTATCTGATAATGAAGGTCTCTATTTTCACTCTCAATATCCTTATACATTCTAGCTTCTTCTGCCCACTCTCTTTGCATAAACTTATCATTATCTTTCCACGATTTAACTTCTTCTTCAAGGTCGCTAATACGGTTACGATAAGTTCTAAATCTATCTCTAACTGCCTGTATATTTATCATTCACTCTCCTTAATTACTTCCCCTTCAATAACCTATTCAGCACGTTGCCATTCAGTAGCTACATAAGCCCATTTTAAACCATCTTTGAAGTGAGCTATATCGCTAGACGGGTTAGCATCTTCATCATTACAAGGGTCTATTCTATCAAATAAATCACCAGCTTTTATTCCAGTGATTCCCCATATCCCCATATCAGCTTTACCATATTTAATCTCTAGTAAAGTACCATCACTACAGATAATTAAATCACCACGTTCATTTTCATCAGTACCAAAATGTCCAACTTCACCAGTAACATCGCCATCAAACTCTATTAAATCATCACTTGCGCCATAAACTTTACTACTCATTTATTACTTCTCCTTCAATAGCTTCTTCTACTGTTTGAGTACCTATATAACCTCTTTATACCTCTAATTTCATTACAGACTGGCTACATCTTTTAGCGGCTATCTCACAATACTTTTCCGATAGTTCAATGCCAATACACTTA
>Ga0180008_1001651_pt1 | contig 13517 bp, 16 predicted proteins | sample MM_PW_MetaG_FD_121121 | JGI IMG/M metagenome (GOLD analysis project Ga0180008, IMG submission 121121) | Groundwater microbial communities from the Aspo Hard Rock Laboratory (HRL) deep subsurface site, Sweden - MM_PW_MetaG | ecosystem: Environmental > Aquatic > Deep subsurface > Groundwater... | reverse complement strand
CCGAAGACGACGAAACCCATGATCCGGCCGGGGGCGAAGCTCTCGCCATCTGGCCCGGTCAGGAAGCTCTTGAGGACGGACCCAAGACCCTTCAGGAAGCCGCTCATTTTGCCACCGGCCGGCGGCGCGTGGTGGTAGGCTGCTGCTCCCGGTCGCGGTCGGACAGGTGGCGCTCGATCCGGTCCAGGCTGGTGATCGTGGCGCCTGACCTCTCCGTCAGGATCGCCACGTCAACCCGCAAGGCGTTCATTTCCTGGGCCGTGTTGGCGTGGCCTGTTTCGCAGGCAGTCACGCGGGCCTCGACCTTTGCAGCGGCTTCCTTGAGCGCCGCCACCTGCTGTTTCAGGGCGCCGTAGCCCATGGCCCCGCCGACGACGGTAAAGCCGAGGCCGGCAAGCGAAATCCAGACCGAAGCGTCCATCGCTAGTCCTTTTCAGTTTGACTCTGGTTGGGATTAGGCGGACGGAACGCGGCCTCGCGAGGCCCGTCGTCCATCGGCGGGGCCGGGGTTGGTGCGCTAACACCTTCCCCGGCCGATCTGGTCGTCATCGTTCACCGCCCCCTGTTGAGGTCGGTTGATTTTAGGCTGTCGTGAGGGGGCCTAAGGTGCGTGCGGCCCGTTGCCCGAATGAGTCAGGGTGTGGGGGAGGCTAGCCGTGCGTATGGCCGTTGATGTGACCCAGCTCGTGACAGTCGAGATTTGCCGAATAGCCAGACAGCGGACAGGGGTTGGGCCGGATGATTAGCCGCCCTTTCGTGCAAGCCTGGATCTGCTGACCAGGCTGGGTCACAACGCCTAACTCGCGGCACATGGGATCGACGTCTTTCCAATCGACCCACTGCACGATAGCCCAGTTATTGCCCTGAAACGCCAGCGGCGGGCGCGTCACAGAGCCCGACAAGGCAACGGACCCGGCCGTCACGGCTATGCCAACAGCGATCAAGCCTCCGACAATCCCGGCCTTCATTCGGGCGACGACAGGACGGTTTCAGCCTGCACCTCGCTTTCAAAGCGCAAGGCCACCGTAACGCTTGGCGCTTCGGGATCATCCCCAGCCCATACCCGACGCAACCGCGACGACGTGACATGATACGCCGCGAGGTCGGGGCGCTTCGTCAGGCCATCCTGCGTAATGTTGACGTGCCAACCCTCAAGGGGAACCGCCGGTGTGATCAAGACCGGAAAACCCGTTTCAGGGTCGGCAGCGCCATAGACGGCCGGAACGTAGAGAGCCCCAATAACATCGATCTCGATCATGCCCTCCACTCCCGAGTGATTAGCTCTGACGCCCCGAATGCGCCCTTACCCGCTCCAATCACCGCCGACGCGACATCGAACGTCCCGCCCGGCGTCAGGCCAGTGACTAGCGTTGTCGTTGCGTCCGCGTAGGTCAGCAGCGCCTTGGTGCGACCGGAGGGAACGGGCTCTGTGAACACGGGCAGACCGCGCGTGGCGGTGGCATTGGTGGTGAAAATGGGTGACGCATGCCCCGTGCCGACTTGTACGTCTGACTGCCAAATATTGATCCCGGAACCAGTGGTCCCCGCATAGGAGACTGTTGAGGGCCCGGTCGCCGCGCGAACGTAGGGCGAAAAATCCGTGCCAGCCCCCTTTGTCGCCAGCAGCCCAATAAACCAGAACCCGTTTGCACAACTCAGGGCGAAAGCAGATACGCCCGTCCATGATCCGCCAGACGTTGTCGTCATTGCTCCGGTTGTGAGATCGACAAAAACTGCCGCGTCACCGGTTGTTAGGTCCGTAATACCGACGCAAGCAAAATTGCGCTCGGCTGCTTTTGCAAAAGTGGACGCCTGAACCGCGACATTGGCGGCAGTGATAATTCGATTAACGCCGTGGATGCCAGTCGCTGTGGTTTCCTCAATCTTATCCGCCGTGATCGTTCCATCGGGAGCGGTCGTTGCGTTTGCGGATATTGAGGCGTTGTTTTTGCTCCAGTAAGCGTTGTCGAACTCCTGCGAGCGTAGCAGTGAGTTCGTCCGCTCCGGCCCAAGCACTAATCCGCGATCCGTCCTCTGCGGCACATCTGCCGCAAACGACTGGACCAAGCCAGCTAGCGTCAGGCCCGTAGCCGCACCCGTCCGCGTGTAGGTAGCCCCAACCGGCATCCGCTGGCGGAAGTCGTTCAGCCCCCCCACACCCTTAGAGAGGGTGGCACGGACAGTCGGGCGGATTACGCCGTGGATTACGCCGCTGATCATTGGCTGATCCGGTAGGTCACCGTCCCCGAGGTATAGGCGGTGCAGTTCAGCCGGTAGAGCACGCCAGACGATGGCTCTTCAGCGACGACCGAGAAGGGAGCCGTGAAACTCGCCTCCGTGCCGGCGCTGTCGCTGGAGCAGACGAACGAGGTCGTTCCGCCATCAAACGACCGCTCAATCTTGACAGTGGCGACGAACGTTCCCGATGCGGAGATGTTGAGGTGAGCCCACGCCATCGTCCGCATGGTGGGCTTGAACCACTCGGATGCGCCGGTAGCCGTAAATTCGCCGATGACAGGTTGGGTCATTTGAAGTCCTCGTGAAGGCGCAAAAGAAAACCCGCGCAAAAGGCGGGTTTTTGATTAGTTAATGCGGGTGGCGCGAAGTTCTGAATAGATTTCAACGTCGCCAGTGCTCACAGCGTTTCCGAAATCAATAGTGCTCAAGGCTGCCGCCTTCCAGCTCTGGACTTCGAAGGCTTTTGAAGATGTGATCGTTACGGTTCCAAGTGCTAGGTCTTGGTTGTTAGCAACATCAACCAGCCGCCCTCCAGCGCCGAGGGCGGCTGTGGTTCCATCGGTGACATTGCGGATTCGCATGCGAGACTTCGTGTTGCCCGCAACCATTGCCCAGCCTTCAAGCCGCCAGGTTCCAGCGAGAAGCGTCAGTTGGTTGCCGGCCAGACTTGCCCCGGCGATGTTTCGCACCACGGTATTCAGGGTGCGGGTCACATAGACCCCGGTTGAGCCAACGGCTCCGCCCTCAGTTCCAGATGGCTTTTGGTCCTGAACAATCACATGTGGACCGAGGTCTGTTTTCAGTGCGATGACGTTGAAATTCGACCCGTCGCACTGAATGCGATAAACTTCGCCAGTATTGACGGTTAGGGTTGATTGACCACCGATTAACTCCGTTCCGGCGGGATCTATGGTGACGACACCAGTTCCAGAATTGCCGTAATCGACATACCAGCCGTCACCAAGTGTTCCGGCTGCGGTGAGGGTTTGCGTGAAGGTTCCCGACGTGACGTCAACGTAAAGCCGCCAATCAGAGGCGGAAAGGATCGTGTTGGACGTCCGCGTTGAGCGCAGCAGGCGGATGGTCTGGGCCAGCGCGGAAAGGCTAATGGTCCAGGCTGAGAAGGTGCCGGAGCCGGTGTATTCCTTGCCCACCAGCGCCACCATGGCCCCGGTTACGGTGTCGTAGGATTGTACCTGCGCCGTCATGGCGTTGGTTGGGCTCGCCGTGCTGGCGATAGTCACCGTCATGCCCTCGACGTAGAGCTTACCCGCCGCCACCGTCAGGGCCTTGGTTCCCTCTCCAATGGTCAGGCTGGTGGTGCTCGTCGAGTTGGTTCCGGGCGCTCCAGTGGCCGCCGTAGCCGCCTCAGCCGCATATCCTTGCGCCGTCGTTACAGCCTCATCGACAGCCGCGAGGGAGTCGTACAGGTCCATCGCGTCGGACAGAACGCTATTCATCTCATCCATAAGGATGACGTCAGCGCCTTGGGTCGCGGTCAGATCATCGAACGAAGACGATTGCGAGTCGGGCGCGGCGGTGGACCAGTTGCACGAAAAGCTATCGGCCGTATCCGCCCAGATCAGAGGGAAGCGTCCCGCATCGTCCGATACGATCGGGAACGGATGCGGGATCGTCAGGGCTTCGTCGGTGTAGACCGTGGCCGGGGTGGTGGTCTGGTTGAGATACCAGCGCAGTTCGGCCGTAATGATTGACCCCGAACGCGACCGCGACGGCTGCGCGCCGGGGAAGATGAGCAGACCGCTCGCCATGGGGACCTCATGAGAAAGCCCGCGCGGTTTCCCGGCGGGCGTGGTATTTGTTGGGGATGCGGGAAGAAGACGAGTTTGATCGCCTTTACCGGAGCAGCTACGTGTTGCCCGGAGTGTTCATTTTCTGGGTAGCAGCCGTCAGGGGTTGGCGGGCACTAAGGCGTTTCGTGGTTGGGCGTTGGACGTCACAGCGCCAGCCGACCGTGAAAGGCGAGCGGAAGCTTCTTGAAGAAGCGGAGCAAGCTTCGGATCTTTAGCCGCCATGTCGGCCAGTTCCCGCAGAGCGATCCTGGCCTCTTGCGAGGAGATGCGTTCATCCAGAGCGCGGTTGAAGACTTCAATCGCCTTGGGCGAATAGGCTTTTGACGCCATCTTCAGCCCGCCGATGGTCGCCGCAATCCCGCCTGCCGCCGCAGCGCCGCCAATGGGGCCGCCCGTGGCGATACCGGTCCCGATAGCAGCGGGGGCTGACACCAGAGCACCGATGGCCCCTCGCGTCGCTGTACCGCTGTCTGGAACCGAAGACGGAAGAACCCGACCCGCTGCGCCTGCGAGATCCTGACCCATTGCATCGCCGCGTGCGAAACGACCCTTGTCCAGGCTCTTGTCGGCGCGCTTGATGGCCCCACCGTACTGGCCGGCCGAGAAGATGCCGTCAGAAGCCGCGCCGGTCGCCGTCGTCGCGCCCTGAAGGCGCTTGAACTCAGCCCAACCCCGGTCAATCTGCGCTTTCTTGGTGGCGAAGGATGGGTTTTGCCGAGCCGCCGCTTCCTGAAGTTGCTCTTTGACCAGCTTCAGGGCCTGACCGATCGCCTGCGAGTCCGGATCGCTGGATTTGACGTAGCGCTCCATTTCCAGCCGCAGTTTCTCTTGCGCGACCTGATAAGCCTGACCATCCAGAGCGCCATCCTTGAAGTGGTCGAGGAAGCGGACCTTCAGGACATTCTCAAGTTTGCGCTTGTTCTTGACGTCCATTGTGGCGGTGATGTCGTTTAGAGCGGCAACGCCAGCTCTAAGCTCATCATCGACCCTGACGCCACCAGTGGGGATCAGCTTCTTGTATTCGTCCCCTAGCGTGCGCTCGACATAGGCCACGGTTTCGTTTCCGGGGTTGACGGTTGAGGGAACGCGGCGACCAATCGGCTTCAGCGCCTCGTTGGCGACCGCCTTGTTGAAGGTGCCGAGGTTGGCTAGGCGCGCGTCTTGAATGGATCCGCCAACGATGGGTAGAGACGTGGCCGCGTCCTCAATACCCTTGACGATGCCGCCAGCAGCTTGACCGGGGGTCAGGTCAACACCCTTGGCGCGGAGATCAACGACGTCTTGGCTGATGCGTGGCTTGGCCTTCGCTGCTTTGCGGGCCGGAGCAAGCGCGCCAGCTCCAGCGCCTAAAGCGAGGGTCACAGGGTCTCGCACAGCCTTACTAGCAGCCGCGAGACGCTCGCTCGCCGTGCCTCGATCGGAGGCGGCATAGGCCGCGCCAGTCAGGCCGGCCACAACAGCTCCGCGCACCATGTTGACGGTGCGAGGAGCGGTGGCGAGTGCTTGCGCACCCTTGCCACCTGGAACCAGCATGGTCAGAGCGTTGCCGGTTCCAGTGGCGAGGTTTGCGGCGATGGGGGCGCGTTCGTCATAGGTGCGCTCGTAGGAGCGCTGCTTACCCATGCTTTGCTGATAGTCCTTGGTGAGCGCGTTGACAGCCTCACCGGGACGCTTGCCAAAGTCGATCTTGCCCGACAGGGCGTTTGCCCCTGTTTGGATGCCCGCCGCGATCTCATCAGCCAGCGGAACGGCGGCGTTGACCTTGGACATGAAGCCGACGACGTTCTGACCGGCTGTTAGCTTCTTGGGAGGCGCTGTCTTGGCCCATTCCTGCGCACCGCGCATAGCGGTGGCTTCATCAGCCGCCGTGATGGTGATCCGGCGGCCATCGGGTGATTTAATCGTGAAGGTCGGCACTATTCCACCTTCTCAATCACCCAGCCTTGGCCGGAAGCTACAGGCTTGGACTTGGATGACGTCAGCGCGTTCTTTCCGCCCGATTGGCCGGTCAGGGCGTTGCCCCCGCCCTTGGCCTTGCTCTGGTAGGAGTAGGTCTCACCGGTTGGGGGCGGGATGTTCTGGTTCGCCCAGCCCGAAAACCACGCATTGAACGACTGTCCACGCGGGTTCAGTGCAGACGGTGCGCCAAGCTTCTGCGTCCACGACTGGAGCGCGCTTTCATAGGCTCTTAGGCGGGTTGCGGCCCACTCGCGAGCGGCCAGCGCGCGGCGGTTGCCTTCTGGGCTGGTCTTGATCCCCGCCTGCGTGTCCTTCAGGAACTGAATGTCGCGGTCGGAGAGCGGACCTTTGAGCTTCCCGACGTCACCCAGAACCGCTTCGTTGGTGAGCTGCTGGAAACGCTCCATCTTGGCGACCTGGGGTTTGTCGGGGATCAGACCGCCCGTCAAAGCGCTGGTGGCCTTGTTACCGATGGCGCGGCCAACACCCAGACGCACATCCGCGAACGAGCCCGTTGGAACACCTTCGTTGAGAAGCTGGCGCGCCTGTCCACTGGTGGCGATCAGGCTATCGGAGGTTTGAACGCCCTCGCCCGCCTTCTCAATGGTTGCCACATCGGCGGCGGCGCGGCGCTTGGCGAAGGCGTCTTCGTAAGCCTTCGGCATCGCATTCAGCGGTTGGATTTTGCCGTTACGAAAAACGACGCGCGTTCCATCGGGCGCGGTACCGGTTTGCCCCTCGATCGGCATCTCAGTTATCCCATTTCACGTCGTCGGAGCCATAGCTACCGGCTGATTTCTTGCCGCCACCCGAAGCCCTCGGCTTCGTCGCGCTGATGCGGCGGCTGTCGGCGTTCTGGCCGGCAAAGCCTTCCATGGCCATACGGTGACGGCGGTCTTCATCCAGCCGATCTTGCTGGTATTTGGCCGTGCGGTCTTCGCGCTGAGCGGCCAGCATGTCTTTCAGCGAAGTGCCCTGAGCAATGATTCCATCAAGCGCTTCATCGGTCGGCTCAAAGGAAGCGATCATCTCTGGCTTGAAGCCTTTGGATGCGAGGAACTCGGCCATCTGCGGTGATTGGAGCTGCGCCTTGCGAGCCTCGACCGGCATGTTTTTCAGAGCGAAGGCGACGGAGGCGACTTCATCGGCGTTGGCCGCCGCAACCTTGCGCTGGTCCTCGTCCATCTGCGAAATCTGATTGATCAGATCCACATCGCCTGTCGCCATTGCGCCCTGACGTGATGCAGCCGGGTCCGCGCCATAGCCAGAAATCAGCCGCTTGCGCTCAGCCTCGACACCTTGAGCCTTGCCGCGATCCTGGAGCTTCAGGCCGGTTTCCAGCTCGCCCGCCGCAATCAGGTCAGGCGCAGCCATTTCAGGATTGTCCTTGTACTGCATCAGAGCGTTGCGAACGCTCGTCTGCCGGCGGTCTTCCTGCCCCGTCTTGTAGGCGGTCAAGGCGTTGCCGAACTGCGGACCCTGACCCAGAAGCGAGAAATCAAGCGCCATCGAATTCGCTCCACGCGGGAAGGGTTGATTTTCCGGCATTGGACTTGTTGCCGTAGTAGTAGGACAGAGCGTTGACGCCGGTGTTGATGGCGTTGTTGGTTTGCCCAGCCCCCGCCAAGGCCGCGTTCCCCTGCGCCGAAGCGTTCGAGAACAAGGCGTTGGAGTTGTTGCTGGCCGTGTTGGAGATCGCGTTGTTGTTCGCGCCCGTGGCCGAAGCGCCAAGGCCAGACAGGGTGAACAGGTTGTTTGTTCCCTGCTGCTTCTGATCGCTCGCGTAGGCGCGGTCGGTGTTGAAGTTCTGCTGGTTGAATTGGTTGGCCTGACTGTTCTGATTGGTCAGCGCGTTGTAGCCGAACGTCGAGGCGTCGATGGCCGCGCTGTCCTTGAAGCGATTTTGATCCGTCAGGGCGTTGTAGCCGAACTGCGCGTTCTGATCGGCGCGCGAACGGTCGGTGTTGTATTGGCCCGTCGTGTAGTTGCGCCAGTTGGTGTAGTCGCCATAGGCGATCTGTTGAGCGCGATCCTGCAAGGCCTTCGCTGCTGCGCCGCTACGAAGGGCTCCAGTCGCAGCAGCGCCAGCCAGCGTTCCACGGCGCGCTTCGGTCTGTTGGAACTCGTAGTCAGGGGCCTTCTCGTAAGAGCCCAGAGAGACGTCCAGCGGGTCCATCTGCGGCGCTTGATAGGCCGGGGTCTGGCTAAGTGTCGGAGCTTGATAGGTGGGCGTCTGGACCAGACCGGGACGCGTGGGCTCAGCCGCCGGGGTTTGCACCGCAGACGGCTCGGGATTTGGAAGCGCCCTGCCCTCCTTCTGGCCGAACGTCTTGTAGTGATCGGCCGCAAAGGCGTTGATGTCGCCGCCGAACTTCGGGTCGGCCTTGTTGGCTTCCCATGCCGCTGCGACGTCCGGGTTCTGCTTCAGGTACTGCGAGTAGCGCGAGGCGTTCTCAGTTGCCGCTGCGGCTTCCTTGCCTGCTGGGTTCAGGCCAAGGCGATCAAGCAGAGCGGTCGTTGCGGTGTCGCCAGCCTCGCGAATGACCTTGGTGTTGGCCTGCTGGGTGTCCAGTGCCTTGTTCTGCATCTCAATCGACGCATCGGTGGCCTGTTGAGATGTCTTGGCGGCGGAATTGACCGCCTTGTTTGAGGAAATCGCGCTAGCACCCGCGCCGATGACGGCAGAGGCCAAAAGCGCCGTTGCAGTACCAATGGCCATTTCAGAGCCCCTTCACGTAGCCGACCTCAACCGGGCGATAGCCGGCGCGGCGGAAAATCTTGTCGATGGTGTCCTGGCGCTCGTTGACCTGGCCGGAGAAGACGATGCGGCAGGCCTCTTGCTCAGCGGCCCATTGTTCGAACGCCACCCGAAGCGCCCGACCATCCTTCGGAGCCCACCAAAACAGCTCGACCGCCATCCTGAAGGCCGGGTTCCAGTAGAACGGGACCATGACCCCGCCGATAATTCCCTCGTCAGAGAGGAAAACCGCCCCGCCCTCGATAAGGCCCACCATCCACACCTCAAGGGCTTCAGAGACGACAGGAACGTCCGCATGGACGCTTTCCGAATGGAAGCGGGTAGCGAACTCGCAGGCGGCCTTCAGATCGTCCGCAGTGGCGCGTCTGATCATCCAGCAACCTTCCACGCCAGAGAGTAGGAACCGGTCGTTATGGCCGCTCCGGCGGCGTCGAACAGGCGAACCGTGAGCGTTGTGCTGGTCACGCTCATGATCTGCGGCAGGAAGAAGGTCCCGCCGCTCGGTTGAACGGTGCATTGCGCCAACGTCGGCGGATGGCCGGGGACCGAAAACCCGTGAGTGACCGTCACATCGCCCGATCCGTTTGGAGAAACCGTCGAAACACCGCTTTGACCGGATTGTCCGTTGAGCGTGTCAATGATGTCGTTGAGCAGCCGGTGAAAGTACGAGGTTGCGCCTCGCGCTATCTCGATAAGCTGGGTGGCGATCTGAACGCGGGAAATCATCGGGTCGGATCGTTGTAGCGGGCCTTGCGGACCGTGAACCGTGCCGGAGGGGCCGTCCGGAAATGGAAAATACGCCCCGGCGAAGACATTAGGCCCAGGCGGGTCCAATACACTTGCCGGTTATATTCCCCCATTCGCCCGAGGTGTTCGGTAAGCCACGAACCGTAGGTCTTGCCGCGATTATCTGACGTGCGGAGTTGGATGGTCGGATCGTCGTTCGGATAGGTCGCAAGGCCGATGCCCGTAGAGCAGTCAAGAATGACGCTGTTGTTGCGAACCGGGGTGTTAAGCTCAACCTCTCCAGTGAACTCGCAGATCACCGGTTCTTCGCCGTCCAGCGTGATGGTCGGATCAACACGCCAGACCTTGCCGGCCAGCGTGTCGCCTACGAAGTACGACCCATCGAAATAGCGGGCCGACGACCAGACGTTCCACAGCGGATAGGAATAGGAGCCGTAGCAGGTCCACTTCCCGGTCTTGATGTCGTAGGCGAAGGTTATTCCGTCGTCGCCATCATCCAGGTTCATCACGTAAACCGAGCGTCCCTCGGCGACATAATGCCAGGACGAGATTTCCGCGCTGTTGAGCGAAGCTTTGCTCAGGGCCTGTTCAACGGTCGGCTCGCTGATCGGAATGGGCGAGGAGCCCGAGCGATAGACGATGTTGTCCTTGCCGACCCAGACGATGCCGTAGTCAGTCTTGACCACGGCGTCCCTGCCGTATTCGTAGCATCCCACCGGGAAAACCCGCCCAGACACGCGCTGGAATGGCAGATCGGCGTTTCCGGTCGGTGCGAAAACCTCTACCGTTCCCCGCGCGAGCATCCACAGTTCATCGCCGGTCACGACGATGTTCTTCAGGTCGGAGGGCGAGCTATCGGCGCTGAAATAGTCCAGCGGATCAAACGTGATGCCAGCGACGGCCGAGAAATAGACCCGCTGACCGTCAACAAGGATGAGGAAGTAATTGTTCAGATAGGCGACCGACAGAACTGGCGCGTCATCTGGAACCGTCACCGTCGACAGAGAAGAAGGTGTAGCGGCGTAAAGCAGGGTTCCCGTAGCGATTAGGACGTAATCGCCGTTTGACGCCATCACAACCCGGTCGGTGCCGACGATGGCGCCCAGGTTGGTGATGGCTCCTGAACTGATCGTGTAGGCGTAGAGCGAGCCACCAGAGACCACGAACAGGGTGTTGCTCAGCGACCCGTCATCGCGGCAAATGCCCCGCACCGGACCATCCCCTAGACCGGTGCTGATCAGGGCGCTCAAGCCCGGCCGAGACGTCAGCGAAAAGGCGTCCGTAAGGTTGGTCGGAGCCGTCTCGAAATACATGTTCTTGAGGCGGATAAGCGGGTTGTCGAGGCGGTCGTAGACGGCCTGACCCAGAGGGATGCTGGGCATCTACTGGTATCGCGGCGACAGGAAGATTGAGGTCTCTTCCTGATCTAGTGTCGGGAGAAGCGCCATCAGTTCCTTGGCGCGTTCACGGATTTCCCGGTATTCAACCGTGTCAATGCCGCCGTAGCGCGGGCCAAGGCGGGTCGCGAGATTGTAGACCAGCACTTCCAGCCATTCGGGCGGAAGATCGGTGTCGTTGTCGAGGCTGTCGATGTCCTCAATGACACGGGTATAGGTGTAAGGCAGGGTATAGGCCGCTGCCGTCGCCGCATCAGGGACCATCCAGACATAAAGCGTCTTGGTCGCGCGCTGCGGATCGAAATAGCAGGTGTTGGGCAGACCGGTGTTTGAGGATGTCTTAGTAGGAAGGTCGTAATATTCCTGACGCGAGACCATCTGAAGCGGGGTGTCGAGGTTGGCGATCCGACGACGAACGCTCAGCACGCGACGGACACCGGTTCCCAACGAATAGGCGGCCTGGTTGGCAACAAGGGTGACCGTGCCTTCGGTCATCAGCCACAGGCGCTCCGAAGCGCCCCAGGTCTTAAGCATCATGTTCAGCGCGTTCAGCGCCTCGTTGGCGCGAGCGTCGGTCGGGCTCGCGCCGTCTTGCAGGACCCCAATCAGCCGCAGGGCCTCATCAATGATGGTGCGGCTGTTGAGGTTGAAATCCGTTGTGCCCGAAGTGCTCATAGATCCTCCGGGGTAACGCGCTCAGTGATGAACACGTAGGGCTGGACGGGCCGGGGATTGGAGACCGTCTGGTCATCCCGCACGGCCTTGACGAAGTCTTGGGGCTGGCGCTCTTCGGCGAAGCGCTTGAGCACACGAAGGCCGTTCCACTGGATGACACTGTCGGACGCCCAGCCATCGAAACCGCTGATATCGCAAACAAACCGCCAGTCGCCTACGCGCTGTTCATATGGCATGTGAACACACCTTTGTGTATTCAATCCGCTCTTGGTTGCGCGTACATTGCGCCCCATGAACATGATTGGTCAAAAATTCAACCGCTGGACCATTATTCGTCAAACCGACAAGCGCGGTTCGGGCGGATTGGTCATATTTGAATGCCGATGCGACTGCGGGACCGTCCGCGATATCCCCGGCGCTCGTGTGCGGTCTGGGGAAACTAAGTCCTGCGGATGCTTAATGAGGGAACGGACGCGAGAGACCCATACAACTCATGGCATGACCAAGACGCCCCTGCGGAACGCTTGGAATTCCATGATGCAGCGGTGCTACAACCCTAAGAACCCGCGCTATCCCCGATACGGTGCGAGAGGAATTGTCGTCTGTGAAAAGTGGATGGATGCCGCCAAGTTCATTGAAGACAACAAGCCCTTATGGGCTCACGGCCTCTCGATTGATCGCATCGACAACGATGGACCTTACGCGCCCGAGAACGTCCGCTGGACTTCGGTCGCCGTCCAAAACGCCAACACCAGCCAGAACCGAAACTACACCTTCAACGGAAAGACACGGTGCCTGAAGGCGTGGTCACGCGACCTTGGCATATCCCACAGCGGGTTGCGGAAGCGCCTTGCTCTTGGATGGTCAGTTGAGCGAGCGTTTTCAGAACCGGTGGACCAGAAGATGGTCGCCTCGCACCTGCTGACCTTGGATGGTCGAACTCAGAACCTTGCGTCTTGGTCTCGGGAGCTTGGCATTGAGAAATCCGCGATCCAGCGACGTTTGGCGAGAGGGTGGACGGTGGAGCGAGCGCTTACGACGCCAGTCCACCGTCCGTAGGTTATTAGCTGTCTACAGCGGGCAAAATATAGCCACTCGCCCCCGCCACGCCCGAGGCGTAGTTGTTGAAGAAACCGAAGCCCGACGAGGCGGTGACGAGGATTTCGGCCGCGACGTCTGCATGCTGATAGAAGTTGCGCGCGATGATGCCGGTGTTGGTCGAGCCGTCCGTGGTGATCAGCAGGGCGCCGGTCGCCGAGTCGGTGTTGAGGCGATAGACCTCGTTGCCGTCGCAGCGCAGAGCGGTCACGATCTTGCCGGTGGCAATCGCCATGGCGGCCGGGGTGTTGTTCTTCACGCCCAGGTTCAGGTAGTTGCCCATGAACGTGACCCGCTCGTTGGTCCCGTCCATCTTGATGAACTGGAGCGTCGCGGTGTCGGGCTCAATCCAGCGGCAGTTGGCGACGTAGAGGCCGTCACAGTTGTTGGTCGTCGCGTTCGTGTCGATCACATTGAGGAAGTTCATGTTGGTGGCGGTTGCCTTGATTAGGCAGTCCTCCAGCGTGAATTCCTTAGCCGTGGTGATCGAGAACACCGAGGTGATGTCGGCGAAGTTGGCCGAGAAGATCAGGTTCTTGAACGACACGTTGTTGGCGCTGACCAGGATGTTGGTCGTCGCGGCGGTGTCGAGGGTGAAGGTCGGACGGAAGGTGCCCGAGCCCAGACCGATGATCGCCACACCAGCGACGTCAGCGGTGATCGCCGCAGCGGCCGACAGAGTTTCAGCATGACCAGGCTTGATGAAGATGATGTCGCCACGGCCGGCGGTGCAGCGACCGATCGCATAGTCCAGGGTGGCGAAGGGGCTGTCGAACGTGCCGTTGTTGCCGTCCGAGCCGCCGCGCTGACCGGCCGAAAGCGCCGTGCCGT
>Ga0180008_1001650_pt1 | contig 13520 bp, 9 predicted proteins | sample MM_PW_MetaG_FD_121121 | JGI IMG/M metagenome (GOLD analysis project Ga0180008, IMG submission 121121) | Groundwater microbial communities from the Aspo Hard Rock Laboratory (HRL) deep subsurface site, Sweden - MM_PW_MetaG | ecosystem: Environmental > Aquatic > Deep subsurface > Groundwater... | reverse complement strand
TTCGACGTCGACCTGATGCTCGGAATGGCTGGGCTCTCCGCCCATCCCGGCCTTCGCATAGTCATACGCGCCGACGGGGACGCCGGCCTCGGGCCGACGACTATATTCGGCGGGACGGGCCCGGAGGGGGCCGACCCCGTGTCGCTCACCATCGACCTGCCCGGCGCCTCTTGGTCGCTCCTGGCGACCCCCAAGGATGGCTGGAAGTCGTATCGCTGGATAACGCTCGCGGCGGCCGCGGTAGGGCTGACGATAGGGATGCTGGCCGGGCTATCGCTCTACGGGCTCCTCGCCACGCGCTCCGCCCTCAAGGAGCTCGCCTACCACGACCAGCTGACGGAGCTGCCTAACAGGAGCCTGTTCTGGGACAGGCTGCGCGTCGAGGCGAGCCGCGCCGATAGGGACGGCACGAAGGTCTGCGTATTCATGATTGACCTCGACGACTTCAAGTCGGTGAACGACGACCACGGCCACGACGCGGGCGACAGGCTGCTGGCGGAGTCCGCAGCCAGGATGAGCGGGGCGATCAGGAAGAGCGACACGGTAGCCAGGCTCGGCGGAGACGAATTCGCCGTCATAGCGCCGGTCGACTCGCCGGCCGGCGTCGAGGAGGTCCGAGAGCGGCTGCGGGCGTGCTTCGCGGAACCCTTCGGCATAGGCGGCGTGAAGAGGACGGCGCGCGCGAGCATAGGATCGTCGATCTATCCGGACGACGGGACGGATATCGAGGCCGTCCTGGCCATCGCCGACGCCCGCATGTACAAGGAGAAGCGTCCCTCCGAACCGACGCTCATCGCCGCCAGAAGGCGCGCGTGAACAGCACGATCACCGTATAGACCTCGAGCCTACCGAGCATCATTATGAACGAAAGCCACCATTTGAGCGCTTCCGGCATGAAAGCGTAATTGCACGTCGGGCCGACGAGCGCGAAGCCCGGGCCTATGTTGCCCAGGCAGGCCATCGTGGCGGATAGGCTCGTCAGGATGTCGTACCCGCCGGCCGATACCACTACGGTCGAGACGAAGGCCGCCAGTATATAGAGGAAGACCATCGCGGCGATATCGTAGACGACGTTCTTCTTCAGGTGCCTGCCGTCGACGAAGACGCCGTAGACGCCGCGCGGGTTGAGCAGGTAGCGCATCTCGGACTGCCCCATCTTGAAGAGCGTAACGATACGGGAGACCTTGACGCCGCCCCCGGTAGAGCCCGCGCATCCACCGACGAACATGAGCGTGAACAGCACGGCCTGCGACAGGGCCGGCCATCGGGTAAAATCCGCCGTGGCGAAGCCGGTCGTCGTGAGGATCGACGACGCCTGGAAGGACGCGAACCTGGCGGCCTCCCCTACGGAGGCGTAGACCCCGGCCCTGCGCAGGTCGAAGACGATTATGATAGCGGCCCCCGCCAGGATACCGGCGTAGACCCGAAGCTCGGTATCCTTGAGCACGCGCCGCAGGTCTCCCCGCAGCGCGCTCCAGTGCAGGGCGAAATTCATGCCGGCGAGCGTCATGAACACGGTTATAACGATGTCGATATACGCGGAGCCGTACGCGCCCACGCTCGCGTTCCGCGTCGAGAAGCCTCCGGTCGCCATGGTCGCGAACGAATGCGTCACCGCGTCGATGGCCGACATGCCGCCGACGAGGAGGAGGCAGGCCAGTATGGCGGTCAAGCCCAGGTAGACGAGCCACAGTATCTTAGCGGTCTGCGATAGCCGGGGCGTGAACTTATCCACCTGGGGGCCCGGGGCCTCGGCCTCCATGACGCTCCGGCCGTTCATGCCGAGCAGGGGGAATATCGCCACGGTCAGGACCACGATGCCCATGCCGCCTAGCCAATGGGTCATGGCGCGCCATAGGAGCAGCGACCGGGGCAGGGACTCGATATCGCTCAGGATGGAGGCTCCCGTCGTGGTGAAGCCGGACATCGTCTCGAAGAACGCGTCGACGTACGATCCCACGCTCCCGGATAGCCAGAACGGCAGGGCGCCGATGGCCGCGGACAGGAGCCAAGATAGCACGACGAACAGATAGCCCGCCTTGTGGGATAGGGACGGTCGGCGCCCGAGCCGTAGGAAGGCCGCGGAATAACCGAGCGTCGCTAGCCCGAGGATTATTGACGGGCCGAAGGCTCGGACGGCCGGCATCCCCTCGCCCAGGGCCAGCCCGACGGCCAGGCAGGAAGCCATGAAGCCCGAGACGATCGCGAGGAGTACGGAAAGCGCCTTCGCGAGCGGCTTATACTCCACGTTGATCTCCGAAAACGCGCTCGAGCCCCGCTATGCTCTTCTTCCTCGATACTAGCCCTATTACGTCGCTCCCGTTCAGGATCGTCGATCCCGAGGGGACGATCATCTCGTCGCCCTGCATCACGAAGGCGACGAGCACGCCCTTGGGGAGGTCTATCTCCCGTAGGGAGAGGCCCGAGACCCGGGAGCCCGAATCGATGCGAAGCTCCACCAGCTCGACGTCATCCTCGTAGAAGCCGTGGATTGTCTTGATATTAGCGCGTCGTACCGTCTCGAGCACCGCGGCGGCCACTACGCCCTTGACGCTGACCAAGGCGTCTACCTCCAGCCGCGAGCCGACCGACATGTAACGATCGTTCAAGGTAATGGCGACGGCCTTCTTCGCCCCGAGCTCCTTGGCCAGCTGGGCGGTCATCACGTTGAAGGCCTGGGACTCGGTGGCGCAGACGACGAGGTCGGCCTTGCCTATGCCCGCGCCCTCGAGAACGCCCTCTTCGGAGCTGTCTCCGTGGATTACCTCGAGGCCCTGGAAGGCCCTTGCGATACGCTTGCCGTCCTCGGCCGACGACTCCAGCACCGTGACCAGCCGCTTCCTGCCGAAGATGCGCCCGAGGAATCCGGATTTCGATCGGTCCAGGAACCGCTCCACGAGCCGCTCCCCGATGCTCGTCGCCCCTATTATAAGCACGCGCTTGGCAGCGGACTTGACGCCCTCTACCTGACCTAGAAACGCGTCGAGCGTCGCCGGGGTCCCGAGAAGATAGAGTATATCGCTCGGCTCGACCTCGAATTCGCCGCCGGGAACGACCATGCCCCGGCCGCGCACGACGCCGGCCACGAGCACCCCGCCGCCTGCGCCGGCCTTCGCCTCGCGCAAGGTCTTGCCGACGAACGCGGGGACCGAGGCGGCGGCTACCGTCCTGAGCTGCAGGCGGCCGTCGTGCAGGGGTATGACGTCCTCGGCGAAGCCCTCGTCGACTATGTGGGCCACGGCGTCGGCCGTCGCGGACGCGGGATTGATGATGACGTGGAGCCCGAACGCCCGTCGCTGCGCCGCCGAGAGCGACGAGTAGAAGGAGTTCTCGACCCTGGCCAGCGTCTTCACGGAAGACGACTCGGCGGCTACGAGCCCGCAGGCGACGATATTGACCTCGTCCGAACCGGTGAGAGCCAGGAACCACTCCGCGTCGCTGGCGCCGGCTTTACGGAGCGTCTCGGGACGGCTCCCATCCTCGTTTATGACCATGCAATCGAGGGCGTCGCTCGCCCGCCTAGCTGCCTCCGGGTCTTTTTCGACGAGGACCACATCGCGGCGCTCGTCTATGAGCTCGCGGGCTATATGCATGCCGATCATCCCGGCTCCGATTATTACTACCTTCATCGCGCGTAGTATACTCGCCCGAAATCTCTATTGGAAGACTTCTCCTTGACGTTCAACTTATTTGAACGTTACACTCCTCGCAGTTCACGAAAAAGGAGAGCGCCCATGCGAAGCGATTTACGCAGGCTCCTGGACGCGGCCGCGGCGGCCGCCAAGGAAGCCGATTGGCTCGGTCTAAGACGACGCCGGACGAGCGCGGCATACTATATGGCGAGGGACGGCGCGTTCGACCAGGCTATCGGCGGGGTCGACGACGGAGTCATGGTCGAGGTCCTGTTCGACGGCAGGTTCGCGTACGCGGCTACCCCGGACGCTACGCCGGCGGGCGTGGCCAGGGCCGCCGCCTCCGCGATGGTATGCGCCAAGGCCGCGGCCGGGCGCGGGGTGTACCCCTTCAGCCAGGCCCAGAGGCCCGGCACCGTCGCGGAGTACCGGACGCCGAGGGCCAGGATGGCGCCCGTAGCCCCGGACGGCGTTTTCGCCTTCCTCCTCGACTCGTGCGCGGCCCTGAAGGCCTCGGACGAGGTAATACAGACGACGTCTATCGTCGAGGTCGGCCGCTACGACTTCGAGATCGTCTCCACCAACGGCGCCGATATCGAGCAGGCCCTCCACTACATGGGCACCGGCCTGCAGGCGGTCGCCCGCCGCGGCGACGTCGTCCAGCTGCGCACGGCCAACGGCCCGCGCGGGCTAACCAGGCAGGGCGGTTGGGAGCTCCTCGATACCGAGGCCCTCCTAGCCGACGCCCGCCGCACGGGAGCCGAGGCGGTAGAGCTACTCGGCGCCGAGACCTGTCCCTCCGACAGGCGGACCCTCGTGCTGACCCCGGACCAGATGATGCTGCAGATCCACGAGAGCGTCGGACACCCCCTCGAGCTAGACCGCATCCTGGGCGACGAGCGCAACTACGCGGGCTCCAGCTTCGTCAAGCTCCCGGACTTCGGCTCGTTCCAGTACGGCTCCAAGCTGATGAACATCAGCTTCGACCCGACGATAGCCGGCGAGCTGGCGTCCTACGGCGCCGACGAGATAGGCGCCGTCGCAACGAAGCAGCTGCTCATCGAGAACGGCATACTCGTCCGCGGCCTCGGCAGCCTCGAGAGCCAGGCCCGCTCGGGCGTGGCCGGGGTCGCCGACCAGCGCGCGACGTCCTGGAACAGGCCGCCCATCGACCGCATGGCCAACCTGAACCTAGAGCCGGGCTCCACGCCGCTGGCGGACATGATCGCGTCCATAGAGAAGGGCGTGCTCATGAGGACCAACCGCTCGTGGTCGATAGACGATTATCGCAACAAATTCCAGTTCGGCTGCGAATACGGCACGCTCATAGAGGACGGCAAGCTGACCAGGACGGTCCGCGACCCCAACTACCGCGGCGTCTCGAGCACCTTCTGGCGCAACCTATGCTCGGTCGGCGACGCGAGCACCTTCGCCGCGTTCGGCACCCCCAACTGCGGCAAGGGCGAGCCTAACCAGGTTATGTTCGTCGGGCACGCGAGCCCCGTCTGCGCGTTCGCCGACGTCGAAGTATTCGGAGGCGGAAAATGACTAACGACTTCAAGTCCCATTTCGACGCCGTCTCGGCCAGGGCCCTAGGCGAGCTCCTCCCCGGAGAGCGCGCCGCTATCAGCTATTCCGCCGAGCGTAGCTCGTTCATGCGCTTCAATAACGGCAAGGTCAGGCAGTCGGGCGTCGTGGAGCAGGCGGACGTCGGCATCAAGCTATGGAAGGGCGCCAAGTCCTACTCCATACAGCTCGGCCTCACGGGAGAGGCGGCCCGCGACGAGGACGGCGTCGCCGAGGCGATAGGCCAGGCGCGGGCGCTCATGCCGCTACTGCCGGACGACCCCTACCAGGCCGTCCCCGAAGCGGCCGAGTCCTCGGACGCGCGGTACCCGGGGAAGCTCCTACCCGAGGCCGAGATCCCGGCGCGCGTGCTGGGGCCGGCGGCCGGCCTGGACTTCACGGGCATCTATTCCCAGGGCCTCGTCTGCCGCGCCGCGGCCAACTCCGCCGGCGCCAGGCACTGGTTCCAGACCGAGACCTTCCTCGTCGACTACTCGGCGTGGCTGGCCAACGGCCGGGCGGTCAAGTCGTCCTACGCGGGGCGCGAGTGGAGCGACGCCGAGTACGCCGAGCGCCTAGCCTCGACGAGGCTCTCCCTGGAGAACCTCGGCCGCCCCGAGAAGGCCCTTACGCCCGGCAAGTATCGCGCCTTTATTACCGCGGACGCCCTCAACGAGGTCGTCACGTTCTTCTCGTGGAACGGCTTCGGCGAGCGCGGCCTCAGGCAGGGCGAGAGCGCCTACATAGCGATGCGCGAGGGACGCGAGGCCATGTCGCCTAAGTTCGGCTTCAGCCAGGACTTCTCGCTGGGAGTGCAGCCAGCGTTCAACGACGACGGCGAGCTGGCCCCGGAGCGCCTGGTCGTCGTCAGGGGCGGCAAGATAGAGAACGCCATCGTCTCCTCGAGGACGGCCAAGCAGTACGGCGTACCGTCCAACGGCGCCGACGAGGACGAGGGAGTCCGCTCCGTGGCCATCGAACCTGGCGACCTGCCCGAGGCCGAGGCCCTCGAGGCCCTGGGGACGGGCGTGTTCGTGTCGAATTTCCATTACCTGAACTGGAGCGACGTCCAGGCGGCCCGGGTCACGGGCATGACGCGCTTCTCGTGCCTCTGGGTGGAGGACGGCAAGATCGTCGGCCCCATCAAGGACATGCGCTGGGACGAGTCGCTGTACAACATGCTCGGATCCAAGCTGGAAGCGGTCACGAAGGAACGCCACCTCCTCGTAGAGTCGATGACCTACGAGAAGCGGCAGGTAGGCGGGAGCCTCCTGCCGGGCATACTCGTCGACGGCCTATCGTTCACGCTATAAGCCTACTATCAGGCTCGAGGCCCCGCGCGTAGGCGCGGGGCCTTCTCGTCCCGGGCCTATCGTCTCCGAGCCGCTCAATAGTGGGGAGGCCGCTCCCCTGCGGGCAGGCCCGGCCCCTTCTCCGACCCTATCTCGGAGAGGCGCCTGACGATCTCCCTCGTCGCGCCCTCGAGGCGTTCCACCCTCGCGCCGTACTCGTATACCAAGCCGCCGAGGTCGGCCACGGCCTTCTCGATATACGCCAGCTTCGTCTCTATCGACTCTATCCTATCGTGGTCCATAGTCGCCTTCCGTCCGCTCGAGCTGAGTGCCCTGAAGATCGTTAAATAAGGGCTATAGTATAACTGATACTCTAGTCCGTCCGCGCCGCGGACCGCAACCGCCGTGAAGCCTCCTTCGACTAGGCGCGAGGAGAGCACGAATGAAAAAGGCAGCGATACTGATCCTCGCGGCGCTCGTCGCCGTCCCGGCGCTCTACGCGGAAGACGAAGGAAAACGCGATCCCTTCGCTATATCGATCGGCGCGGAGGCGGCTATCGGCCTGACCGGCGCGTTCGCCGGAGCCCAGGCGCGATTCGTCTGGCAACCGGGCTTCCTAGGGCTATCGGTCGGCGTAGGGGCGGACGCGGGCGTCTCCGTAGCGGACGTATACCTGATCCCGAGCGCCGGAGTACGCATAGGCTGGCTAGCGCTCGACGGCGGCGCCAGCATAAAGCTCGTCGACGCCCCGGCTCCCGCCGGCCTGACCGAGGCCGCCCTGCAAACGGTCGCGCCGTTCGCCAGGGCCGGCCTCTCGATACCGATAGGCCCTATCGCGCTCGACGTCGGGGCCAGGCTCATGATGACCGATACCTACGCGGAGATGGCGATCGATAGCGTAGGGGATCTCATCGCCGCGCCCTTCGCCATGGCGATAGTAACGGCCCTAGGCTTCGTGAAGATAGACGCGGGGATAAGCTACGTCCTGAGGTTCTAGCCTCCTATCAGGGCCGCGAGCTCTTCCCAGCGCGCGGTGCGGGCCTCGATGAGGGGGCATAGCTCGGCGTAGCGCCGCCCGGCCGCCTCGATCAGCTCGGCAGAGGCCCCCGACGAGAACCGGGCCTCGAGCGCCGTCTTCTCGTCCTCGAGCGCCTGGATCTCGTCGAGGATGCCCTCGTACTCCTTGGCCTCGGCCCAGGTAGCCTTGCGCGGCTTGTCCGCGGGCGCGGAGCGCTCCTTGGCCCTGCGCGCGGGCTCGGCCTTCTCGGCCGCCGCCCTCGACGCCGCCTCCTCGTCCAGGTAATCGCGGTACGCGGTATAGTTCCCGGGGTACAGGGCCGCCGAGCCCGAGCCGTCTATCGCTATGGTCGTCGAGGTGACGCCGTCGAGGAAGGCGCGGTCGTGCGAGACGACTATGACGCAGCCGTCGAAGGCCTCGATATAGTCCTCGAGCAGCCCTATGGTATCGATATCGAGGTCGTTAGTGGGCTCGTCGAGGATGAGCAGGTTAGGGTGCTCGGCGAGCACCGATACGAGCTGGAGCCTGCGGAGCTCGCCGCCCGAGAGGGTGGACAGGCGCTGGTCGTGCATGGTCCTGTCGAAGAGGAAGCGCTCCAGCAGGCGCTCGGGGTCGAGCGTCGCGCCGTCGCCCATGTCGGTAAGCTCGGCGCGGCCCCGTATGAAGTCTATCATGCGGGCGTCCATCGGGAGCCCCGCGGCGGTCTGCCCGTAATACGAGCAGGCGGTATTGAGGCCGCGGTCCACCGAGCCCTCGTCGGGCGGCAGGAGCCCCGCGATCATGGCCAGGAGCGTCGTCTTGCCGGAGCCGTTAGGGCCGACCACGCCTATGCGGTCGCCCTTGACGAATTCGTAGGAGAAGGGCTCGAAGACGAGCCGGCCGCCGTAGCGCTTGGCCGCCGACTTGAGCTCCAGGACCTTCTTGCCCAGGCGCCGGCTCTTCGACGAGAAGGCTCCCATGGGCGTCGGGCGCTCCAGGGCGGCGGCCTGCATGCCCTTGATGTCTTCCTTGCGGCGCTCGCTCTTCGTGGCCCGGGCCCTGGCGCCGCGCATCAGCCATTTCATCTCAATCTTGAGTATGGCCTCGCGGCGAGAGTCGGCCTTCTCCAGGGCGTTCCAGCGCTCGGCCTTCATCTCTATGAACGTCGAGTAGTCGCCCGGGTACGAGAATACGCCCGAGCGCTCTATCTCCAGGATCCGGCCGGAGACGGCGTCGAGGAAGGCGCGGTCGTGCGTGACGACGACGAAGGCGAAGGCCGACGAGCACAGCTTGCGCTCCAGGAGCTCGATGGCCGCGAGGTCCAGGTGGTTCGTCGGCTCGTCGAGCAGCACGAGGTCGGAGGCGTCGGCGAGGCAGCGGGCCAGCGCGGCCTTCTTGACCATGCCGCCGGACATCCCGTCCATCGGCGCCCCCTGGTCCGGCAGGCCGAATTCGGTGCACAGGGACGCGAAGCGCCGCTCCAGGAGGAAGCCGCCCTCCGCCTCCATCCTGGAGTGCAGGGCGTCGAGCGCCTTGACGTCGACGTCCGCGGCGCCCGACGAGGCGGCCTCGTAGTCGCGGACGAGGCGGGCGAGGTCGGAGTCGCCGCCGTAGAGGAATTCGGCCAGCCTCGTACCGGGCGGGGCCGTGGGCAGCTGGGGCAGGACCGAGACCCGCAGGCCGCGCCTGCGCGCTATCGCGCCGTCGTCCGGCTCGAGCGCGCCCGAGAGCACGCGGAGGAAGGTCGATTTCCCGGCGCCGTTGCGGCCGACGAGGCCTATGCGCTCGCCTTCCTCTATGCCGAGGGATACGTCCTTGAATAGCGGCGTGCCTATGAGCGTCTTGGAGACGCCGTCGAGGGAGAGTATGTTCATGCGTACGCGGACTATAGCCGTTATGCGCCCCGTCGGACAAGGAGCGCCGAGGGCCCGCCGGGCACGGCGCCGCCCCTCGCCTTGCCGAGGGGCGGGGATAACGGCTACCTTTAGCCCATGAGCGAACCGATACCGGCCTTCGACGACCTTTCCCCCGAGCTCGCGCTCTCCGCCGTAGGCGAGGCCTTCGGCATAGAGCCGGACGGCTCGTTCTTCGCGTACCCCAGCTACGCCAACAGGGTCTACGGGCTCAGGTCGGACTCGGGCGAGGAGTACGTGGTCAAGTTCTACCGGCCGGGCCGCTGGACGCCCGAGGCCGTGCTGGAGGAGCACGGCTTCGTGGCGGAGCTCGCGGCGGCCGAGATCCCGGTCGTGGCCCCGCTGCCCGACCTCGGCGGCGACACCCTGCCCGAGCTGGTCGTCGAGGGCCCGGCCGGCGAGACGGCCTTCCCGTTCGCCCTGTTCCCGAAACGGGGCGGGCGGCTGTTCGACGCCGAGCGGGAGGAAGACTGGCTGCGCCTCGGCGCCCTCCTCGGCCGCATCCACGCCATAGGCGCGCTCCGGCCGTTCCGCCGCCGCGTCGTCGTCGGGCCAGGCCTCCTGGACGCCTACTCGGGCGAGATACTGTCGGGAGGCTCCGTGCACCCGGACGCCGAGGCCAGGCTGCGGCCCCTGCTCGCCCGGGCCTCGGTCCTCGTTGACGCCGCCCTGTCGCGCTTCGGATCAGCGCCTATACGCCTGCACGGCGATTTCCATCGGGGCAACGTGCTCGACAGGGCCGACGCGGGGCTACTCGCCATCGACTTCGACGACGCGGCGTCCGGGCCGGCGATACAGGACCTGTGGCTGCTCCTCCCGGGCCCGGCGAGCGAATGCCGGCGCGAGCTCGGGCTCATAGTCGAGGGCTACGAGGCCTTCATGCCGTTCGACCGCTCCACGCTCGCGCTCGTGGAGCCGCTCAGGCTCCTCAGGATGGTGCACTTCGTATCGTGGCAGGCCAGGCAGAGATCGGACCGGGGCTTCCGCGGCAGGTTCGAGGGCTGGGGTTCCAAGGAGTTCTGGGCGGCGGAGTCGGTCGACCTCGAGGACCAGATAGAGCGGGTCGAGTCAGCCGAGAGATGAGTACGCGACGACCCTGTTCCTGCCCGTAGCCTTGGCAGCGTACAGGGCCTTGTCGGCCAGCTTGAGGAGGTCCGAGAGGCCGCCCGGCCCGTCACGCGACGGCATGGCCGCCACGCCGACGCTTATGGTCACGACGGGCGACGCCGCGGAATCGGCGTGGACCAGGCCCAGGCCCTCCACCAAGGCCCTGATGCGCTCGAGCACGACGAGGGCGCCCTCCTCGTCGGTGTCGGGAAGCACGAGGGCGAATTCCTCGCCGCCGTACCGGCTGGGCAGGTCGCCGGGCCTCCTCGCGCCCTCTCGTATGGCGCCGGCTATGCGCCGGAGCGCCTCGTCTCCCTCGGCGTGGCCGTATAGGTCGTTGTACTTCTTGAAGAAATCGACGTCCATGAGCCCGCAGGCGACGAGGCCCCTCTTCTCCGAATGCCTCTCCTCGGGCTTCTGCATGCCTATCGCGGCCTTCGTCTCGAGGGCCGCGAGCGTGGCGTCGAGGCGGCGGCGGTTGGGCAACCCGGTCAGTCCGTCGGTCCCCGCAAGGCGATCCAGCTCCCTCGTCTGCCCCTCTACCCGCTCCACCAGGGCGTTGACGTGGCGGGACAGCTCCCCCAGCTCGTCGCGATGGAGCGGCTGCAGGCGAGCCTCGGAGACGAACGACTCGGAGAACCGGTCCAGGTGGTCGCGGATCGCCTTGATCGGCCCGACCATGCGCCGCCTAACCACTATGGACGCGACCGTATAGGCGCCCGCTCCGGCGACCAGGGAGAGGAGCGAGAACCACGCCATCAGGGACGAAGCGACGGTCGTCCAGGTCCTGGCCTTACGATAGCGCCAGTAGCCGAGAGGCTCGCCGAGCGGGTCGGCTACGACGTCGTACGCCGCGAACACGGGAACCCCGCCCGCGCGCTCGAGGCTGGCGCCCTCGGGCGGAGCCGAGCCTAGTCCGCGGAGCGGCACGAAGTCGACGCTGAAGTCCCGCCCCGGCGAGAAGGCCGCGAGCAGCTCGGGGCCGAGCTTGCGCACGAAGACCAGGAGGCCGTTCGGCGCTTTCGTCCCGTTATCGTCGGTCACCGGCCACGAGGCGTACATGGCGGCCAGCCCGGCGTACTCGGCGTACCCGGAGACGGGCGACGGGGGCAGCGCCCCGAAATCCGCGGGGAAGAGCCTGGGGTCCGTCCGGTCTAGCGTCCGGCTTCCGGCGGAGGCGCCCAGCTCCGGGACGTCGACGCTCGACCAGACGAGCCCGCCCTCGGCGTCGACGATGAGGACCGCGTCGACGTGCTGCTGCTCCAGCCACGCAGTCCCGTAATTCTCGATGATATACGAGCCGTCGCGCTCGGTCATGTACTCGTACGTCTCGATCCACTCGGCGTACGACTGCGTCAGGCCCGCCAAGGCTAGCATCTCTCGCCCCAGGAGGACGCGGTACTGCTCCCGGCGCCCGTCCAGCTCCGAGACCTCGAATCGGGAGAACTGCGCGTCTATCACGTACGAGGCCGCCGCTATCTGCAGGAGGCTGAAGACGCCTATCGCGGCGGCGAAGTATAGCGGTATGATCATGCCGAGCGACGAGCGGGCCGTTCTCTCCATGCCGCAAGTATAACGGGGCGCCGGGTAAATGCAACGGTTCCGCGTTTTCCGTGCGGCGAGCGGCGCGTCCGGCAGAACCCGGCGCGTGCCCTTAACATGAACGGCCTAACAGTGTATCCTATAGGCACTTTTTTGAAGGATCGAGTGTAACGTATGGACTATTCAGAATTAAGCATGCATCCCGACCTGGCCAGGGGCGTCGAGGACGCCGGCTACGTATCGTGCATGCCGGTACAGGCGGCGGTATTCCCGCACGCCTTCGAGGGCGAGGATATCTACGCCCAGTCCCAGACGGGAACCGGCAAGACCGCCGCCTTCCTCGTCTCCATCTTCCAGCGCATCATGAGCGACTCCGCCAGTCGCCACCGCCGGGTGCTGATTCTCGCGCCCACGAGGGAGCTCGCGGTGCAGATAGAGTCCGAGGCCAAGAAGCTCGGCAAGCACCTGCCTATCTCCATCGGCTCGTTCTACGGCGGCGTCGCCTACGGGCCTCAGATAGACATGCTCCGCGACAACGTCCAGATGATCATCGGCACGCCCGGGCGCATCATCGATTTCGTCGAGCAGGGCAAGATGATGCTCCGCGACGTAGGCTTCCTCGTCGTGGACGAGGCCGACCGCATGTTCGACATGGGCTTCATCGACGACCTCCGCAAGCTGCTGCGCTACCTGCCCCCGCCGAAGGAGCGCCAGACCTACCTGTTCTCCGCGACGCTCAACTTCCGCATCAAGAACCTCGCGTGGGAGTACATGGACGAGCCCAAGGAGATCGTGATAGAGGCCGAGACGGTCACCGTCGACCTCGTCAGCCAGGAACTGTACCATGTCGGCTCCGACGAGAAATTCCGCGTGCTCCTCGGCCTGCTGGCCAGGGACAAGCCCGCGAGCGCCCTCATCTTCTGCAACCAGAAGTTCAAGGCCGAGGAGATATCCAGGCGCCTGGGCATCAACGGCTACGAGTGCGAGTACATCATGGGCGACCTGCCCCAGGCCAAGCGGCTCCAGGTCATAGAGCGCCTCAAGGCGGGCAAGCTGGCCCTGCTCGTCGCCACCGACGTCGCCGCGCGCGGCCTCGACGTGAACTCCCTGGACCTCGTCGTCAACTACGACGTGCCCATGGACCCCGAGTCGTACGTGCACCGTATAGGCAGGACCGCGAGGGCCGGCGCCAGCGGGAAGGCGATAACGCTCGCCTGCGAGAAGTTCGTATACGGGCTTCCCGCCATCGAGAAGTACATCGAGACGAAGATACCGGTGTTCCCGGTCAGCCCCGAGCTGTTCGGGGAGGACAAGAGCTCCGGCATCAGGTTCGGGCACTCCCACGACCGCGCCAGGCCGGGCAGCGACCGCGGGGCCGGCCGGGGCGGATCGTCCTACGGCGCCCGCGGAGACAGGCACGGCAGGCCGGACCGGGGAGCCGGACGCGGGCCCTCTCCCTACGCGGGGGACA
>Ga0180008_1001648_pt1 | contig 13530 bp, 22 predicted proteins | sample MM_PW_MetaG_FD_121121 | JGI IMG/M metagenome (GOLD analysis project Ga0180008, IMG submission 121121) | Groundwater microbial communities from the Aspo Hard Rock Laboratory (HRL) deep subsurface site, Sweden - MM_PW_MetaG | ecosystem: Environmental > Aquatic > Deep subsurface > Groundwater... | reverse complement strand
TTAAGTGCACCAAGTAGCTGTTCGGCTTTCCTCAATCTGATATGTGCTGCCTCAGCTTGCAGGACTAATTCCTCCGGTGCTTTGGTTGTCCGCCAATCCACTTTAGACAGGAGCCAGTCGGACATTTGCCTGTCGGCAATCTTGTTATAAGCACCGAGGATATTATAGTAGAGTGCCTCGTCTGTGTTCATATAGCGGTAGCCAGCAGCAATACCATCGAAAGCATCCTTAAACACCCTGGTCTTTTCAAAAGCCTGCTTCGCCCCTACTCGACCGCCGACACGGATTTGTCCCGACTCAATCAGTTCGCCAGAATCATTGAACTTGCCCATGACACGCCGACCAGCATATTCCCCACCATCTTCAAAGGAGAGTTCATTGATTTCAATATCATTCCGCCGGAGGGCTTCTAGCTTGACCCTCTCGATTTCATTAGCACGTTTAATCCATTCCTTCTGCTTGTCAGTCATAAGATGTTCATATTTCTTGGGATTAGTTCTAATTTCGTCAATAGGGAGTGCCCCAAACGGTTCGCTAGTCAATAAGCCCATCTCATCGGTCTTGCCCCATATCCTCTCTTGTGTGCCGATTTCCCACAGGTAGGATATTACTGCTTGCGCTTTCTGTGCACCTTCGTCCTTCAAGGCAGCACGCAGGATGATAGCTTGCTGTGCGGGATTATTGGCTACGGCAGCAGGATTAAACAAACCGACAGCCTTTCTGACCAGAGGCAGATTACCAACACGCCTCCAGAAGTCAGGTTTGGAATATATATCCACAACTGTCTGCGGTGCTTGTAAATCAGGCATGGTTATCTTGCCCGCTTCCATTGGTGCTGGTTGTGAAGGATGTGTGGCAGGCGGTTCTGGCGGTGGAGGTTCAGCAGGCGGAGGTGGAGGCATAACAACCCTGTCCTCAGAAACAGTAACCCTATCAGGCATTGGTAACTTGGTCGCTTCTGGAACTGACAGGTAAGGCAGTCCTTCTTCTACACCAACTACCCTAGTTTGTAATTTCCTTAGTTGCGCCTTTTGTTCTCTTAACTGATTGACCTTTTCTATGAAGGCATTAACATCACCACCGGTGTATTTAGTAGCGAGGTCATCGAGAACCGCATCAGCTCTTATTCTGCCGTTAGGTAACTTGTTTGCCTCAGAAAAAGTGGCATAAGGCTTGATTGCTTTAGCTTGAGAAGGAGTGAACGAGTCATTGTAAGCAAAGGTCTTTTCTTTGGCATCTACCAAATCGGTTATGGCATAGTTCCTATTGCCAACTTTGAATCTGAGGTTAGCTACTGGGTCAGTCTCAAGAGTAACTTTAATCCCTTCAATCTCAGCCTGCGCCTCATAGGCCTCTTTCACTTCTTCTGGTGCTGTTACAGCCTCCTCCTGCGCTTCTGTAAAGCGTTGCTGCTGCTCCGAGACTTCAGCACGTGTGGGCACTTGGGTTAACGGTACTTTCCCCGCTTCCTTGCCCGATACTTCCTCAAACATCTTGGCTTGCGCCTTTGTAACGCCCATGCCTGGGAGTCCTGTCTGAACTGAGGTAGAGGGAGGCATACCAGCTTCAGTAACAGGGGGAGTAACCTGTTTCGCTAAGTCAGGATAGTCCTTTAAGACTTCAGGTGGAACTGGCTTGCCTTCAGAGATTGCTTGCTTGACGAAATACTCATGGTCATGGACGCCAGTTGGTTTTAAGAAATACGCATCCGCAGTTGCTATCGCCTGTTGATCTGTTAATTCCTCAAATGGCTTACCTTCGGCGCTTCCAGTTGGGAATGCATCCCTTAAAGACTTACGGCTAAACTCTGCTTTGGTCATTTGGTATGGTTGTTTTGTAACCACTGGCGCAGGTGTAACTTCTCCTGGTTTCTCCCCACGTGGTTCAGCCCCAGGTCTGATAAAGCCTGCTTCCGGCGCTGCTCTGGCCTCTCCTAGTGCACCTCTTATCCCAGGGGCAATCTTCGGCATGGTCTCAACAGCTTTAGAGGCTACGCCAGGGATGGAGAAGCTAACCAGTTCCACACTTAACTGTCTGAGACTCGGTATCTGAAACTTCTGGTCGCTGAGCCCCAACTCTGCCAGTACCCCGTGAGCGACATCACCGATTCTTTCTTCCAGCATTTCGTTGAGTACGCCGTTATACCCCATGCGTTCCATAATCTTCTTGAGCGCATCAGGACTCTTGCCTGGGTTAGCTTTCTGAAACGCCTTGAACAGTCCGAGTTTTACCAGTCCACCTTTAACCTTTGAGGTTAGCGGAGTGAACAGCCCGCCAGTTCTTTCCGAGACTGTCTCTACCCATGCTTCACCAGTAGCCTTAGCCAGACTTCGCCAGACGGACTCCTCATCGCCAGTCAGTGTAGCCTGTAATTGTTTCTCAAGAGTGGCTGCCGGTATCCTCGTAGCGCCAGCAGGCAGAGTCTGGAGAGTCCCGCCGGCTACTACGCCAGCCACTTCCAGACCGTATTGAGCAAGTTTGCTTTCCAGTATTCTCAACCCTGTTCTGGTGGCTATCTTCTTTAACGCAGTTTGCCCCGCTTTGACAACAGCCGTCTTGCCGATGGAGAAAATACCAGCCGTTGCCAGAAGTTCACCAGCGAAGGGGAGTAGTTGACCAATAACATCCATGACCTCATAGCCCCACGTGGTATTCATTGTCGCTCTATCCACATAGGCTTTGAGTGCCAGCAAATCTTCCTTGCTGACTTCCTTCTTCTGCTCTAAATCAAGAGCCGTTTTCATTAGCTTGGAGAGTTCGACAATCTCCACACCACTGGAAACAAAGGGTATGAGTTTGGCAGGGTCATCGGCTAACTCCTGAACTTTATCGAGCCAGCCCTTTTCAGGTTGGGCAAAGCTAACTGGCGGCCCCAGTTGCTCAGTAACCCTACCTGTCTGCGGGTCATACTTACCGATTGTCCTACCCACCAAGTCTCTAGCCACCAGCGTTTCTGGGTCTATCTTGACGAACTTCCTTACCCCTTGAACTTCGGCCATCATCCCTTCAGGGATAACAGGTTCACCGCCCTCTCCGGTAGTGAAGATAGCGTTGATTGTCTCATCGGGGACATTGAGGTATTTCAATAAGTTCTCGGTATCAGGATTTCTACCTTTCGCCTGCAAGTCCCTGATAAAGCCCTCGGTATCATCATAGACGAAGGCATTGATATTCCCTTCTATTTCCTCCTCGGTATCGCCAAGTCTCCTGTCGGGGTATACCTTGAAGAAAACATCGGGCAAAGTTAATTCCTCCTCCTCGACAGGCGGTTCAGGAAGCACAGGTAACTTAACCTCCTCTATCTTCTTATGGTAGGGAGGTTGCTTAACCTGAAATTGTGTCATCTGGGGCATGACCATCTAAAACTTGACCTCTTTCTTGGGCTTGATTATTTTATCTATTTTCAAAGCAAGGTCTTGGCCATTAGGCTTGACCCTAAAAGGCTTCTGCAACTTCTGTAAAATATACTGGCTGAACTCATCGGAAGAATTAAGGACTGGCATTTCCCCCTCCTTCCGGCTGTCTATCCTGCCCTGTAATATTCGGGCTGGCTCTCTGCCCACCGAACATGGGTATCAACTGTCTCGGCGGTTGTTCTTCCGCAGGCACTCCGCCTACCGATGGTTGCCCGCTCATTAGCTGGTCAAGAGTCAAGCCCATTTCCATAGCCATGAGGTTGGCCTTTACTATTTCGCCACTTTGGAAGAGTGCTAGAATGATGTCAAACTTTTCAATCACCGGACTAACCCTAGAGGCTTTCTCTAAGAGTTTCTTTCTCATTTCCTCATCGGGGTTCTTAATCCTGAGATAGTCTCTCATCTTGGTATCGTCAGAGATAAGATTACCGAGGGCGGCGGCAGTAGAGATATTAACCATATCCTGCTCTGGTGAAGTCAGGTCAACATGGAAGTTCAGGGCAATCTCTTTCTGCAAATCTCTATAGTTGTATTTGGTCTTGTAACTAGGCTCACCGAGTTCGAGGTTCATCTTGAACATGGTATATTGCTTGAGTACCATGCGATAGAGGCGTTGCAGGAAAAGGGTGTAGCCTTGTATTCTGGGGAAGTAAACCGTATCCTCGGCCTGCTTTAGCTGTGTAATACCGACCCCTGATGCCGGTGCGGGATATGTGCCGTAGGATACTTTAGGCATAGTGCCGTGCTGTATGGCTTCGTCAACCAACGTATAGAGCATCCTGAGTTCATCCGTCAGCCTTTCAATCGGCATACTGAAATATCCCTTCGTGCCCTTCTGTATCGGAGCCACTATCTTCTTGCGATAGGGAGGCATGGCGGGTTTCTTGGCTAATGCCACATTCTCAACCTCAATCTGCAAGCCATTGAAGAAAGACCTGACGGCGGATGACTTCAGCATAGTGGCAATCTGGTTCTTTTCTTTGAACAACTCACGGACTGAAGCGAAGATACTCTCGCCGTCATATAACATCCTGTCTGCATCAAAGGTAAAAACGCCGGTGGGTACTACCTGAATAACAAACGGCGGTTCTTGCCAGTAGTTTGGTTTTTCGGCTATTAGTTCTTTACCGCAGTAGACCCTTTCGAGTTTAGAGTTCCAGTAATCCGTGATGATGACATCCTTGCTGGTGGGAGAGTAGCCATATTCCGCTTCGACATCTTCTCTTGACCTGGGCATCTTAGTAGCCACGAAGGCCAGACCATTGATGTTATACCGATAGACCAAGTAGCGGGTATCCACTGCCAGGAAGGAGTCGGGTGTCAATTGCCCATTCTCTTCTCTAAGAGTTACCCGTCTGGCAATTCTCCCCCTGTCGCAAGCCTGTAATATCTCGAAGTTCTTATAGGAAGGAATATCCTGATAATAAACGTAAGCATCAGCTTCCAGAGAAACATCCCTGATAAAGTTCTCGAAGATAAGGGCTACCTCGTCTTTCTTCCCTTCTACCTCCATCCCGTCATAAGAAACTTCCGGTAAGATGCTTGCTTTAATCAAGGTATTGTGAACGTGGTGAGCGAAGGTAGCCGCATCGTTCATGGTGATATTTTCTACATCCGGCTCCTCCCTGTCATCCTTATCACGCCAGACAAACTTATCCAGAATAAGGAGTTTCTTATCATCATCCATTCTTTGCCACAGTTCGGCAAAGTTCTTCTCCTCATATGTTATCTGCTGATAGGAGTCGGCCTCGGTCTCCTCAACTTCCTGCAAATATATATCAGCCATAAGGCTTACCTCCTATATATCCTGTTCTAGTTCACAAGACTTATTTAATCTAGGCTGGTCGTGATAACATTTATGGAAGGTGGCCTTTATAGTTACTTCCTCATTAACCAAACCATCATTTATCCTGACTGCCTTTGCTCGGTAAAGCATTACAGATACCTCCCAATTTTCGGATTAGACCAACTAGAAAGAACACCAAGAAAAGAGTGGGCACAGTAAGGAAGAATAGCCCTGTAAACCACATTGGTGTGGGTTTCATTATCTCTTCCTCCTGTATATCAATACATTTCATACACATTACAGATACCTCCACTTACACTTTGCCACGTTTATTTAATAAAGAAAATTCCCTTTTGTATTGTTGTGGGGCTAGTGTTATGCAACCTTCCCTATCAAAAAAGCCTGCTATGTATGCCCAATCAATTTTCCTCATTAAACCCCCTATTGGTATCGGAACTTTGTCAGATTGTAGATTTGGGTTATCTCTTCTAGAGATAAGACTCGGTTGTAAACGTAGGACTCACCGATAGTCCCATTAAAGAGAGCAGTTACCACATCATCAGACCTAAATGCACCAAGGTACAAATCTTCTGTATCGGTGATATTGCCTACTGCTGAAATAGCTATTGGAGTTCCTTCAGATACAGCATCCACATATAAAGTCATGTTGCCATCTCTATCACAGGTAGTAAACAAGAGATGCCACATACTGTCCCGGAGGTCTGTTGTGCCTGTAACTGATTTCAGGGTTACGTTATCATCAATATTTGTGGTTGCTACACCGCTACCGCCATCATTCAGACTTCGGATTGCAAACCATGTGCCGGGATTAACACTGTCCCCCTTGAAAATTATTGACTCTATGGTATCCCCAGCAGATGTTCTTTTTGCCCAGACACCATAACTGAAATCTGTGGTTGCTCCAAAGTCAAGACTATTGTGGTCGGGTACGGTAATTCTACCAGTTCCCGCCATAGTCCTGCCCTGACTTCCCCAAGTAGCATTAGTAACAGTGCAGGCATGGCGGAAATCATCGGCAGAACTGAATACTCCACCTCTCAATTCGTTATGCCAGAGTGGGAGAAACAACTTACAATTACCAGGTATCGGGTTAAATTGTTGCGGAGACTTCGCTAATACCTTTAGCATTACATTCCTCCGTATGGTTTCGGTTCGTTCCAATCCCGTTCAGGATGGTTAAGTGCTCTTGGCTTCCATTCTCCTTCCCGTAGTTTCTCGGCGAAGAAAAAGATACGGTCTCTCCAGGGAGGGGAGTGTTCCATTTTACTAATCACTACCCGTGCCACAGCCATTACCACCTGTTTTATTCTCTTGTGTGCCTCAAACTCCACATACTCGTTGAGGATTTCTACCAGCCTTTTGCTGTTCGGGTGAAGCACGTTATCAACTGTCGGTTCTGGGTATCGGTTGCCGAGAATTGTAATCGCCTTAAAAAGTGGCGCATTGACCTTATCGATGTAATACTGTCGCCTATAGTTGTTGATTTCGTGCTTCAGGATAGTCGCCATCTTACAACTGCTCACCTGTCAGTGTAATGTTTATCGGGTCGGTGGCCGTCTGGGTATAGACCGTGTTGGTAACCAGGACTCCGTAAATATACTGGTCGCCTTTACCGCATTTTACCAGCTTGGGCAATCTGCCCGCTGTCGTGGGAGTAGCTTCCGAAGTAGTCGCCACTGTCGCCCCTCCCGCTATACTAAAGGGAAAAGTAATTTTGCCCAGGAACTTTGCCCTGTCTCCCTTCACCGGATTGGTGTTGGCAGCATTATCCCTCAGTTCCCCGGTCGGTATGGCATTGAAAAGCAGGAGGTCATACTGCACTGTCTGGTTTTCCGTGTCATTAACGAGAAGGGCCTGATGGATACGGAACCATCCCCCAGGCCTATTAGCGACAAGGAACCTCCATGTAATTGCCAGAGTAGTGCAGCAGTCGTCTGCCCCAACAACATCTCCGGCGGCATAAGCGCCCAGAGAGGCGTCAATCACCTGGGCTACCCTGACCGACAGAAGGTCGTTCATTACTTTGGCGTGAGTATCTGCCAGCCCCTGTGCTGGTATAAGCTGGTCCAATGATTTATTCCCCGAACCTGTCCCCATTTTAGATTACCTCCATCTGTTTTATTTATTCAGGCGGATGCCGCACCGTAAAGAACGGCGGCTTCCCGTCCGGCGGTGTTACTAAATACTCGAATTTACAGTTAGGGCACTTCGTCTTTGTCGCCAGGGGAATAGCCGATGGAGTATCAGCGCCGGCTACCCCGCAGCTAACGACCGCTATTGTCGAACCGTCAGCCGTTACCTGGAACGGCAGAGCCTCTTTAAGAGCAGCGACCTTCATAATCTTGAACTTGCTAATCGGTATCTGGTTCATCTTATTTCCTCCTCGTTAAGTCTTACGGCTTTGACCGGATAGTTCGCAAAATTAAAAACAGACATCTTCTTTTCCATTTGGGCATTACAAACAGGACACAGAATTACCAGCCGACCTTCTTTCTCCTCATTCTCTATGTGGTGTAGAAACTTCTCCTCAATGCGACCACATCTTTCACACTTGAACTCGTATATGGGCATGTTAGTAACTCCACATGACCATTTCCCTTTCTCTGCCCACCACATCCGGCTCGAACTCACTCAAGATGTAGCTTTCTCCAAACATAAGGTGGAAGGCCGACTCATTATGCAACCTGTCCGTCAGGTTATCTTCCCTGTCCACCTCATAAGAAAACGACATCTTCTCATCAATATACTCATTCAAATCGCTGAACACGTAAATCTTATTCTGGGCATGAAGGGAATTAACCCGCCTAATCCGTTCCCACTTATCATTGCTTACCTTCGGCTCTGCTACAGACCAACCCGCTAATACATATCCATCCCGTGCCTCCTGCTCCTGATGATTGCCACCTGTAGCCCTTCTTATCTCCTCCCCCCTGCTCAGTTCCCTGAAGTTAATAGCGTGTTCCACCACACTGGCCTTCTTCAGATAAGTCCGGTACAAATACAGGAACCCCGTCGGAGGCTCCTGCGCATACCACACCGCCGCCGTGTTCACCCGCCCAAAGTCCATGCCGAAATACCTCGGCCACTCCGCCGGTATGGCGAACCTCGGCACGATACACATGTCATTCCGAAAGGCGTCATAGACCAGCCCCTCCATCGAGGACAATACCTCGCCCGCCAACTCCTGCCTTCCCAGCTTCGTCCCCCCGTACTTCGTCATTATGTAACTCAAAAAGTCCGGCGCCAAGTTGGCCTTGTTCTCTATGGTATGCCCCCTCGTCACCACCGCCCTCTTATCCGCTATAATATCCTTTATCACCTGTATCGGCCTCGGCGTGGTCGCCACAACTACCTGCGGCTTGCTCCCTATCCTCACTGTCAGCATGAGATTATTCCAGGTTTCATTCGGCTGAGAGAATTTCGCCAACTCATCCACCGCCGCCTTCGCTAAGTTCGCCCCCCTCAACTGGTCCGGCTCATCCCCACTATAAATTATCGCCTGCACCCCATTAGGCCATGTCAACCGCCTCTTTGAAGGCTCATACTCCGGCATGAACCACGGCGGACTTATCTTCAGTATCGAACTGTCCCCTACCTCTACCAACGTGTCCCTCACATCACCTTTCGTCTGCCCCACTAACCCGATAGGCGTATGCCCCTCCTCCGCCCACTTCCTCACCAACTCGGTCAATGCCCTCGACTTCCCAAACCCTCTGCCACTTAACAACAACCAGATAAACCAGTCACCCAAAGGCGGTACCTGCTTCTCCCTCGCCCATACCTCCCACGTGTAATACAATACCGCCTTCTCTTTGACAGTCAGCTTCCCCAGTAACGCCTCCCTCTCATCAGGAGGTAACGCTACTATCGCCTCCGCCGTTAATCCCTTTATCCTATCACCTACCTTGACTGCCATCCCCTTTTTCCCCTACTGCTACTTTAGCGCTCCTTGACCAGCATGAACCAGGTATAACCATCCTCAACTTTGTAACCTTTAATTACCCAACCTTTGGCAATTAGGTCTTTTAGAACTATACAACTATCCTCGTCATTATTAAACTGGAAATCATATTTAGCTAGCGGATATTTTATTAACTTGCTTGTAAACATTACATTACTCCTTTCTTGATGTAAGTCTCGCTTGTGTCCATCTCCTTTCCTCCTTTTTTATTTCCTGTAGTTTGTCCGTGCTACCTCTCATAATTCCCACCCCTCTCGAAAAGGGGGCGTACCCTTCAAAACATGGGCCTTCTACCTGAAGCCTGCCACGGTGTACCCTGTCCATATCCATGCCAGTCAGTGGTTCCGACTAATGCCTCTTATGTAAACTGCCTTGCTTACTGTCAGAGAATGTGCCAATCAAATACTCTATTGGCAAGTCAGACTCCCCTGCCTTTACCCTGCGCCGGTACTCCCCGGCCAGCTCGTCAAGTTCCTTCAGTATCTCTGCTATCATCTCCACGCTGTAACAGTTCTCCTGGTGCGTCTAGTTCATAGGTCTGTGTCCTCTCGGCCAGCCTGGTCAATGCCTCCTCCATCTTGCCGGATGCGTCAATGAGAGCCTTGTCAATGTTGATGTTGATGTTGGTACTGGGCCCAGTGCGGTCTTTGCGTCCCCAGCGGTCAGGATGGCGGCGCTCTAAGAAGGTCATACCGGCTATCCAGTTGCGGTCAACCTCTGCTGAATCACGCACGACAGCAACAAGTTTAGCCTCAGCGTCAGCCTCAGCTTTTTTGATAGACTGTGCTAACCTTAAATAAATGCTTTGGTCTGGGGTTAATCCACACTGCTCGTCATTTTCCGCAAGTTTAAGCCACTGATAGAAGATAGGTTCGCTAATACCGGCCATGGCACAAGAAGGTTCGATATAGTTACCCTTACGGATATACTCTGACAGGGTTTCAATCACAGCGTTGTTAAGTTTACGTGGTTGAGGAGCTGGTTTAAGTTGAGTTGTCATTTGATTAAGTAATAGCATGATAAGGGGGAAATTGTCAAGTGGTAGTCTCGGAGGTATAAAAAATATTAAAAGGGTTTTGCGGTTAAGAGGCATCAAACCATGGATATATATAGACCTAGTATATATTACTCTCTTTCTGCTTATCTACCTCTAGTATATATACCTCTCTATCCGTTGGCAAAGTTACAGGAATAGTAGAGGGGAGATTACTTGACATTGGTTACTATAACTGTTAGACTTAGAGAAATATAAATTGAATAGGAGGAAAGACAATGACAGGGACAGAACCAAGGCATCGGGACTGGGTAAAACTATGGATAAAGGAGTCCTTACTGGGGACAATTCGAGAGGATTTAACGGCAGAAGAGCGGGGGGTCTGGTATGATTTTCTACTTCTGGCAGGCAATTCTCGTATTCCTGGCATCATCTGTGCTAACTCTACAACTCCAATGCCGGTAAAGCGCATAGCTGGTATTCTAAATATCAGCGAGGCGTTAGTCAAACAGAGCATAAAGAAGTTTCTAACGTCTGGGCGTATCAAACTAGACGAGCAAGGCATTATACATATTGAAAACTGGGCAAAATACCAGTATAGCGACTATGACAGGCAGAAGAAATTCAGGCAACGGCAGGAGGAGACGGATTAGGTTCGCACTAATTAGAAAAAACCATGAAGTCTAGGCTCAAAGTATTTTTAACAGGCACGATAACGGATGTAAAGTAGCATTGACTAGGGGTAGGAAGGGGTATATTATGAGACTGTAATCAAGTAATAAAGGAGTGTGAATCAAATGAATATGAGGGAATTAGATAGACAAGTATTGAAAGCAATGTTCAATCCTGTACCTGAGAAGGCACGTAATTCACAGTTTGGTTGCGGAAACTGCCTTTGGCATTGTGTCGAGTGCAACAATGGCTCGATGTATAAAGCCAAGAGCGACAAAGATGTAGAGTGCGACAACTATACCTATTATGACTAAAATACAGTTACACTCAATAAAATAAAGGAGAAGGAAAGATGGGAAAGTTAAGACCGCAATATCACTACTTCAAAGGCTACAGTAGAGCTAAGGAGTTCGCAGACAAGTTAAACGCAAGAGCTAGGGTACACTACTGGGTAGTCAAAGCTAATGGTGAGGGTTACACAGTATATAATTTAAGGAAGGAGGGTAGTTAGTATGTTTGATAATCCAGATGCTAAAACACCTCACAAAAAGGACTGCCAATGCTATCACTGCAAACAAGAGAGAGATGAGAAAGGAGGCACGATGAAAACAAGACAAGAGGTAGAAGCATTAAAACAAAACTGGCTGGCCGATGGGTGTTGGGATATATACGACACTGAGGGCTTTGAGGAATACCGAGACGAACTGAGAGTATTCCAGATAAACCAGCAGCAGGAATGGAGAGCCAAAGAATATAACAAGGTATATAGTTTTGCTCAGGGACTAGGGATAGAAACAATCGGTAACGCAGCTGATGAGCCGAACTTGAGTCTAGCTCGGTATATTATGAAACTAGAGGAACGTATTAAAGAACTTGAAAATCAGACACGGCGAAGGTGCGAGAGATACCCTGGCAAGGTTTAGAAGTTGAAATCACAAACTGTGAGGTCAAGTTAGAATGTTAATATTAGCAGGAAACCATGCACAAGCCAAACGCTATACCCAAACAGCACGCTATATCTCCAGTATTGAGGATATTAGAGGCTTCAAAGATACGACCTTGCTACTGGTGGGAACGTGGCACGACCGAGACATGAATTGGGAAGAGTTGGAACTCTATTGTAGAAATCATAATATTGTAATACGTGATACAAACACGCTAACAGACACAGAGAGGAGAATAATTGACGATGAATACGAAAAGCACAAATATGATAATATCTACCCACACACCACTAATCCATTACAATTAAAATCGTACTGTAAAAGGTGTGTGAAAGTGGAAAGCCTAAGCATTTACATTTACCAAATGCCACAAGGGGACTGGGTAGCATCCGCCAATGGGATAATATCTGACGGCTTCAAGTCAAGGAAAGATGCTGAGGAATGGGCATTTGAGCAATTCTAGGGTAGTTAAAATGAAGAAACAAAAAGAAATGTTCCCGCCTGAGAAGTGCCCAAAGTGTGGCGCAGATACAGTTGTAATGCACTACTCTAACGGCTATCGGGTAGAGTGCCCTAGAAATCCCACAACTGAGTATGAGGACTACTCACAACAACCTAAGAATTGCGACTGGTTCGGGGAATTTGTATTTGATAAGGATTAAACCGTCAGGGATTAGCACCCTGAGAGTATAAAGGAACATATAGAATGGAGGTATAGAAAGATGTTCATTTGGCTATCGTTACTGTTCGCACTAGCACCAGCCATCGGTATGACCTGGGTATTTAACTGGCTACGGCAGGGTGGGACTATCATACCGGACAATCTTAATACACTGGAGTTCTGGCTGGCTACCGCGATACTGCTTCTAATAGTATCAGCCCTTATTGTGCAGACAAAAAGAACTTTCAAGAGGAGAGATTGTAATGGATGAAAAAGAATATGCCCTAGGGGAAATAGATAGGTTGCGCTCAGAGAACAGTGCGCTCCTACTTCACATCAACAATATGCTAAATGGGGCTATCGGTCACTCAGTAGCAAGCCTTACGCAAATACACGCTGCTAAAAAGGATGCCGAGAAATCCTTTGACCATATACTCAAAGCTGGTGAATTAGTACGATTCGGTAGTATCACTAAATAAGAATGGAGGTATAGAAAGATGAACACAGTTGTATATCACTGTTTAGATTGCCAAGCAGAATTTCAGGCAACTCAAGGCTCTAAGCGCCGGTACTGTGATGCCTGCACCATGAAGCGGGTGCTCTACGGCAAGCCCCAGGAGAAGAAGAAATGAACAAACTGCAAACCTTAAAATGCTGCCGCTGTCAATACACCTGGGAGCCGAGAATAGCACATCCAAAATGCTGCCCGGCGTGCAAGTCGAGAGCATGGGCTAAAAAGGATTAGTATTATAATAGAGATATATATAGAGAAAAATCTACCCCACGCCTGACTACGCTCATTCCTTTGCTACTTTATGCTACTCCCGCTACTTTTAGGCACGACCTTAGCTACTTTTCGTGACAGAAATAGAGTAGCAGTGAATTTCTAGCCTTAAAATCATACATTTGCTCTTGATTTTTAACTCCACCTATGTTATAATAAGAGTATGAACCAGCGAGAGAAGTATCGTATTAAAAACCTGATGTTAAAACAAGAAGTATTAAAGTATTATGGGAAAGGTAAATGCGCTTGTGTAAAGTGTGGCTTTACTGATATAAGAGCCTTATCTATAGA
>Ga0180008_1001646_pt1 | contig 13544 bp, 10 predicted proteins | sample MM_PW_MetaG_FD_121121 | JGI IMG/M metagenome (GOLD analysis project Ga0180008, IMG submission 121121) | Groundwater microbial communities from the Aspo Hard Rock Laboratory (HRL) deep subsurface site, Sweden - MM_PW_MetaG | ecosystem: Environmental > Aquatic > Deep subsurface > Groundwater... | reverse complement strand
CGACAACATGCCGTTCGGCCGGCCGGGAGCGGGGGAGTTCGGTACCTACTTCATCGGCTATGCGCGTTCGCCGCAGCCCTTGGAACGGATGCTTGCGAACATGTTTGTCGGCCTGCCTGCCGGTAACTATGACCGGTTGCTGGACTTCAGTACGGCGGTCACTGGCAGCTTGTTTTTCGTGCCGTCCGCTGACTTGCTGGAAGAGTTGGCTGAGCGTGAGCCATAAGCGTCAGGTAAGGCTCACTTCGCCACGGCCGACATCAGCAACTTGCGAATCTCCCCGGTAATCGCACTTTTGGTGCCTTGCTCCAAGATTCCCACCCGGCGTACCGCCAAGTCGCCGGGCAGCGGCAGGACGCGCAGGCTGGGGTCTTTGTCCCAGTCAAAGTTCTTCAACAGCGGCACGATGGCCACCCCGACTTGCTGGCGGACCAGGTCGGCGATGCCGATGATCGAGTTCAGTTCGAGGATTTCCAACGGTTCGACCGATTCACTCTTGATGATCGACTGCACCTTGCGGCCCACGGCGGTGGACCTGTCATAACGGATGAACGGCTGGGTCCTGAGCAATTCCACGGCATCGTTGATACCGGCGGTCTGTGTGGTATTGGCGAGCATGACGATGGGCTCGTTGTAGAGCAGGGTCCAGCTCAAGCCGTCGAAGTTTTGCCGTGCCGTCTCGATCAGCAGGGCCGCGTCGAGCTTGGCGGCGTGCACCAGGTTGACCACTTCATCGGAGCGCGCAGTCATCAGGTTGACCGATATGCGCGGGTGCAGTTTTTTCAGTTGCACCAGGCAATTGGCGAGCAGGCCCATGCCCGAGGTAATACCGCCGATCGACACCTCACCCTCCATGGCCATGTCATCGGGTGCCTCGGCGATCATTTGCTCGTAGTCCGCCAGCAGGCGCTTGGCCTTGGGCAGCAACAACACGCCATCGCGACTCAGCTTGATCTGCCGCTGGCTGCGGTCGAACAGCGGCCGGCGCATTTCTTCTTCGAGGGCACGCATTTGCAGGCCGACGGCGGCGTTGGTGAGTGCCACACGGTCGGCGGCGGCGGCGAAACTGCCGTACTCGGCGACGGCGATGAACGTCTTGAAGAAACGGATGTTGCTCATAGGAAGGCCCGTAGTCATGGGTGCGCATGGATAGTAAAGGTTTTATTTGCCCTTGCTAAAGTTAAATTAGTTTTTCTTTTAATAGCGAGCGACCAATACTCCAGTCCGAACTGACTCGGCGAACTTTTCCCCATGAGCAATCCAGATATCAGCCCTGAAGATGCAGCCTTGCGTGCTGCAAAGAACGTGTACCACCTCGGCGCGACCACCGTGTATTCGCATCATGAGGACAGTCGTTTTGCTTACACCCTCTACGTGCCTGAAGCCATCGAGGACCGCAACCGGCCAGTAGATCTGGTGGTGTCGCTGCACGGTTCGACCCGTGCGATGGAGATTTATCGCAATGGCTTCGCAGAGTTTGGCCGCTGGAACGATTGTGTGATCTTGTCGCCGCTGTTCCCGGTCGGCGTGCTGGGGGACGGCAACGGTGATGGCTACAAACAGATGGTCGAAGGCGATATCCGCTACGACCAGGTATTGCTCGACATGATCGCCAGCGTTGGCAAGCGCTACGGTCGCCGTTTCGATACCTTCGCGCTGTTCGGTTATTCCGGCGGCGGGCAATTCACCCATCGTTTTTGCTACCTGCACCCGGAGAAACTCTGGGCAGCATCCATCGGTGCGCCGGGCTCGGTGACCTTACTGGATGCCGACCAGGACTGGTGGGTGGGCGTGCGGGACTTCGCCACGCGCTTTGGCAAACCGCTGAACCTGCCAGCCTTGCAGCAGTTGCCGGTGCATATGGTGGTGGGGGATTCAGACCTCGAAACCTGGGAAATCACCCACCGCGAAGGCGGCAAACACTTCATGCCCGGTGCCAACGCTGCTGGCCGCACGCGCCCCGAGCGCCTGGCCAGCTTGAAGGCCAGTTTCGAAGCCGCCGGCGTGCAGGTGCACTTTGATCTGCTGCCCAACGTCGCGCACCAGGGCATCAAGGCCATGCCGGCTGCCCAGGATTTTTTCGCCAAGGTGTTGCGCCACAAGCGCAGCCTGGGCTGATACACCGCAGGTAGATGCACTCAGAACAGACCGTATAACAATAACCAAGGATTCACTCATTCTGATGCCGGTCCTGCCTTGGCCTTCGGCCACTGACCGGAAAATTCCTTCAAGGAGTCTTTCTCCCGTGAATAATTACGTAAAGACGGCACTGGCCGTCGCGATGTCGGCGTGCACCTTGTCCATGGCGGTTGCGCAAGACCAGGTCATCAGCGTGGGCCTCAACGGTGATATCCGCAGCACCGACCCAGGCGTCAACCGCGACGACAATACCGACGCGGTGATGATGCATATTGTCGAAGGGCTGGTGGCGTACCGCGAAGACACCAGCATCGCGCCGATGCTCGCCAGCGCGGTTGCCGTCTCGCCGGACGGCCTGCGCTATACCTTCACTCTGCGTGACGGCGTGCATTTTCAAAATGGCCAACTGCTGAGCGCCAAGGATGTGCAATGGACCTGGCAGCGCTACCTGGATCCCAAGACCCAGTGGCGTTGCCTGGCGGAGTTTGATGGGCGCGGCGCAGCCAAGATCGTCGATGTGGCCACGCCTGATCCGAAAACCGTGGTGTTCACGCTGGACCAGGCCAACGGCTTGTTCCTGGCCGCGATGGCCCGTCCCGATTGCGCCGGCAGCGGCATCCTGCACCCGGACTCCCTGGCCGCCGATGGCAGTTGGCGCGCCCCGATTGGCACTGGGCCGTTCACCCTGGGCAAATGGCAGAAGGGCCAGTACGTCGAGCTGGATCGCTTCAAGCAATACACCCCGCGGGCCGAAACCGAGGCGGATGGTTACACCGGCAATAAGCAGGCGTTTGTCGACACGGTGCGTTTCGAGGTAATCCCCGACTCGGCCTCGGCCAAGGCCGCGCTGCTGTCGGGTGGCGTGGACCTGCTGCCGGACGTGACCGCGATGGACGCTGCACAACTCAAGCAGGTGAAGAACCTGCAGATCCAGGTCAGCCCGATCATGACCATCAGCGGCCTGTTATTCCAGACTCGCGACCCATTGCTCAAGGACGTGCGCATCCGTCGTGCGGTGGCGTTGTCCCTGGATTACGCGCAGATGGTCGCGGCGTTGTCCGATGGCTTGTCGGTGGTCAACAACTCGGTCATCCCCACCGCGAGCCCGTACTACGACGGCACCGCGCACCGGGGTTATACCTACAACCTCGACGAGGCCCGGCGCCTGTTGAAAGAGGCCGGCTACAGCGGTGAAAAAATCCGCATGCTGGTCAATAAACGCTACCCGCAAATGTTCGACATGGGCCTGCTCAGCCAGGCCATGACCCAGGCGGCAGGGATCAATATCGAGATGGAGACCCTGGAGTGGGGCACGCAACTGGAGCGCTACCAGACCGGCAGCTACCAGATGATGTCGTTCTCCTATTCAGGGCGATTCGATGCGGCGCAAAGCTACGAATCAGTGATCGGCGACAAGAACAAGGAACCGCGCAAAGTCTGGGACAACCCCCAGGCCTTGGCGATATTGCGTGAGGCCCAGCGTGAAATTGACCCCGCCAAGCGCCAGCCACTGTTCGACAAGTTGCATACGCTGATGCTTGAGGATGTGCCCATGGTGGTCATCTACAACGGCACGGCCATCGGCGCCATGGGTAAGCGCGTCGAGGGTTATCGTTCCTGGCCCGTTGCCAAGCCGCGCCTGTGGGGCGTGAAGCTGGCCGACACTTCCAAGTAAGGCGTAGCGCTATGTTTCGATTCATATTGCACAGGCTCGGCATGGCGGTGCCGACCCTGTTGCTGATCTCGGTGATTGTCTTTGCCTTGATCCGCCTGATCCCCGGCGACCCGGCGTTGCTGATGCTGGGCGACATGGCCGACCCGCAAAGCCTTGCCGACATGCGTAGCAGCCTGGGGCTGGACCACTCGGTGGTGACCCAGTACCTGATCTGGATCAAGTCGGTGCTCAGCGGCGACCTTGGTGTGTCCATCAGCAGCCGCCAGCCGGTGCTGCAATTGCTGGTCGAGCGCTTCAGCGTCAGTGCGACCGTGGTGCTGGTGGCGGTATTGCTGGCGACCCTGCTCGCGGTGCCGGTGGGCTTGCTCGCTGCCTGGAAGCAAAACAGCGCGATGGACCTGGGCCTGGTGGCGACGGCGACTTTGTTGCTGTCGGTGCCGAGCTTCTGGTTGGGCTTGTTGCTGCTGTATGTGTTCGGCATTCAGTTGGGCTGGTTGCCGGTGATCGGTTACGTCGGTTTTGCCAGTGACCCGATGAAAGCGCTGACCTATGTGGTACTGCCGATCATCACCCTGACCCTGGTGGAGTTCGGTGCCATTGCCCGGATGGCGCGGGCCAGCACCATCGAGGTACTGCGCCTGGAATACATCGCCCATGCACGGGCCAAGGGCCTGTCGGAAGGCGCGGTGCTGTGCAAGCACGCCCTGCGCAACGCGTTTGCGCCGACCTGGACCTTGATTGGCCTGATCCTCGGTAACTTGCTCGGCGGCATTGCGGTGCTGGAAACCGTGTTCACCCTGCCAGGTATCGGCCGCTTGATGGTCGATGCGATCTTCTCCCGCGACTACCCGGTGTTGCAGGGTTGCCTGCTGCTGGTCACCTGCATCTATGTGTTGGTCAACCTGTTGGTGGATCTGCTGTATCCGCTGTTCGATCCAAGGGTGAAGCTATGAACCTCAAGACTCCTGCCTTGCCCACCGTGGCGGCTCCCCAGCCTCGGCGGCGTCGGCGTTACCCACCGTTGAACGCCCTGATCGGCGGCAGCTTGCTTGCGGCCCTGGTGTTACTGGCATTGCTCGGCGTGGTGTGGACACCTTACGACCCGCTCAAGCTGGACCTGCTCTCGCGCCTGCATGCGCCGAGCGCCGCGCATTGGCTGGGCACCGACGAGTTTGGCCGCGACGTGTTCAGCCGCCTGATCATTGGCGCGCGTACCAGCCTGTGGATCAGCCTGCTTTCGGTCAGCGTGGCGGTCATCTGCGGCACGCTGATCGGCATGCTCGCCGGTTACCTGCGCGGCTGGACCGACCGCGTGTTGATGATGCTCAACGATGCGTTACTGGCGTTTCCCGGCATCCTTATGGCCCTGGGCATCATGGCAATTGTCGGCGCCAGCCAGTACGGCATCGTGCTTGCCCTGGGCATTGCCTACACCCCATCGGTGGTGCGGGTGGTGCGCGGCAGCGTGCTGTCGTTGCGTGAGTTGGAGTTCATCGAGGCCTCGCGGGTGATCGGCAACTCCGAGCTGTACACCATGTTCCGCCACATCACGCCCAACTGCCTGGCGCCTTTGTGTGTGCTGGCCACCAGCATGTTTGGCTGGGCGTTGCTCTCGGAGAGTGCGCTGAGCTTCCTCGGCCTTGGGGTTCCACCACCGGCCGCGACCTGGGGCAGCATGCTCTCGGCGAGCCGCACCTATATCTCGACGGCGCCGTGGCTGGGGGTCTTCCCAGGCATCTTTATCAGCCTGACGTTGCTGGCTATCAATCTGTTCGGCGATGCCTTGCGTGATCGTCTCGACCCGCGCATGAGGAAATGAGCATGAGCGCTCCAGTGCCTTTACTGGCCGTTGAAAATCTACAGATTCGCGTCGGCGTGGACGGTCCGCTGGCCGTCGATGACTTCAGTTTCACCCTGGCCCCGGGCGAAATCGTCGCACTGGTGGGCGAGTCCGGCAGCGGCAAGACCATGGCCGCACGCGCTGCCATTGGCCTGCTGCCGGCACCGATGCAGGTGTGCGGCGGGCGCATTACCTTCCAGGGCCAAGCGTTGGACAGCCGCAATGCCAAGGCCATGCGTGAGCTGCGTGGCGCGCGGATCGGCATGGTGTTCCAGGAACCGATGGTCTCGCTCAACCCTGCGCTGACCATTGGCCGGCAGATGAGCGAGGCGCTCAAGCTACATACCGCACTGGATGCGGCAACGATCCGCGAGCGTTGTATCGCCATGCTGCAACGCATCGGCATCAAGGACGCGCAAAAGTGCCTGGCATCCTACCCGCACCAATTCTCCGGCGGCATGCGCCAGCGCATCATGCTGGCCTCGGTGATGTTGCTGCGCCCGGCGCTGTTGATCGCTGACGAACCCACCACGGCCCTGGACTGCCTGGCACAACTGGACGTGATCGAATTGATGCTGGAACTGACCCGCGAGCAGGGCACCGCGATTCTGTTTATCAGTCACGACCTGTCCCTGGTGGCGCGTTATGCCCACAAAGTGGTGGTGATGCGCTCGGGCAAAGCGGTGGAGCAGGGGCGCATCGAAGATATCCTCTTCGCCCCCAAGGCCGAATACACCCGGCAGTTGCTCGAAGCCCTGCCTCGGCGCGGCGAACTCGTACCCCTGCCAACGGCCGACAGCGCGTTGTTGCAGGTCCGGGATGTGTGTATCGAACACCCGGGGCCTCGCAGTTTCTGGGGGCGCAGCGAGCCCAAGCGCGTGGTGCACTCGGTAAACCTGAGCATCGCTGCGGGCGAGACCCTGGCCCTGGTCGGCGGCAGTGGCTCGGGCAAGACCACCCTCGGGCGTGCGGTCGTCGGCTTGGTCAACCCGTGTGCCGGGGCGATCCTGTTCCAGGGCGTGGACATCCTGAAGGCCGCCAATCGGGCGCATCGCCTGCAATGCCAGATGATTTTCCAGGATCCGTATTCATCCCTCGACCCACGCATGACGGTCGGCCAGATCATCGCCGAGCCGCTACGCCACGAGCCAGCCCTGACGCCTGCGCAAAAGCGCCAGCGAGTCACCGAGACCCTGGCGGACGTGGGCTTGCCCGAGCAATTTCGCGAGCGCTTTGCCCATCAACTGTCCGGCGGCCAGCGCCAGCGGGTGGCGATTGGCCGGGCGCTGGTACGACGGCCCAAACTGGTGATTGCCGATGAGCCGATTTCGGCACTGGACATGACGATCCAGAAGCAGATCCTCGAATTGTTCGAGCGTCTGCAACGCCAATATGGCTTTGCCTGCCTGTTCATTTCCCACGACCTCTCGGCGGTGGAGCGCATCGCCCATCGCGTGGCGGTGATGAACCAGGGCGAAGTGGTCGAAATCGGCCCGCGCGACACGATTTTCGATACCCCGCAACACCCTTACACCCGCCGGCTACTCGCCGCGGCCAGCCCCTTGGAGAAACGTGCGGACGGCAGTTACCGCCTTCGTGCCAGTGTGATTTAGGTACCGCTGCACCCCAGGCCTTGGCATGCAAACCCAACCCTTCGCACATCGACGATGTGCGAAGCGGGCGAAGCCATGGCCGAAGAAAACAAAAACAACCCCACTCAACCTGTCTGCCAGGAACCTACACATGAAGAACCGCATCAACACAGTTGTCACCAGTGCCAGCGTCATGGGCGCCGGTTTCATGCCCTTGTTTGCCCAGGCCGACTTTGTCGCCGACAGCAAAGCCGCGCTTGAGTTGAAGAACTACTACTTCAACCGCGACTACCGCGAATCCAGCGGGCAGAACAAGCGCGCCGAATGGGCACAGGGGTTTATCCTCAAGGTCGAATCGGGCTTTACCGACGGCACGGTGGGCTTTGGCCTGGACGCGGTCGGCATGTTGGGTGTGAAGCTCGATTCGAGCCCGGACAACTCCGGCACCGGGCTGCTGTCGCGCTCAAGCACGGCCGAGCCAGGCTCCCCCAGCTACGCCCGCCGCGCCCACGACAACTACTCCAAACTCGGCATCACCGGCAAGGCGCGCCTGGCCAAAAGCGAACTGCGCGTGGGCTATATGGTGCCTGACCTGCCGACCTTGCAGCCGAACCTGAGCCGCCTGTTCCCGCAGAGTTTCAGCGGCACGGCACTCACCTCCAAGGACGTCGACAAGCTGACACTGACCGCGGGCCAACTGGACCAGGTCAAGCAGCGCGACTCGACCGACTACGAGGACATGGGGCTCACCAGCCAATATGGTGCCTATAAAAGCAGCGCCAAAAGCGATGAGTTCCGCTATGCCGGCGGTGAGTACGCACTGACGCCGACGACCTTCGTGACTTACCAATTCGCGCAATTGGAAAGCTTGTACCAACAGCATTACCTGGGTTTGAAAAACAGCTTCAAGTGGGGCCCGGGCACGTTCAAGACGGACATCCGCTACTTCAACGCCAGTGAAGACGCGGCGGCCCTGGCCGGCAAGGTGGATAACCGGGCGTTGAGTACCCGTATCGGCTACGGCCTCTACGGCCACAACCTCAGCGGCGGTTACCAGGCGCAATACGGTTCGACGCCGTTCACGTATGTGGACGGTACCAACACCTATCTGTTTACCGAGTACCAACTGGCCAACTTCTCCCAGACCGGCGAGCGCGTGTGGCATGCCCGTTATGACTATGACTTCGCCTCGCTGGGCATTCCGGGCCTGCTGTTCTCGACGCGTTATGCCAAGGGCGACAACGCCAAGGTCATCGGCTTCAACGGTGAAGGGCGCGAGTGGGAGAGGGACCTGAGCCTTGGTTATGTGGTGCAGAACGGTACGTTCAAGGACGTGTCGCTGCGCTGGCAGAACGCCAGTGCCACCAGCAACTTCGCCCGTGACACCAACGAAAACAGAGTGATCCTGGGCTACACCGTGGCGCTCTGGTAGCGGTAATGGCATGCAGCAGGCACCGCCTGTTGCATGCCCAGGCAGTGGGAATAAGGGGATAGATCAGATGACGAGTTTGCCGTTGCGCCGGGCACGGCCCAGCCAACAACGCGTATCGGCGCGTGGCGTAAGTGATTTCATCGATGCGGTGAATGCTGCGGGCCTGCAATTGCACAGTTTCATGCTCTACCGCGACGGTGCGGTGGTGGCCGAAGCATTTTGGGCGCCTTATCACGCTGCACGCCTGCATGTTCAGCACTCGGCGACCAAAAGCTGGATCGCCATGGCCGTCGGCCTGTTAGTGGATGACGGTGTGCTGTCGCTGGACGCCAAGGTGGTGGATTTTTTTGCCGCAGATTGCCCGCCATCCATCAGCGCCAACCTGGCGGCCATGACCGTGCGGGATTTGCTGACCATGCGCACCGGACATCGCCAGGGCATCTCCGGCGGGGCCTGGCGCGGGCGCAGTGACAGTTGGGTCAAATTGTTCCTCAGCGAGCCGGTCGAAGACCCGCCAGGGCAACGCTTCATCTACAGCAGCGCATCGAGCTTCATGCTCTCGGCGATTGTCAGCGTGGTCAGCGGCCAGACGGCGTTCGACCTGTGCAACGCGCGGATCTTCCAGCCCATGGGCATGGGCCCGATCGAGTGGGACCTTGCCCCTGGAGGTTTCAACACCGGCGGCAATGGCCTCAGCTGCCGTACCGAAGACTTGCTCAAGTTCGGCGTGCTGCACCTGCAACAAGGCAACTGGGAGGGGCAGCAATTGCTGTCCCGCGAATGGGTGGCCGAAGCCACCCGTGGGCAGGTCGATGATGTGTGGATGGGCGCCTTCGATGGCAAGCGCTATCTGGGCCGCGACGAGTCGAGCGATGCCGGGATCACGCGCCGCGAAGGCTACGGCTATCAGTGGTGGATGACCCAGCACGGTGGTTATTACGCCTCAGGAGTGTTTGGCCAGCAGTGCATCGTGTTGCCCCGCCATAACGCGGTGATTGCGTTTACCGCCGGGCTGCCACTGGGCGAGCGGCGCTTGCACAGCTTGCTCTGGCAACACCTGTTGCCGGCGCTGGGCGTGTCCACCGACGGCGCGGCGGATGCCGAACTGGCGGCGTTGCTGGCGCACCAGCAGCGGCCCGTCATGTCCGGCGCTTCGCACTCACCGCGCCAGGCCGAGTTCAGCGGCACGTTCGTCATCGAGGCCAATGAAGACCAGGTCAGCGAAGTACGCCTGCAGTTGGGCAGCGAATATTGTGGTTTCTACCTCACCGACCCCCGTGGCACCCACTGTATTCGCGCCGGGCTGGCCGATGGCATCGAAAGCCAGACCAGCATGACCGGCCACTATCTGCATCACCAATATCAGCCGGAGCTCACCCCGGTGGTCGCGCAGGCGCGCTGGAGCGACGACGGGGTGTTGTGCATGACCTGGCAGTTTGTCGAGACCGCGTTTTGTGACCAGGTCACTTGCCGCATCGAACACGGCATCTTGTCTGTGGACCGCAGCGTCAACGTTAACGCAGGCCCGTTGCAGCGCCCGACGCTGACCGGCCATCCAACCATTGCTTTGCAGGAGCTGCCATGAACGATCTTCCCAACCTTTCAGGTTCCGTCAGCGGCGCGTTCTGGGCACCGTTTACCCCGATGCGTCAGTTCCAGCAGCAACCGATGATGTTCGCCAGTGCCGACGGCATGCACTACACCACCACCGACGGACGTCGCGTACTCGACGCGATGGCGGGGCTGTGGTGCGTCAACGCTGGGCATGGCCAGCCGAAAATCGTCGAAGCCATTCGCGAAGCGGCGGGGCGCCTGGACTTTGTGTCGTCATTCAAGATGAGCCACCCCCAGGCCTTGGAAATGGCCGAGCGCCTGATTGAAGTCAGCCCCGCCGGCATGGAGCAGGTGTTCTTCACCAACTCGGGCTCTGAGGCGGTGGACACCGCGCTGAAGATCGCGCGGGCCTATCACCAGGCGCGTGGCGACTGCCGCCGTACCCAGTTTATCGGGCGCGCCAAGGGCTACCATGGCATGGGCTTCGGTGGGCTGTCGGTCTCCGGCATCGGCCGCCAGAAGCGTGACTTTGGCCCGCTGTTGGGGGAGGTCTCGCACCTGCCGCTGCCGTATGACGCGGGGATGCGTTTCAGCGTCGGGCAGCCGCAGCAGGGCGCCAGTTACGCCGATGCGCTGACGCAGTTGCTGGACATCCAGGACCCCAGCACCGTGGCCGCCGTGATTGTCGAGCCAGTGACCGGTTCAGGCGGCGTTTACCCACCGCCCCAGGGCTATTTGCAGCGCCTGCGTGAGATTTGCACCCGGCACGGCGTGCTGCTGATTTTCGACGAGGTGATCACTGGCTTTGGTCGTGTCGGTGCTGCCTTTGCCGCGCAAGCCTTCGGCGTGACCCCGGACCTGATCACCACCGCCAAAGGCCTGACCAACGGCGCGGTACCCATGGGTGGGGTGCTGGTCAGCGGTGCGGTCTATGAAGCGTTCATGGCCGGGCCGGCCAATGTCATCGAACTGATGCACGGCTACACCTATTCGGCGCATCCGTTGGCGTGTGCGGCCGGGTTGGCAACCCTTGAGGTGCATCGTGAACTGGGCATCAACCAACACGTCAACGCTGTGAGCGGGCTCTGGCAGTCGACCGCACTCGCGTTGCAGGGCGTTGGACCGGTGCTGGACGTACGCGCTATCGGTTTGCTCTGCGCAGTCGAACTTGAGCCGCGTCCAGGCGCTCCAGGTGCGCGGGGCAGCGAAGTTGCACAGGGGTGCTTCGATAACGGCGTACTGGTGCGCGGCTCGGGCGACACCATCGTGATATCGCCACCGCTGGTGATCAGCCCACAGGAGATCGCCCAGGTGTTCGACACCCTGGCGAGCGCCCTGAAACACGTGGCCTGAAGGGAGTCCAAAGCATGTCGGATCTGTTTGAATTCTATATTGACGGTGCCTGGGTCCAGCCCCACGGTACAACCGTCGAAACTGTGGTAAACCCCTCTACCGAGCAGGTTGTCGGGCGCATCATCCTGGGCGATAGCCATGACGCGGACCGTGCGGTCAGCGCGGCCAGGCAAGCGTTTGCGGGGTTCGCGGCGAGCTCGCTGGAGGTACGCATCGAACTGCTGCAACGCATTATCCAGGCCTACAAACACCACAGCGAGGCGTTGATCGAAGCGGTGCACCTGGAGATGGGCGCACCGCTGTCCCTGGCTCGCAGTGCCCATGTGCCGGCAGGCCTGGGCCACCTGGTGCAGGCATTGGAGGTGCTGCGCGAGTACCGCTTCGAACGGCGCCTGGGCAATACGCTGGTGGTGCGCGAGCCCATCGGCGTGTGCGCCCTGATCACACCCTGGAACTGGCCGCTCAACCAACTCACCTGCAAGCTCGCGCCAGCGCTGGCGGTGGGTTGCACCGTCGTGCTCAAACCCAGTGAGCGTGCGCCGTTGTCGGCCCGGATCATTGCCCAGGTGCTGCATGAGGCCGGGGTGCCAGCGGGGGTGTTCAACCTGGTCAACGGCGACGGCCCCGGGGTGGGCGCCGCGCTGGCAAGCCATGCCGAGGTGGACATGGTGTCTTTCACGGGCTCCACCCTCGCGGGCGTCGCGGTGGCCAAGGCGGCGGCGGATACGGTCAAGCGTGTGTCCCAGGAACTGGGCGGAAAATCCGCGAATATCCTGCTCGACGATGCCTGCCTGCCCAGCGCGGTGCGTCATGGGGTGCTGGGCTGCATGCGCAACAGTGGCCAGTCATGCAACGCGCCGACACGCCTGTTGGTGCCGCGTGCACAGCAACCGGCGGTGATCGAGATCGCCCGGCAAGTGCTCGCGCAGGTGTGTTACGACGACAGCAACCCGCTCATGGCTATCGGCCCTGTCGCCAACGGCATGCAATTCGCGCGGGTCCAGGCCTTGATCGCCCAGGCCATCGCCGAAGGTTCGCAGTTGGCTGCTGGGGGAGCAGGGCGTCCTGAAGGTATTGAGCGTGGTTACTACGTGCAGCCGACTGTATTTGCCGATGTCACACCAGACATGCTGGTGGCGCGCGAAGAAATCTTCGGCCCGGTCTTGGCGATCATCCCGTATGACAGCGAAACCGAGGCGATAGCCATCGCCAACGACAGCCCCTATGGCCTGTCTGGCTACGTCACCTCGGCGAGTCTTGAACGCAGCCACGGGGTCGCCCGCCAACTGCGTACCGGCATGGTCCACCTCAATGGTGCCCGTGCCGACCAGGCCGCGCCGTTTGGCGGCTACAAGCAGTCGGGCAACGGTCGTGAGTGGGGCGAGTATGGGTTTGACGAGTATCTGGAGAGCAAGTCGCTGTTTGGGTATTAGCGGTTTCAGCCGGTTTTTTCAGAGGCTGTCCGGGTCCCCGAAGAACATCTGAATCCGCGACCGCAACCAGCGCTCACCCGGATCGTTATCCTGGGAACCGCGCCACGCCATGTGCAATTCAAAACTGCGTACCGGCAACGGCGGATCCTCGGCGCGCAGGCCGCCGGCAGCGGTCAAGGCTTCGGCGGTGTAGTCCGGGACGGTCGCCAGGATGTCGGTGCCGGCCAGCAAGGTACCCAGCCCGTTGAATTGCGGGACTGCCAGCACTACGTGGCGCTTGCGGTCGAGCTTTTCCAACTCTTCATCAATGAACCCGCTCAGGTCGCCGGCGAATGAGACCAGGGCGTGGGGGCGGGCGCAGAAGTCGTCCAGGCTCAATGCGCCAGGCACGCTGTCGGCGCGCAGCAGTTTGGGCAGGCTGCGGCGCAGGACCTTGCGCTTGGCGTTGGCCGGCAGGTCGGTGGTGTAGCTGACACCGATGGAGATTTCCCCGGAGGCCAGCAGGCCCGGCATCAGGATGTAATTG
>Ga0180008_1001645_pt1 | contig 13550 bp, 18 predicted proteins | sample MM_PW_MetaG_FD_121121 | JGI IMG/M metagenome (GOLD analysis project Ga0180008, IMG submission 121121) | Groundwater microbial communities from the Aspo Hard Rock Laboratory (HRL) deep subsurface site, Sweden - MM_PW_MetaG | ecosystem: Environmental > Aquatic > Deep subsurface > Groundwater... | reverse complement strand
TTTTTTAAAGGGTTGTTTCTCAGCCCTATCTCTTACACCTTTCTTAACTTTAACTTCTTTTGATTTTTCTTTCTTAACTTTACTTTTAGAAATCTTATGCTTTACCTCTTTTTTAACCATAATATAATAATGATATGTTTATTTATAAATATTGTGTTCTTGTAATTGCAGTCAAGTGATTAATTTATCAATGGGACTGGAGGGAATCGAACCCCCAGCAGCCGGTCTGGAGCCGGCTAGTTTACCATTAACCCACAGCCCCTAAAAAAGAAATAGGAAACTAGTTTAAATAGTTTATTAAAATCTTTTAGCTTTTTCAATTTCATTAAAAGAAATTGCACATCCTTTGTATTTTGTTGCATAAAGCAGGGCTTCTAAAACATTTCCGTTTTTTAGATTTGTGAGATTTTTTTTATAACCAACATAGACAAGTTCTGAACTTCTTATGAATTTTATATTTTGAAGAAATGAGAAATCTTTTTTAAGTTCTATTTTTGAATGAAGTTTGCTTTCAAATAATTTTCTTAGGTTTTCAGGAGCTTCTCCTATCATTCTTGTTGTTCTTTCATCAACTACAATCACAGATTCAAATCCTTTTTCTTTTGCAATTATGTTTAAGGCAAGACAACTTGATTCTCCTTTATCAATAATGTGCATGAAATTTCCTTTTGTAAAATATGAACTATTGGATTTTCTTAATATCTCCTCTGATTTTTCTTTGATTTCCTGCTCACTTATTTTAATTGAAGAAGGCATTTCCAAAATTTTGTCATCTAATAATTTTTTTAGTTTTAGAGCTTCTAATTTAAATTTTTTTATTGTCAAGGGCCTATCAATGATTTCATATTTCACATCTTTTGGTATTATAAATTTTCCTTTGAATATTTTTTTTAAATTTACAAGCAAATCTGTTAGCCCATTCATTGAGAAATTTATAAGGCTACTTGAATCAAATATTAGTATTTTTTTCATTTTTTTAAATTTTTTCCTGAAATTTAAAAGACAGGAATTTCAATTCCTGTATATCAAAAATGTTCTTACTAAGGCAACCTCTTTGGTGGAGTGGTGCATTTTTGATTACTCATTTTTTTTAAATCTTCTTGATTTTTTCATTTAAATATGTCCATTGCTATTTTAATTCTTTTTTCAATTGGCATTGTCACTGAAAGATTTACATCACTTATTCCGGTTTGCCCTGCATATTTTGCAAGTTCCCACATACTTATGCCCAAAAGCTTGGATGTTTTCTCCATACTTATCCCATGTTCGTAAATTCTGCTTGCTTTGTTTATGCTTGCTTTTTCAAAAACTTCTTTAATATGTTTTTTAAAGCTTCCAGGTAATTTTGATATTTCTCCTCTTATTTTTTTGAGTTCAATATTGAATTTTTCAATATTTTTTTCTTTTAAAGCATAAATAGAAGAATCAAGATATTTTATCAGAGATTTAAAAAACTTTTTCCATCCAGAATATTCTTTGTAATCTGTTCTTTCAATTATTTTGCTTAAAGAATAGATTATAACAGCTATTGTTATGCTTTCTGTATCTTGGTTGATAGAAGCAGAATGAATTGTTTGATTGCTTAGATTTTTGAGTTTTATCACATCATTTTTGCTTAATGCATCTTTTGTTTCCTGCAAAATTTTTAAAATATGTTCTGGTTCCTGCATTTTTTCACCTTTTTTTATGCATATAAAAGATAAACAGAATATTTAAAAGTTTTCTTTACTTGTTTTTTTAATGGAAATTTTATTAGATACAAACTTTGTATTAACTTGTGTAAAAGAAAAGCTGGACTTTTTAGAGACGAGGAAATTTGGGAAGGTTGTTATTCCAAAACAAGTTTTAAATGAATTAGAAAAATTAGAAAAAAAAACAAATGGAAGAAATAGTGAGAATGCTGAACTTGCTTTGAGGATTATAAAAGATAATAAGGAAGAAATTGAATTTGTTGAATTGGATGGTAAGTTTGCTGATAGTGGGATTGTGAAATATGCTGAAAATAATGATGTGGTTGTGGCTACTCTTGACAGAGAATTGAAAAAAAAGCTGAGGGGAAAAGCAAAGATTGTGGTTATAAGGGGTAGGAAGAAGATAGAGATTATTTAGAAGAGTTATTAACTTGGGTGTAATTTATTTGTTGAGGATACTCTTTTTTAATAAAATTCTGAGGTTTAAATCCTTTCCAATCATCAACAAAGTCCATACTTTCATCTTTTTCTATAGATCTTTCTATTGATACTCCTTGACTAAGTCTTTTTGCACTTTTAGAAAGTTGTTCTAATTTACTAACATCTTTTTCAAGTTGTTCTATAGGGATTATTATAGAATAAGAAGAGTTATCGTCAGGATTTCTTCCAGTTAGTGCAATACTATCTCCTTTAAGTTCTATCTTTTTAACCCAATCATATTTTGGGAATACATCATCTTGGGGCGTTTGTTTTTTCATAATTTAGTTATGAAAAAGACCTTTATAAATCTTTGGTTTTAATTACTACTATAGAGAAGTTGCTGATTTTAATTGGTTTTTGAATATTTTTTGAGTAAAGATTAATATAAGAAGATAGTCTTGCTATGAAAAGCTTTAAAAATCTAAATTTTCTTGTAGAAATACAATGTTCTACTTAGTTGATATTGAGGATTATGTAAGAGTGCAGCCAAAATTATTTGGGTTGGATACTCTCGAGGCTGTTAAACAGCAGTTGGAAGAGACTTATGAAGAATATGTGAGCAGAGAAATTGGAAAAGTTATTGCAATTGTTGATGTTCTTGAAGTTGGAGATGGGATAATAATTCCTGGAGATGGGGCGGCTTATTATAAGAGCAAGTTTAAATTATTGTCTTGGAAGCCAGAATTGCAGGAATTGGTTTTTTGTTCTATTGATGAAATCACAAATTTTGGTGCTTTTATGAATATGGGAGTTATGAATGGGATGATTCATATAAGCCAAACAATGGATGATTATGTTTCTTTTACAAAATCAAATACACTTATAGGAAAATCAAATAAAAAAAGTTTGAAAAAAGGAGATTTGTGTTTAGCGAGAATTGTTGCTATAAGTTTTAAGGGTGATGAGCCAAAAATAGGTTTGACAATGAGGCAACCAGGATTAGGAAAACTTGAGTGGATTAAAGATGAAAAAAAAAGATTACAGCAAGAGGCAAGAAAAGCAATTAAAGATGAGGAAAAAGAAGTAAAGAAGGGAGGGAAGAAAAAATAATGAGGGTTTTTTTTAATGGTGCTCCTTTAAATATTGAAGAGGGATTTAGCAGACTTGAATCTGACAGAAGATATAATGCAACACTTAAACCAATAAAAGGTCCTGAAGAAAAATTAGTTGGTTTTGAGAAAGTTAAACTTGTGGAGCATATTAATTATTTTAGAGATGAAACTGATGGAGAAATAGAAATAGAAGATTTTTCTGGAGATGGTGAGTCTTATAGAAGATTAAATGAAAAATCTCAGGTTGTAGGAGTTCATTAAAAAATGAGTAATCAAAAAGCATGTAAAAATTGTGCAGCAATTTATGAAGGGGATAAATGTCCTCAGTGCGGAAGTCAGGAGTATACAGAAGAAATAAAAGGGAAGATGGTGATTCTTGATTCTGAAAAATCTGAGATTGCAAAAAAAGTTAAAATAACTAAAAAAGGAACTTATACGATAAGATAAAAGGTAAAACAATGAAAATTAAAAATTTTCAAGCATTTAAATTTCCTAGAAATATGGAGAAATTCAAATATGACAGAGATAATTGAAAATAAAGATAATTTTCTTTTAAAGAGAAATGAGGTAAAATTAAAAGTTGAACAGCTTGTGAACCCAAGTTATGAAGAGGCTGTTAAATTAATTGAAGAGAATTTTAAGGCTGAAAAAGATAATATTGTGATTAAGTCTATTAAGGGACGATTTGGAACTAATTCTTTTGTTATATCTGCTTTTATTTATAAGACAAAAGAAGACAAAGAAATATTTGAGCCAAAGAAAAAAGAAAAGAAAGATGGTGGAGAGCAGAAAGCTATTGCTCAGGAAGTAAAAGTCGAAGAAAAAAAAGAAGATATTAAAGAAGAAAAACCAACAGAAGAAGAAAAACCAGAGGAAAAGAAAGAAGAAGCTGTTGAAGAAAAGAAAGAGCAGGAATAGGCAGATTTAAAAAATAAGTTTTTTTCTTAGATTTATGATTAAAGAAGAAAAGAAAAAAGAGTATGAAACAATTATAATTGGTGGGGGAATCTCCGGACTTTCTTGTGCAAAAAAATTGAATGAGGCTGGAAAAGATTTTTTATTGATTTCTAAAAATTTTGGTGGGAGAATGTGTACCCCTAAGAAAATTAATTATGGTGCATGTTATGTAACTGGTGATTATAAACATATTTTAAACTATGTTGATAAAAAAGAAAAATTAAAATTAAAAGATACTTTTTTTCTTCATAATAATCATTTTTTAAAATTTTTGACGTTAAAGAATTTAAAATATATTTTTAAAATTATCAAAGGTTTTTTTATTTTAAAAAATTTTAGGAAACATGTTTTAAAACTTATAGAACAATTGCCTTATAAATCAGTAAAAGAAGGTATTGAGGAAGATTCTTTACTTTTCAATTATTTTAAAATGCCTGCTAAAGAATTTATAAGAAAACATGGCTTTGAAGAATTGAGTGAATTATATTTCTCTCCACTGGCTACATGTACAACATTTATAGACATAAATAAACTTAGTACTTACTATTATTTAAGTTGTTTTTTCCCTATGATTGTTAATTCATATATTTCTGATTTTAAAAATACAAGCAAAAAATTACTTAAGAATTTGGAAGATAAAGCAAAAATTGGGTTAGTAATAAAAGTTAAAAAAATAAAAAATGGGAAATATAAAATTAAAACTAATATTGGAGATTTTTATGCAAAAAATATTGTGTTTGCAGCTCTAGAAAAAGAATTGAAGGGAGTTTATAATCTTCCTAAACCAAAAATCCAGCAGCCTATTTATGTTTTTTATGTTAATGGCAAGAGGAAAAAAAGATATATGAATAAAAGAGCAATTATTTTTAATCCAAAAGAAAGTTCAGTTTATTTAATAATGAACGAATTAGGTTATGAAACTGTGTACTCAAAGAATCTAAACCCTGATTTTGATAAATATTATGAAAAAAATTATAAAATTAAAAGATTTTATTGGAATGTTGCGATGCCTTTTTCAAATAATTTGATTGACCAAAAATTAGAAGAAAATGTTTATCTTGCTTCAGATTATAATATTCCTGGTTTAGAATATAGTTTTCTTTCTGGATTATATGCTGCAAATCAGATTATTAATTTGGGTTAATAATAAGCTTTAAAAATCCTTTCTATTTCTAAGTTTTATGAAAAAACAACAAATTGATATTGAATCATTAGAATCCTTAAATGTAGGCATAGTTGGGCATATAGATCATGGTAAGACAACTTTGCTTCAGAGATTGACTGGGAAGTTTGCTGATACTCATTCTGAAGAATTGAAAAGAGGGATTACAATAAAATTAGGATACGCTGATACAATTATAAAGAATAAAAAAGGTGAGGCAATTAGATATATTAGTTTTGTTGATGCACCTGGGCACGAGATGTTGATGGCAACTATGCTGAGTGGGGCTGCTATGATTGATGTTGCTATAATTGTTATTGCAGCTAATGAAGGAATAAAACCTCAGACAAAGGAGCATTTGATGGCTTTGCAATCAAAAAAAATTGATAAGATTATAATTGTGCAGAATAAAATAGATTTAGTAACTAAAGAAAAAGCTCTTGAAAATTACAATGATATAAAGAAATTTGTCAAAGGAACTATTGCTGAAGATTCTATTATAATTCCTTGCTCTGCACAGCAGAATGTTAATATTAAATTAATATTAGAAGAGCTTTGCAAAATAGAAATTCCAAAAAGAGATATTGATTCTGAACCTGTATTTATTGTAGCAAGAAGTTTTGATGTTAACAGGCCTGGAACAAAAATTAATAATTTGAGTGGAGGGGTTTTGGGAGGAGCATTGAAAAAAGGAAAATTAAAAGAAGGTGATGAAATTGAGATTAAACCAGGATTATTTTTAAAGAAGGAAAACCAGCAAATTTATCAAGAGATTAAAACAAAAGTACTTGCAATATTCAAGGGAAACAATAGGATTAATGAAGCAACTCCTGGAGGAAGTTTAGCTATAGAAACTGAATTAGACCCAACTTTAACTAAGTCAGATAATTTATCAGGATGTGTTGTTGGTTTGAAAGACAAACTTCCAGAAATCAGAGATATTATAAAAATAAAGTTCACATTATTTAATGAAGTTTTTGGTGTTCAGGAAAAGATTAAGGTTGATAGTATTAAACCCACAGAATTATTGTTATTGAATATAAACACTTCAATTACTATTGGAACAGTTATGAAAATCAAAGAAAATGAAATTGAATTAAAGCTGAGAATTCCTGTTGTTGGATTTAAAGGAGATAATCTTGGAATTGCAAGGAATATTGGCGGGCATTGGAGATTAATTGGGTGGGGTGAGGTTGTTTCTAATTAATCTATTAAAGAACTTCTCCAATAAAATGATTTTTCTCTGTTGCTTTTATTTTTACATTTACAAATTTTCCTAAAATATCTTTATCAGATTCTAAGGTTATCATTTTATAAGAATTGTTTCTTGCTTTGAACTTTTTGTTTTTAAATTCATTAACTAAAATTTTTCCTGTCCATCCAATGAACTTTTGATTTTTTTGTTTTAAAATTTCTTTGTGCAATTTTTTTAATTCAATTGCTCTTTGTTTTGAAAGTTCAACTGGAATTTGTTTTAATTTTGAAGCTTGAGTTGGTTGCATTGCCCAAAATCTTGATACATTAACTGTATCTGGCTGAATTTTTTGAACTAAATTTAGAGTTTGTTTAAAATCAGATTCAGTTTCTCCTGGAAAAGCAGCAATTAGGTCTGTTGCTAAGCTTAGGTTTGGAATTTGCTCTCTGAATTTTTTTATTATTAATTCTGCTTCTTTGATTTTATATTTTCTGTTCATTGATTTTAGAATTTTATCTGAACCAGATTGAATTGGCATATGGAGAAATTTGTATATTTTCTCATTTTTGTATATTTCAATTAATTCATTTAAGATTGGAAAAATATTTTCTGGATTCATCATGCCTATGCGTAGCCTGAAATTGTATTTTAGTTCTAATATTTTTTTTAATAAATCTGGGAGTTCAGATTTTTTTCTATCCTGTCCGTAAGAAGCATTGTCTTGGCTTGTGAGCCATATTTCTTTGGCTCCACTTTTCAAATCATTTTCAATATTTTTGATTATATTGTTTTGGGTATATGAGAAAAGTTTTCCTTTTGCGAGTTTTATAATGCAAAAACTGCAATTTCCAAAACATCCTTCTGAAATCTGAGTTATTCCTATTTTTTTATTTTGTGGTATTTTTGGCTGGATTAGTTTTTCTTCTTTTGTTTGAATTAAAAATTTGTCTATGCTGTATCTTTTTTCTTGGATTGATTTGATTAAATTTATAATTTGTTTTATATTTCTATTTGATAGAAGATAAATGTTTTTTTGTTTTTCTAATTTTTTAAACCTAACATCTGGCATGCACCCAGTTATAATAATTGGTTTTTTTAATTTTTTAAAATATTTAATTCTTGATTCTATTTTGTCTTCTGTTTTGCCTTTTACAATACAGGTGTTTAGGACGAGGATGTCAGCTATATTTATGTTATCAGTTAGTTCAAGTCCGGATTGTCTAACTAAACCTTTCATTATTTCTGTGTTGTTTTGGTTTGCTGAACAACCGTATGTTTCAAAGTAGATGGAATTTATCATGTCCATAAATTGAAACCATATCTTTTAAAATATAGTTTCATTAAATTTAATTGTTTCAATTTTGGATCATCCTAAAATTTCAAACATACCAACACTTAAAAGTGTTGGTAATATTCAGGAATTTTTTGATTTTAGGTTTTAAGAAATAGTGGATATTTAAATTTTGGGGGAAATTAAGGAATTGGATTTGGGAGAGCGAAGTGCAACGATGCCGAATGGCTGGCGAAGAGTAAAAAAGTCCGCGCGAAAATAATAAGATATATAAAAACAGAAATTTATTATAAAAGTATGGAAATAAGAAAATTCAAAAAAGAGGACGCAAGAAAAGTATCAAACTTAATCAGAAAATGTTTTCGAGAAGTCAATAGTAAAGATTATCCAAAAAAGGTAATTGATTTTATGTGCAGTCATTTTTCTCCTAAGAAGATTATTGTCAATTCCGCAAAAAGACAAATATTTGTTGCTGTTGAAAAAGATAAAATAATTGGAACAGTAAGTATCCATGACAATATAATATTAACAGTTTTTGTCAATCCAAAGATTCATGGAAAAGGAATTGGTAAGAAATTAATGACAAAAGTTGAAAGTGAAGCAAAGAAAAATGGCTTTAAATCGGTAAAATTACCTTCAAGCATAACTGCTATTGACTTCTATAAAAAATTAGGATACAAAAAAGTAAAAGTGATGTATGAACTGAATTTTGGAAAAACAATAGAGATGAGAAAAATTCTATAGCCAGCCCGCCTATTGAAATGAACAACCCAATAACGCAATACAATATTACTTCTATATTCATCAAAAGAGATTATATTTACATCTCCCCTAACACATCAATTCCCAGCAAATATAAACTTTGCTTTATGATTTTTTTAAATGCCTGTACTAAATTTAATCTGAAATTTTCTTGTTCAGAGTTTATTACTGGACAAGTATGATAAAACTCATTGAAAATTTGGGCAAGTTCAAAAGAGTAGTTTGCTGTTAGTGATGGATTAAGATGACTATAAGCTGATTCAACTGCTTCTTGAAATTGAGATAGTTTTTTTATTAATTTGTTTTCTTGCTCTGTTAAGTTAATTATGTTAAGGGCTGGTTTTTTTATTTTTGATTTTTTTAATATTGAGTTTGCTCTTGCATAAGAATATTGAAGATAAGGACCTGTGTTTCCTTCAAAGTTTATTGATTCTTCTGGATTGAATAATATTTCTTTGGAGTAATCTACTTTTAAAAGAAAATACTTGATTGCTGCTAAAGAGATTTTTAAACTCCTGAATTCAATTTCTTTTTTAGATAATTTTTCTCTTTTCTCTATTTCTTTTTTTACTAAATTCTGGACTTTTTCAATTAAATTATCTGCATCTACAATTGTTCCTTCTCTTGATTTCATTTTTCCTTCTGGAAGAGTTACCATTCCATAAGATAGATGTTGGAGATGCTTTGAAAATGGGTAATTTAATAAATTTAAAATTTTGAAAAGAACTTTAAAATGATAATCTTGTTCATTTCCTACAATATAGATTAATCTGTCAAATTTGTAATCTTGGTATCTTAATTTTGCTAAATACATATCTTGGGTAATATACACAGATGTATTGTCAGCTCTTAGAAGAACTTTTTCCCCTAATTCTTTTCCAAGATTTATTATAACTGCATTGTCTTTTCTTTTTTTAAATAATCCTTTTTTTATTCCATCTTGAATAATTTCTTTTGCTTTTTTATATATTTTACTTTCATAATATTCCTTGTCAAATTTTATTCCAAATTTTTTGTAAGTTTCTTTAATTCCTTTTATAACCCATTTATTCATTTTTTTCCAGATTGCAAGTGTTTCTTTATCTTCTTCTTCCCACTTTTTTAACAAATCTTTATTTTCATTTTCCATTTCAGGATTTTTTTCTAATTCTTTTCCATAGAGAATATAGAAATCTCCTACAAAATGGTCTGGTTTTTTATTTGGTTTTTTGGATTTTCCAAATTTTTTGTAAGCTAACATTGATTTTGTAATGTGGATTCCCCGGTCATTATATAAATTAACTTTCTTAACATTATCTCCTGAAAATTCCAAAATTCTAGAAACAGATTCTCCAATTGACATATTTCTTAAATGCCCTAAATGCAGTGGCTTGTTTGTATTTGGACCTAAAAATTCAACAAGAGTTTTTCCTTTCTTTTTCTCTTTTTTCCTTTCTTTTAAAATTTCTTTTATTGTGATTTCACCAAAACTTTTTTTATTTATAAAAAAATTAAGATAAGGGCCTGTTGCGATTATTTTTTCAATATCTTTGCTTGTTTTGAGTTTTTTTGAAAGTTCAGATGCAATTTCTGAGGGATTTTTTTTAAGCTGTTTTGCGAGTATAAAGCAGGGAAAAGAATAATCTCCTAAATCTGAAGATGGAGGTATTTCTATTAATTTGAGAATTTCTTTTTTTTCAAGTTTCACTTCTTTTGAAAGCAAGTTTATTATAATTTCTTTCATATACAAACAAGAAATAAACTATTAATAAATTTATTTGTTAGTAAGTTAAATTTTTTCTTTGGCTAAAATTTGAATCTTTTTTTTAATTTCCTAAGATAGCAGGCATAAAAACCATAAGATTAAAAATTAAAACTTCTCTTTAAATAAGTATGGTTAATAAAATAATTCAAGAAAATGTTATTGGAACTTACTCTAATAAAGATACTTTAAAATATTATGAAAAAGTAGGACTATGGATTTCTGAAAAAATTTTATTTAAAAAATATTTCAAGAAAAGAAATGTGAAATTTTTAGATATGGGTTGTGGGGGTGGAAGAACAACAATACCCTTAGTTAAAATGGGCTTTAATGTTTTTGCTTTTGACATAACTCCTGCAATGGTAAAATTAACAAAAAAGAATTTAGAAAAATCAGGATTAAAAGCTAAAGTAGAAATAGGGGATGCAATAAATATCAGATATAATTCTAATTCATTTGATTACATATTATTTTCATTTAATGGAATAGAAGCAATTCCAGGAAGAAATAATAGATTAAAAACTTTGCAAGAAATCTATAGAGTATTAAAACCAAAAGGGATTTTTATATTTACAACAAATACCCAGAAATATTTTAAGGGAAGAAGAAAACTATTTTTTTTGAAAGAAGCATTAAAATATTATTTTTCCAAATTATTTAGATTAAATAATAAATATTCAAGAATTAATGATTTTGAATATGGAGATTGTTTTCTTAATTTTAAGCCAGCAATGTTTATGCATTTTAGTAAACCTGAAAGAGTAAAAAAAGATTTAGAAAAAATTGGGTTTAATTTAATCTTTTCAGAATTTCGAGATATTATTGAAAAAAGAAAAACTCCTAATTTGAGGAAAGACTATTTTTATGTTTGTGAAAAGAAATAACGCATGCTTTTTCTTAAATTGCTTTGTTTCAATCTTCTTTTAGTTTTTCTCTGCATTCTGGGCAGAATTTTTCATTTCCTTCAAGAATTTTTTCACATAACATGCATTTTGAAAATTCTTTGTTTTTTTCTATAACTGTCTTGTATCCTTTTCTTCTTCCTGAGACAACTTTTGAGAATAAATCTTTGACTTTTTCTGAATTTTGCATTTCATTTATTTTTTTTTGTGTTTCTTCAGGATTCATTTTGATTTTCAGGCAACCACTCTAATTTTACAACATATCCAATAAGATTCTTGGAATTATTAAATAATTGTTCAAACCACGATAAATAAATTGTTTTTAGTTCTTGTCTTGATTTATTTTCTTTTAATGCAAGATTATTTTCTGAAACTATGAATAGTGCGCCTATCATAAGGAACATTAAAACCAAAATAATCAGCCTCATTTTATTGTAGAATTTCCAACCCAGTCCATTTTAATTACATTTCCTAAAATGCTTCTGCTGTTTTCAAAAGCATGCCCAAGCCAGCTGAAATATAATTTTCCTGCACCAACAATACCATCAAAACTTTTTAAATTCATATTGTTTTCTTTTATAATCATCGAGCCTGTCAAATAAAAAAATGCAATAAGAGAGACTATGAAAATTATGTACATTTTATGCTGAAAGTATCTCACCTTTAAAATTAATGTGACAAATATTATAAGTCCTAAGATTATTATTAATGTGTTCATTTTATATAGAAGTATTGGCAGTTTAAATATTTTTCTTTATTTAGTTAGATTTTTAAGTTGAGCTCTCTAAACATAATAAAGCCCTGTAGTCTAGTGGTCAAGGATACGACCCTCTGGAGGTTGTGACCCAGGTTCGAATCCTGGCAGGGCTATGTCGGCAATTTACCGCCACAAATTTATATAGTAATATTGGTCTAAGTGGGATAGGGGTAATTCAAGTGTTTAGTGGGGGAAAGTGAGAATGAAGTGTTGGGCAGGATACTTATCAATTACTAAGTAGTAACACAACCAAAAGCTTTATAAAGTATTGATTTCTCAAATTTGCATGGAAAAATCTACAATAAAACCTATCAATAGAAGAGTAGAAGATACAGATCTTTTTGTATTTGGATATAACTTAGATACAGGAAATTTCACATATTCAAGATCTTTTTCTCAGGAAGAGGCAGGAAGATTAGCAGAAACTACTAATGCTGCTATTGACACACAATATAAGGGTGTAAAAGGCTTAAGGGGAGGTTTAACAGAAAGAAATGGCTCATTAACTAATATGTCAACACTTAAAGGAATTGCTGCAAATACTATTCTTATGAATGACTCTCAAGGAAGAAGATGGCTTCCAACATTAGAGGAAGGACTTGCTCTTGATGGTGCAGGAATGTTACCAAAAGGAGTTTTAGTTGATTTTGGTATTGCTTTATATGATGGAGAAAATCCAGATAGAGAAATTGCACAAGCAATGATGGAATTTGCAAAATCAAGAGGATTTGAACCCCCTGTTTTGGCTTCATTTAGTTCTCTTGGATTAGAAGAAGGTGGAGAAGAATATGGGGTAACTCCTCAATTAATTAATTCGAAAGGGTTAATAACTGGTCGAGATGCAGTAAAAGTTCTAGAAAGATTTTATAAGGGAAATTCAGGAGTTCGGAGGGTTGACCGTATCAACGATGGCGACTGGAATGCTTTTTGGTCTGATGTCTTGGACGGCTTCTACGAGGACTGTCGGGTGGGAAGATTTTCCGCCGAAGGCGACGAAAAAAAATTGAAGGAAGAGGCACTTAGTGCATTTGCTCCTATACAGAAAAGTGTAGATTCTCTAGTTGAATTTGCTAAAACTGCGTAAAGTAAACTATAAAAAAGAAGAGTTAAGTAAAGAAAAATTATTAGAAAGTTTTCAGGGTTGGAATGCTTATGCTATGTGGGCAAATAGCTTAAAATTAAGAAAACGTATTGTTAAGAAGATTTATAATAAGTCTCTTTAACTCAAAAATTAATCCTCTCGACAAGATTTATAAATAAAGCCAGATTAAAGAGATCATACTGCCGAAACATCATAAAACAACATCCCAAGAAATGGTCACGATGGTGCAGGACCCTGGCAGGGCTATTTGCTGTTGAATGAGTGGGGTTGCGAGAACTGGCAGGGCTATTGAAAAACTTTTTATATTGATATAACTTAGAATAATGGTGCCCTTGTAGTCTAGTGGTCAAGGATACGACCCTCTGGAGGTTGTGACCCAGGTTCGAATCCTGGCAGGGCTATACCTTTGGGAAGAGGCGGTAGTAGGTATAGTGTTGGGTTGTTAAACACTGAAGGAA
>Ga0180008_1001644_pt1 | contig 13555 bp, 33 predicted proteins | sample MM_PW_MetaG_FD_121121 | JGI IMG/M metagenome (GOLD analysis project Ga0180008, IMG submission 121121) | Groundwater microbial communities from the Aspo Hard Rock Laboratory (HRL) deep subsurface site, Sweden - MM_PW_MetaG | ecosystem: Environmental > Aquatic > Deep subsurface > Groundwater... | reverse complement strand
CTCTATCCTCTAAATTAAAAGGAATTTTATCTATATGTTCATCTTTCCATCTTTCTAAATCTTTTATTTTTATTTCTTTATTTCCGTCTAATAACCTTATATCAATAATAATCATTTTTTCACCTCCGGATTACGTTTACACATACCTTCATGGACCTTTTTTAAATATGATTGTTTTAAATCTATTCCACAATACTGACATATAGAATCATTTGAACTACCCCCAACATCTTCTTGAGCTTCTTCATCATTATCATCATTATCATCGCTATCATCTAAATCTTTAATAATATTTGTTGATATTTTTGCCTTCTTTTTTTCAATTTTTTTAGGGATATCATCAAAAGATAGTTGGTGTTTTTTAAATTCATAAGTTTTCATCTCAATAATCATATCCTTAATTTTTTCTATATCTATTGTTTGTCTGTCTTTTATTTTGATTATGTCTTCTTCTAATTGTTTAAATTTAACTGTTACTAGATCTTTTGTTAAGTCCATCCAACTTTTTTGCCTTTCTTCAAAACCTTTTGTTACTTCTTTTTCTATATCATAACCTTTTATAGCTCCTAAAGCTTCTTTTAATTTTGGAAGTATTTTTTTATACATTTCTAATTGTGTTCTATCCCAATCATAAGCTTCTTTTAAATGAATTCTACTGTCAGTAAGTGTATTTATTAATTCTATAGGGCATACTTTATTTTCAGAAATCATCCTAGACACTGATTTTCTTTTTTTAAATTCGTTAAATTCTTTTCTTTTTATTTTTTCTGTATATAAAGCACTTGATATATGACCTTCTATCAACTCTCCAGCGCTTATAACCCTATATATTATTTGTTCTGCGTTAGCGTAAGTTATTGGGTTATTCAAATCTCTTAAAATGTTTTTTATACTTTCTTTTAAGTCTGTATAGCTTTTTTCTTCAGACATTTGTTCTTCGTCATCATTATATTCCATTTTATATCACCTTATATGTCTTCTATTTCATTGTCTAATTCTTCTGATTCATAATTATGAGAACCTACAAATGAGCTTCCTGATGGGCCTCTAAAAAATGGATATCCCCTATCACGTATTGTTCTTCTTTCATTTTCTTTATGTTTTTTTCTATCATCACTGTCTCTTGCATCAAGTAGTCTTTGTTTAGTCATTCTATTTTCAAATTCATCATCTGACAATCTTTCTTTATATTCAGATATTTTTTCTGCTTGAATTCTATTTATTTTATCGAAAAAAGGGGAGTTACCATCTACATTTTCCGTTATTACAACATATTCGTCTTGGGCCCCCTCTATACCTTGGTTTGGTATACTATATTGTAATACAGCGTCTTCTCTAACAGCATAATGGGTTTGTTTAACTCTTATAGAGTTTAAAGGGACATATTGAATTCTAACTAAATCTGGCTCACTTTCTATTGTAACTTTACCTCTAAAAGCCCCAACCTCTCCATATGGACCTAGAAAAAACGGAAACTTCCTTTTCATTTTCATTTTTACCATTTTATTTATTCTTACCTCTCTATTTAAGTTTGAAATAAGCATTTGGATAGATATAGACCTCCCAAAATGTATAACAAATTACTAATACTGAACATATAACCATTATTATTATAACTCCTGCTTTTAAACCGTTTTTATCTTTCCATAATTCAATTGCTGTTTCATATTTTTCTTTCAAATTATCAACAGCTTCTTTAGTCATAGGTAATATATTATTTCCTGCTTCTGAACCCGATAACGGATAAGATACAGTACAAATATATTTAGATTCTTCTATATTACCTTTATCTTCCACTTTGCAGTTTAATACACCTTCACCCATCCATTGTGAATCTTCTATAGGTTCTGGTAAACTATAATTAATTATTTCACCTGAAAACACCATATTTTCTATTTGTCTATGATACGACGGTGTTTTTATTTCTATTATACCGTTATAAGTAGATAAACCCTCTCCTTTAAAACCTATACTCCAATTGTTTACTGTATTTATTGTATGTTCTATTCCAACATCTTCTTTATTTATAAAAATTTCTCGACTTAAATCATCATTATATATGTGGATTGTCCAAGGGGTATTATTCATATATTCTATAGATTTTACAGAAATTATTACATCAATAGGTTTTGTCATTTCTAAAAAATTTGTATTCATATAATTATTATATTTAACTTTATTAAAAATTATGTTAGATTTATATATTATAGAGTTTAATTCCATTACATTAAATCTGTAACTTGTTATATTAATATTTTCGGCTCTATCTCTTATCCTAAGTTCAGCTTTATATTCGCCGATTTCTTCCAAAGTAACATTAAATTTATATATATTAAATCTGTCTAAAGTCAATATAGATTCTTTAATATACTTCCATTCACCGCCATCCATTTTATAAAATGCCGCTTTACATTCTGATAATTCTAAATTCTCTATCAACTCAACAAAAAATTCATAATTTTTTACAGCTTCAATATTTGGCATAGAAAAATTTTCTATGTGAGGTATTATTCTATCTGTAAAATTTACCGGTATAGTGATGTTAGTTGAATGTTTTTCTCCTTTAGCTATAATAGTTATGTTATCAGATAATGTATGAGACATGGTACTTACATCATAATATAATTTTACTTTTTTGCTTTGTCCTATAAATAAACCTATTCCTTGCGGAAAACCGAAGTCTTTTTTATATTTATCTGTTGAAAAATCGATATCAATTATCTTATTTCCTTCATTTGTTAAATTTATAGTACAAAATAAATCATGAGTTCCTATAGGTAATTCTTTTTCACAATTTATAATAGATATATTAAATTTTTCTAAAGGTTTTAATGTAAAATTTATATCTTCTATCAAAGATAAATTATATATGTTTATATTAAAATTTAAATTATAATGTTGTGGAGTAATTATAATTGGATATGAACTGTTAATGTTAATTCTTTGTTCGTCATAAGGTACTTCTCCTAACTTAAAACTGTTTGGTGTAAAAGATAACAAAAAGTCGTCAGTTACATTTCTAAATATATTAACATTTAACTGTGGTATATTTGTTACATTAACAGTATATAATACAATAGTACTTGATGGATATTCATATATTTCTATTATTCCAGTAGTTGTTATTTGATAAGTACCGCCCACTATCAATGGCATATTATTTACTTTTATTTCATGGTCAAAAGTATTTTTTAAATAATCTCTTGTAGTTACATTCAAGTTTGTAGTTATATTTGTAAGTTCATATATATCTCCTTCGATTTCAGTATATAACAAAAAACTACCTAAACCGCTTTCGCCTGTATTTATCTCAGTCGATATGCTATCTTTTATCATATTTAATTTATATTCTGCCCCATAAACATCAATTATACAAAATAATAATAAAACCCATAATATATTTCTATTCATATCTTAACCTCTTTATTAATCCTTAGACTTTTTACCAGTTTCATCTAAAATTATCAATATAACTGGTAGTATTAAACTCAATACAACAGCTATAATAAATTTTATAAATACCAAAGCTTTTGATTGAGCACCTTCAAGAATTCTATTAATTAGTGGAAATGTTATAGTACATAGAAATGCTGTTATTAAACCATTAACAATCATAGGCCATTTTTTCATTGTTTTACACTCTCCATTATTTTTTTAACTTTACTATCGGGAAAGCTTTTCTTATCTTTTAAATAGCCCCCTTTCAACCAATAGTTTATTTTTTGAATAACTTCATTACATCCATAAAATTTGTTTACAAAAGAAAAACTTAAAACACTATGCTGTTTTTTATCCACAATTTTAAATAGTTGTAATCTATGAGTGTTTTCTTTTTTATCATCTTCTGATAAAAGCCTTTTTTCATCATTAATAAATAATGAATATTCGTCTATCATAAATAACTTTAATAAATTGCATAAAACTTCGTCTTTTAAAAATATATTATATAAAGTAACGGCTTCAGATGACGCCCCCTTTATAGTTTTAATACTTATTCTATAAACATTTTTTATTGGATTATCAAAATTTTGTATCATTATATAATATGATATAATATAACTTATTTAAATAAATATATATTTTTAAATATATATATTAAATCATATATATTAATATATTTACCATAAAAAAGCCGTTTATTTGTTTGTCCTATTTTATAATCTTTTTATATTGGTGTGTTGTGTTGCTTCCTTTTGGGTTGTATCTTGGCTTTTTGCATTTATCACAGACCCATCTCCCAGTAGACCTGTTGGGGTGAGGTTTATCTTCTTCAAATATTACACCACATCTTTTACATCTGTGGGTTTTGAAATATGATTTTTTCATCTTCCTTTCTCCTTGGGGTTTGGTTTGATTACATCTTTTCAACATAATTACACCTCGGACATTTAATCCATTCTCTAGTATCATCATAAATCCACTTTTGTATTTCATCACCATAACCGCATTTCTTACATTTCATCTTCTCTCACTCCCTTTATCCAAATATCTGAAACACTCTTTCGTAGCAATTTTGACATATCAAAACCCCCCTTATGTTCTTTACTTTCTTTCTTTTTCTACATATCTGACATATTTTTCTTTCATTAAATTTAAAGATCATAGTCATTATAATAGATAAAACAAAAAATCCAATAGTTCCAATCAAAAAATATTTCACATTCATTTTCTCTCACTCTCCTTGGGGTTTGGTTTAACGAACTTTATTATTCCTAATCTACAACATAAATCCATAATGTATAGAATTAACAGAAGTTGCGAAGCAATTTGGATAAGCCTCGCAAGGCGAATCTGTTAATTCTTATTAGACGAGTCGTAAGACCAAAAACTCGCCTAACTTAATGTTTCTAAAGCGGTCTTTAACTTGTTTAGTTTTTTTATTGCATAATTCAATACATCAACAAGCACAGTATCACTTAGTGGGATATTAACTCCAACATAAGTTTCTCCTGTTGCGGATTTTAGATTTCCGTCTATTATCAGCGTTCCATCATCTTCCAGATAAAACTCTGATGGTTCGTATGAGTGCTTATCCATTGTGATAGACAATTTATTAGCACCATCTACATTTTGCCCATCTTCTTCCGCTTGTGCTTTAAGGTCTTTGTGGTATGCTGGATTATTATCCACCACAAGATTTACCCATTTTGGTTGTGTTTCTTTATCTATTCCCATTTTGTTTTCCTCCTGACCGCTTTTGCAGTCAATCACAATTTTCTTGTGAATATGAAAGGCGAGTTTTTGAGTTGTCCGTAGGACAATTTCGTCTAATACCTATTTAATGAACTCTTTTTTTCGTATAACATCTTTGATTTGTCCTTTATAAAATACTCACAGTTACCACAATGATTCCTACTTGCATAACGATTTAATATAATATGATTCTTTTTAGAGCAAACACCATTTAAAATGTGTTTACAGTTCATAAATCTATCTTCGGGTTTTATCATTTTGCTCCTTTACTTTGGGAAACCTCGCAAGGTTTCCTCTTAATTCCTATTATGTTTAGTAGGTTTGCGTTTTAAATGAGTAGCTTTGATATATTTTTCAATATCATTAGCTAAATCATAAACATCTATTTCTTTGCTCTTTTCAAAGTTATTGCTAATGACATTAACTAAAGCATCTCTTCTTGGTAATTTATAATCCCATTTCATTTTTAGCAAACCTATTGAATATAATATCGGAATTTACAGAAGGAAGCTTAGCTTCTTTGGGTGAAGCCGAAGGCGTAACCTGTAAATTCCTATTAATAGAGTTTTGCGTAGCAAAACCAATCTCTGAAAGAGATTGAGTAAAATTAAGGGGCGTCATCTTTCTTCATCTCCTCTGCACATTCTTTACAATATTCTTCATAAGGAAATTCAGCATTGGCTTCTCTACATTCACACATAATACAACCATCTACTAAATCAGAATTTTCTGCATGACATTCTATAATAATATCTTTCTTAACCATTCCTTTGCATTCAAATGATTCTCCTAATACACATTTACCTATGCACAGGTCTTCATGACAATATTCACATTCGTTTGCTACCATTTTAGCACCTTAATTTTATTGCGATTAATACCTATTTAATGAACTCTTTTTTTCGTATAACATCTTTGATTCTCTTGTTTTATATAGTTTCATCACTTCTCCTTGAGGTTTGGTTTTTCTAATTCTTTTTCATACCCTTGAACCCTAAGAACTGATTTAATAACAACCCTTACAGCATCTTTTAAATTTGAGGGTATTCCAAATAAAACACCATATCCATTTGCATATTGTTCATACACTAATTTCGTAATTCTTAGTGCCTCATCATCAATATCTTTCATCTTTTCTCCTTGGGGTTTGGTTTGATAATCGATAATAAATATCTCCTCACACTTCCATCATATTTCCATCTTATCAAATAATTGTGGTGTTCATCAGTTCTTTTATGAACTGGTATTTTTGAGAATCTTTGATAAGTCTGATAATAGGTTTCATTTGACCTTAACCAATCTTCTTTCTTCATTTTCTCTCCTTAAGGTTTGGTTTGATTATCATAAGACTTGCTCCAATTCCAAACATAACGATTATAAAAATATTCATACCAATCCAAAATGATAATATTATTTGAAATTCGTTCATCTTCTCTCACTCTCCTTCTCCTTGGGGTTTGGTTTAGCTTTGATTTATTGTGTTTTTAATTGTATATCTTAATCCATATTCATCATTATCATCTATTTTATATTTATTTAAGAATCTCAGGGTTTCTTTAGCACAAGTATCATTATTGTCTATAGCCCAAAACTCTTGCATCATTTTAAGCAAATCTTCTTCAAATAAATTAATATCTTTTATTTTCATCTTTTCTCCTTGGGGTTTGGTTTAACCCTATATGGTCTTTCTAAATTAATAAGTCGATTTATCGCTGAACCTATACAAATAAAAGAAGCGATAAAAACAACAATTAAACCATGATATTCATGAATACCTAAATTATCTAAATTCATTATGATAACTGCTGAAATTGAACCCCCTAAAAATAATGGTGAAAACAATTTATACATAAACTCACAACCGATTAATATATGTTTCATTCCCATTTTCTATTTCTCCTTGATGTTTGGTTTAAAAACAATCTTGCGAGGAAACGGAAGAACAGGGAATGAAAACCCTTTATTCACAATCTCCTTTCGCATTGTTTTTAACCATCTTTCTTTTTTGGGGTTTGGTTTGATATTATTAAAATTATCTTTCATAATAACAACATCCTACATTTTTCGTGATAATATTTACCTTGAAAAATAATATAATTTTTAAATTTAAATTTACATCCACAATATTCACATTTCAGTTCTTCTTTAGCTTGTTCTTCCATTTTCTCCTTCTTTTTTGTTTAGATAAATAAGATAACCTAATAAACAAGCAATAAACAAAAACCCCAACAATATTTTTACTTCAACATTCATCTTCTCTCACTCTCCTTGGGGTTTGGTTTAAATCCAATACCAATGAACCCTTTTGATGATTTAATAATAAAAAGATATTTCATACAATAAGGACATCTTACTTTAATGCCTCTATCTTTAGGTAATCCTAAAATATTGTATTCAATCCATAATATTATTTCTTTCCAGTTCATTTATCTTTTCCCTCGGATTGTTTTTTGGGGTTTGTTTTATCTTCTTCTTTTCTTCTTGAATTTGTGTATCTAAATCAGTTATCATTATTTCAATCTGTCTCTTTTTATGAAGTAATTTATCTAACTGATTCTTTAAATGTATGATTAATTCATCTTCTTTTATCATTTTCTTTTCTCCTTGGGGTTTGGTTTGATTCTCTATCATATTTTCTTTGTAAATATATCAATCTTATTATAAGTGATAAAAATATAACTGGTAAAACCACATAAAAAAACTTACATGAAACAAAAGGACAATTAACCATTATGCACCTGTTACTTTTTTTATTATCTCTCTTCCTAAGCTATAAAGACCATAAACTATGATTGAAGGAATTATGATAAAAACAAATATAAATGCTAATGATATTAAAAAAAATATAAGCGACGGAATTATGAAAATGCCAAGCATCATGTTTTTAAAACTTCTTTCCATACCTTTTGTCAATTTGTTCATTATAACATTCCTCACATATAGCCATCCTTTTGATAAGTCCGTCTATCTCTTTCTTACAGATAAAACATTTATCTTTTGTAGGTTCAGCTCCTATAAAAGGCATATCTTTAGGACATCTGTCTCCTTTCATCCTTTTATAGTTTTCTAATTCTTTCTTTATCTTTTCAGTAATACCAAAATCATTCCACCATTTTCCTTGTTCTTCCATTTTCTTTTACCTCTTTAAAACTGCCTATACTTTCTTATTTTTAATAAATTACAATTATCACATACTCTTCCATGTTTAGAAGATGTTTTGTATTTTATACCACATCTTTTACACCACCTGCTATAGCATTTATTCTCTTTTATTACCATTTTATATATCCTCTATAGTGTCTCTTTCTTTTCTACTAAAAAAATTAAACCTTTTTTTGTCTTCTTTTACTTGTTTATCAAATTTTTCTCTTTCTATAGCCAATCTTTCTTCTTCAAATCTTTTTTCTTCTTTCAATCTACAGTCTTTTTCAACTCTTGCTAAATTACGTTCATGCTCTAATATATCATATTCTTTTTTGTCGATAGAACCATGGTTTATTTGTTGTCTAACAAAATTGGATGAAAGTTGTCCAACTGATTTTTCTAATATTTGGGGTGTATATTCTATCCCTAAATCTTTATATACATTCCTATATAAGTTTTTTATGTCTTCTGAATCTTGTTCATCTCTAGCATGTTGTAAATGAAAAACTACCCTCTTAGCTAATAAACAGCCAAAAGCATATTCATCATCTTGTGGATGATACTTTTTTCTGGTATTAATTACTATATTCATTTTTGCCTCCTTCTTTTTTGAATGCCTTTTTGATTATATCTAATCTTTTCTTTTGTGTTATACCACACCACCACTCAAACCAACCTATTTTATTTTTATTATTTCCCATCCTTTTTTGTCTCTATCTTTATTTGAAGTCCACCAAATCCATAATTCTTTACTGGTGTTCTTTGGTACTTTAACATTTTGTAATTCTTCTATAGTTTTTTTATAGCTAACCTTAACCTGTTTTGTTGCTTTACACTGTATTAGTTTCCATTCTTTACCGTTATGAGCTAGTATATCAAATCCACCAAAACTACCCCTACAACGATGAGCATAAAAACCTTTTTTTTCTAAAACTTTTTTAGCTAATCTTTCTTTAGTCAACCCATATTGTTTATTACTCATTTGGTACCTCCCAAGAAAATACAACCCATTTATGTTTTCCTATTGGTTCAGAATAATAATCACAACTAGAATCTTTTTCCAACTTGCTATATAATACAACTTTATATCCCAAATGAATAAACCCCATTGTCATACCACCATCTTCAATATCATCTATAACTATAGTTTCTTTATCAATTTGTTCCTCATCAAATATCAATGGTAAATTCAGTTTGTGAGACAACATTACAGCAGGTATAAGACCCCCTCTTGGAATTCCATATATATTTTTTGCTTCTATTTTATTAAATCTATACCAATCTACGATTCTATATATACACCTTTCAATATCAGTCCAACCTAAAAAATATTTTTCTTTTCCATCATTTTTTGTTTTACTTACTGTATCCATTTTTTACCTCATACTCTAATGGGTCTTTTACACCCGCTTCTTTAAACCCATTCAACCTTAACTTACATGAATCACACTGTCCACATGATTTTTCTTTACCATCATAACAACTCCATGTTAATTCATAAGGAATATTTAATTTTATTCCTTCTTTTATTATAGCTGCTTTGTTCATAAATTGTAATGGAGCAAAGATTTTGATAATCTTACCTTCTTCATTGAAAATTTTACTTCCACGATTTAGTGTCTCTTGAAGAGATTTAAAAAAACTGTCTCTACAGTCTGGATAACCACTAAAATCTATTTGGTTTGCACCAATAAAAATTTTATTAAATTTATTTACTTCAGCATAAGCATGAGCTAATGTTAAAAATATAGTGTTTCTTTGTGGAGTCCAAGTTACTGGTATTTCTATAGTCATTTCATGTAACCCTCTACTTTTTGGTACTTCTATATTTTTATCTGTTTGGGCAGAACCGCCTATTTGAGTTAAATCAATTTTTAAGATTTTATTTTCAACTCCATAATATTTTGCTATTTCTTTAGCACAATCTAATTCTTTTATTTGTTGTTGACCAAAATCAAAACTTATCGTTTTAACATTTTCTTTACTAACCTCATTTATAGCTATACCTAAACAGGTTGTTGAATCTAATCCACCACTATTTAAAACTAATATTTTTGCCATTTATTTCCTCCTTTCATTATTCCACATTACTCTGTGGTTTTGCATCATTACTCTCCAATCAAATCTATTAAGCCACTCAAACCAATTATCATATATTAAATATTCTGTTAATTTTGCCGCCCTCTTTGCATATTCGTTTAAATCTTCTGTTAAACCTTCTGGTTGAAAAACCACATTATACTTACTATGAGGCAATGAATTCAGCAAATCCCTAACATCATTCATATCTTTTTCTATGTCCGTTGTATCAATTACAAATTTTAATTGAGAATCTTTTTTCTGTAAAACTAAATCTCTTAAAATCTTACCCACAGCCTTTTTGTCTTGTTCAAATGTTTTATTACCTGAACTTGTCAGTTTTGGAGATATACTCCAAAAACCAATTAATTCTACCAATTCTCTATCATATATGCTTCCATTTGTTTCTATAAATATTTTATAATCATATAACTCTATCAATTCTTCTATTAACATTTTTAAACTTTCTACCTGTAAACAGGGTTCTCCACCTGTAAAAATTATTGTACTGCACTTCAAAGCCGAAATCTCATTAATAATTTCATTTATTTCTAATTCATCATAATCGACAGCTTGAAAAGAAGCAAATTTAGTGTCACAAGCACCGTTTTTCCATACACATCTTTTATTACAACCTGATAATCTAACAAATACAGCAGGTATTCCAGTATGTAAACCTTCTCCTTGACAACCTCTAAACATTTCACATATTTTTAATTTTTTCATTTTATACCTCTATAAATTCTCCTTCACCTCTTTGCAAAACTTTTTGGTCAATAAGTGATTTTACATCTTCCCAAACCCTAACAACACAATTGTCAATGTTTTTAATCCCTATTTGTTCATATATTTTTCTTTTTATTAAAAAGGCCATATTTTCTGCTGTAGGGTTATCTTCCATTTCTAAAACAGTAAAAAGGTTGTTAAGATTGTCCATTATTATTGGGGTTATACTACCTTTTTCAATAATTAATTTATGGTCAAACATTTTTTTGATAAAACTGAAATCAAACAATATACCATTGTTCAATTCATTTATTTTTTTATTGTCATAACCATTTATAGTATCTATACACACATAATATGCATACGTATGCCCGTGGATATTACTACAAGCTCCATCATATTTACTTAAAAAATGGGCAGTTGCAAAAAAACCGCTTGTTTGTAACCTCATTTTCCTTTTCTCCATTTATTTCCTAATAAATACCCAACAGCTACTCCTATTATACCTATTGCTGTACCAGCTATTACTTTCGCTGATGTTGGGTTTTTATAAGCCCAATCTACCACTTTTTCAGTATTTTTATTTACTTTATCTCTTACTTTTTTTATTTTATTTTTCATTTTATTCCACCCTATCTTCTTTTTCAAACTCATATTTATTTTGAGCTTTAATCAAATTTGTCAAATTGGGATAATCTTCTTGATTTCTCAAAATTTCCCGTTTTTCTTCTTGATTAAATTTCATTTTCCTTCTCTAAACCTTATAAACGTTGGATGTCGAATTTTATCTTTGCTTCCAATTTTCATTCCTTTAAACTCTATCCACCTACCTATATATTTTTCTTTATTTTGCCATATTTCTTTTCGAAACTCTTCATCACCTGTTAATGTAACTTTTTGTTCTTGGCCATTACAAATTCCTATAAACCCACCAGCTATACCAGTTAATGCTGTAACCCCTTTGTGTTTAGCTTTCTTTTTGTATCCTAATTTATCTATTTTACTTTCTACTAAATTTTCTACTCGTTCATATATATCTTTTATTTCCATATCAAAGGTTTCAAAGGGTTTAACTTTATAAATTAAACCTTCTTTAACAGTTCCACGCCCCTGTTTGTATTTACCTTTTATATCCTTTAAAATTAACCCTTCATATCCTCTTTGTATAACACCTTCAAAATATTTATCAATTTCTTCTTTAGAGGCCACAGTATTTTGAGTTACTATTATTACATTTTTAAATAAATTATTATTTTTTAATATTGATAAATGGTTTATCCTTTCAAAAAAGTCTTTTTCTTTATCCAAAAATAAAATATCAAAACAATGAAATTTTAGACAGTTCGGTACTTCATCTTCTGTCTCTTCAGACATAACAAAATGGGTTATTTTTTGAAAGGTTAACTCATGACTATATAGCTCTCCGTCAAAAACCATATTTTTTTCTTGAGCAATCTTACATAGCTCTTTATACCTTTCTTGTAACACTTTATTTCTAATCGGTTTTAAAGTTCTACTAACTAATTGACCCCCTACAGTCAAACATCTTATTCCATCTAATTTGCAAGAAGCATATATAGGATAATTTATATTGTTCAAATCTACCTGTTCATTAGGAGCCAACATCGGTCTTATTTTATTCGTCATTTTATATATATTTAGATATTTCCTTAAAATTTTTTGCTATTTTTACCCCATCATCAGTTAACCATACTATTTTTCTTGAACCTTTTAAAGTAATATTAACCAATTTCATTTTATCTAAATTTTTAAGAGTAAAAGATGTATAAGCATAATCTATCTTTAAATCCCTACTAATTTCAGTAATATTAGATTCTTTAAAATCTAACATATATATTAATATTTTTGCTGTCCTACTTACTAGCTGGTTTTTTATATTTATTTCCATTTTAATCCCCCTCGCAAAAATGATTATAATCATCTGCCACCATCGCATGACATATTTCATGATTTTCAAAATATTTTACATTACTTAAATTATGACCTTTTACCCATACACAATAATACCCACTCCCATAATATGTTCCTCCATAACCAAAATCTTTTTCTGTTAATGTTAAATTTGATATTACATGACTTTCAGGGCCTATATTGTAATATAACAATTTATTTTTACAATCTAAATAATCATGTTGTAAATCTACATAATCATACCGTAAATCCATATAACCTTCTACTAATTCGTTGGATATATTATATAAATTGTTGTAGTTTGAAATTAAACTGTTATATTTATTAACAAAAATATTATAATCAGTTGCCAATTTACTATATTCTTTTTTCTGAACCACACTTAATATGATTACTCCTATCATACAAAATACAATTATCCCCACTAAAACTTTGTTATCTATATTATATAGTTTTATATTCTTTTTTATTTTAACCTTTT
>Ga0180008_1001643_pt1 | contig 13560 bp, 24 predicted proteins | sample MM_PW_MetaG_FD_121121 | JGI IMG/M metagenome (GOLD analysis project Ga0180008, IMG submission 121121) | Groundwater microbial communities from the Aspo Hard Rock Laboratory (HRL) deep subsurface site, Sweden - MM_PW_MetaG | ecosystem: Environmental > Aquatic > Deep subsurface > Groundwater... | reverse complement strand
GAGGATGAGCGGGCTTCCGTCACCATCTCCCGTACTCCGGCACCAAGGCCACTCCCTTCGAGCAGGCTCATCGGTCCGTGCATCATGCCCTGGAGGTATTTGTTCTGTCTCCGGATAGCCTGCGATAGGAAGGGCTCGAACCGCCTAAAGACCGACACGCCTTCGTGGTCGTAGACCTGTGATTCCACAGCGAGTGCGGCCAGACCGTCGGAGATCGAAGCATCGGGACTTCCCGCAGCTTCACACAACATCCCCCTGATCTCGCTTGGCCGATCCATCTTGTTGACGTTGACGCGGTCACCGATCTTGTGCCCGGATCCCGGGATCGTGCCTTGAGTGGTCTGCATCCGCCGGCCGCGAGCCTCGAGGATCAGACTCGTATACTTCTCGACAATCTCCCTAGCCTCGGTGACAAGAGCTTCCTGGCCGGCCTCAACCTCGGAGGGGTTCTTGCTGGCAGCAATCAACTTCTCCGCTGCCGCCTGCATTTCGCCGGTCGCAGCCGCCCCGGCCTTCTCTCCCAGCTTCTTCAGGTCTTCGGAGACGCCTTCGGTTGCCTTGGCGAGCATCTCCGCGCCCTTCTCCGCCTTGTCCTTTTCGGTCAGCTTGGCCTGGAGTTCTGCGGTCTGGGTCTCGGCCTTCGCCTTATCGGCTTTGGCCTGCTCCAGTTCCTTCTTCTGCTCCTCGGTCTGACCCGCTGCTTCGAGTTCCTTGCGAATCTCGGGGGTCAGCTCGTCCTTCATGAGCGCGAGAATCCTCTTGTACTCCTCGGGATTCTCGCTTTTCAGTTTCTTGAGTTCTTCGAGATTCATGTTGTCCCTACCTCCACCGCCCCCGTGCGTTTCCAGTACCAGCGATGGCACCCCACTGGGGAGCTCGGTCGCTGGTGCGTTCGTGAAATCCACTCCCATGAAATTCAGCCGATCGACGATCTTGCCCCGCCCGTTCGGCTTCCACCATTTCCGCGTTCCGTCCTCCCGCGGCATTGCCCTCAAACTCCCACCCAAAATGAACCCTTCGAGCAGCAACCCTGCGGCGGTGTCCCCGCGTTCGGTGTCCACCGTCTGAAAGTGCGCATAGGCCACATTCCCGTCCCGACTGAATCCGGTGACTCTGGAGCAGATCTCGGCCATTGGGTTGTGCTGCTCTGGATCAAGCGCCGCTCGATGGGTCAGGAACATTGCCCCCGGCGGCACATTGGCGAGTTCGTTCACGGCTTGCGAGGTTGCGCGACTGCCGCCGAAGTGCCCGCTGATTTCCAGGAGCTGGCCGTTGGCCTTGCTCTCCAGAAGTCTGCCATGATCCTTGCGCAGCCAGCTGTAGCACTCTTCGGTGTAGAGATTATCGTTTGCGGTAGGAACGCCGATGTTGATAACGGGGATTTTGCCCTTTACGATCTTGTGCCCCGAAGGGCTCACCGTGTGGGTGCTCTTTCCTCGGGATTCGAGGATGATCTGTCCCCAGAATTCGATACCGTCCCCCTTCATGATGGATTCCATGAGGACGGGGTCGGCTTGTGCGCTGTCCGGGGTGTGGCTCTTTCCCTCAACCAGGACGCCGCCGGTCTTGTTGTATGTGACTTCGCTGTGGATCTCGTCTTGAATCTTTTCGAAGGTCTTCGCCATCACCCGTCCCTGCCCCGCCCCCGTGCTCAGAACCTATCGTCCAGCGGAAAGCAAAAAAACCCCGAGACTCCGCCGGATTGCCTACGTGTAGGCGTTCCAGACGAAGCTCGGGGTGATTCCCTCTTCAGCTTCGGCTATTCAGTTGTGCATTCTCTACTTCACGAAGTCAATATGGCAGAGGGTCAGAATTCTGTCAAGGGCTTTCGTTATGACTTCCTGCCGGTACCCTTGCCTTGACCTCCACCTTTGCCATAACCCGGTCCGCCTTTGGTGCCTGGTCCGCGGTTCTGTCCGCCGCGCCTACCCCCCGCCATCCCCTTGCCGCCACCTCTCCCGTCACGCGGTCTGTTACCGCCCCCTGGTCGCGTTGCCATTGAAGCCCTCCTCTCCGCTCAAGTTTCCGCCAGATCTGCCACCGCAGACACCTGTACTCAGGTTTCATTTCACCCATTTCTCAATCCTCCGCCAGAGTTTCACCAGCTTCACCGCGAGGCCGTAGAAGAAATAGATCTCTCCGGTTGTCGGGTCGATTGTCACGTCTCACCCCCAACAGATCGTAGCACTCGGCACGTTCACCCGCCAGCCCAAAGACTCCAGCAACGCGTTCGGCTTGGCTGTCCCCCGCCGAACCCGTCCCCGGTCATCCATTGCTTCAACCGCGACCTTGAAGCCGATCATGTGAGAGCCCTTGATCTCGTCGTACCTCACCGTTACCCTCCGCAGCTTCCACCCCTGAATCACGAGCGGACCCCAGGACGCGCGCAATAGATTGGCCGTGATCTGGTCACCCGTAACCGTGACGTAGCCTGTGCCCCGCTTCTCCCTCACGGCCCCCTTGTGGATGTTCTTCTCCGAGGCCATGACGCCAGCGGCAACCCAGTTTTTCGCCTTCAGAGCCGCGTAGTAGTCCTTGACCGCCTGTCTAGCCGCTTCAATTTGCTCAGAGTCGGTTGCCGTTTTCTGCACCGTTCTTCTCCTCCGGGATAGAGATCTCGGACCGGATCTTGATAAGGCCGTGTGGCCTGCCAGCCCGGACATAGATACTGACGTAAATGTGCCCGTAGAAATTCGGGGCAAGCTGTAGTTGTGGCTCAGCTGCTCGCCTGATCATCTCAAGTAACCGCTCTGCGGGGGACATGTCAAGAGCTTCGATCACTCGTTATCCCCTGATGCGTGTTTACGTGCCCCTTGATGTGGTTCATCGCTTGTCGTAGACCCTGTGCCATAGACATCACGAGCATACCCGGAATCTGGATCACCTGCCCTGGATACCTTATGCCAAGCTTCAACAGCTTGGATTCGAGAGATTCCAGGCGTTGGAGGATCAGCTCGCGCTCATTCAGGTAGTTTTCGATACCTCTTTTAACGTGGAGTTCTCTGAGTTCTCTTTCGCCCAGCATCTCCATCGCCCTACAAATGGCCCGCCTTGCCTGCGCAACTCCACGTAATTCCGTAAAGGTCATAGCTGCCGGGCCACCCTGTCCTAAGCGGTGGGTCACATCGTCGAGGTGATCCAGTGCAAGACCCAAGCAGTTGCTCGGCTCAGATTGTGTGCGTTGGGCCTCGCGCTCTTCAAGTGATTCGACTCTACTAGACCCGCCAACAGATGCTGGCGTTTCCAGATGAATGCGGCTTGGAAGCAGTCCAGCGCGGATGAATGTTGACATGAGTCTACCAAATACCCTGAACTTCCTTTTGGCTATTGCTTCATCATCAAACGCATAGACCATCTCTCCGTCAATAGAACCGCGAAATTTCAACCCATCAATCAATATTACGAGGTCGCCCGCCGGGATTGGCTCCCCCCCTTGACGATGCAGCGTCCACTCATCCCTGATCTCTTCCCGTTTATGGTCTTTCTCCGCCCCCTTAGACATGCTCAGTCTCCCTTCACCTCAAATTCTACTTGGACCACGCTTTCAATACCGTAGCCTTTTCAAGCAATAATTCGCCGATATCTTCCCCCACATCCGCCCTACTTCCACCAACAAGCAGTACGTAATCACCGGAATACCCCTCGGCGGCAATCCGTCCAATCGCTCTCGCTACGTCATCTGTATCCTGGCCCAGGATTGCCATGACGCTGGTCCCCGGCAATATCTCCGCGGTCGGATCACCATCAGACCATCGAAAGCTCGGTTGTAAGATCTCGCCCAGTTTTGGGATCGGCGGGGGCATCAATGCCGCCTCACCAAATGTCTTGCGCACATAGTCTTCACTAAAATGATGCTTCAAGGAAGTAGTGACCCGTAGTCCATATTCGTCATATCCACCCTCGTCCATCTTTTCCTGAATCGCCTTGATGGTCGATTCCCCAGTCGTCCATTTGGGGGGCCTTTGTGCTACGGGTTTGCGACCAGCCTGTTTCACCGCTCTCCTATCCGTCGCCTGTGCCGCCGCCATGCTCTTCATCCCCGGCGTCACCTTCGTCTTCACCGCCTTATCAATTGCCTCATCAGCCGTCACCCTCGGAGCTGTCCCTGGATGCCGCTTCCGTTCCAGCATCTGCTTGAACTTCCCCGGCAGGATCAACTGATCCAGGAGGTAGCACATTCACAAGGAATGCCCGGACGGTACGTCCTGGGGATGGTAAACTCCCTCGGGTAGCCCGTCACTGCCCCCCGCAGCGTAGTCATCACAGATGTCCATCTCCGGATGAGAGACCGAGAGCGCCCACCTGATCCCCTCTAAGTAGTCCAGCCCCTCGGGCTCCATCATCGCCCGCGTTGCTACAAAGCCCCTGACGTGCGAGTCATGCGCACACAACCGCATCTCAGTACGTGTAAGGCGAGCAGCCGAATAGTACATGTACGGGCGCCCCTTCATACCCACGTACCCGCCCCCGGGTAGCGGTCGCTTCGGAGGTTTCCCCCTGGAGGTCCAGCCCGGACCCTCGGACCCCGGCCGGATGTGCTTCTCTACTGCGCGCGACACCCAGGCAACATCCTTCCCACCGATTGCGCCGGCTACGAGGATTTGCTGCATATCGGCCATGCCCGCTTCGGTCAGATCCCAGATACGTTCTGTGAGATTGAGGCCCTTTACTACCCGGTTCCAGAGGGCTTCAACCGTTGCGACAGGGATCTGATTGTAGGTTAGGGCATTCAGGGCATGCAGTTCATCCCCCAGGGCACCCGCGCCAGCTTCTCGGCAGAGGCCCGCGTAGAACTCCCGGGCAGCGGCTTGGCCGTCAAGTGGAATCCCGGCAGAGTTCCGCATGGCACCGGAGATGAAATCAGAGTATTGATCTGCGAACTGCGCAGCGTCTGTTCTGAGTGCCGCACTCAACATCTCTCTGCGTTCGGATCTCAGCCAGCCCCGCCCGGGTTCGTAGAATTTGACTAGATCGCCGTCTACGTTCCGGAGCAGATCATCGAAGATCCCCCAGAGCTGGGTAGCCTCATGACGGTTGAGGCTAGTCCAGGTATCTCGGAGGCGTGTGTGCTGAGCTGCGAAGGTTTCTACTGGCACGGATTACCTCATTGGCCCCGGAGTTCCGCTATCATTTCTCTGCCCCGATCAGTGAGCTTGAATTGCTCAGCCTCCAGAGTCACCGACTGCCCGCTGCGTATGCTCTCCAGAAATCGCTCTCTTATTCCTGGTATGAAGGGGCCACCAAGATGCTTTTCCATGCGGCAGAGATCATCCTCCGTTTTGATCACGAAACGCACTACTCTGCTCCAGTCTCTCCATGATCATTCAGTCGATGTAGTCGGCGTACCCGGCCGCCAGGAGCCGACCTATCCCGGCTTCGAGGAAGTCCGGTTCCCCCACAAGATCAGCAGGTAGCAATCGCATGCCGCTCCCTACGATTCAGGCCCGTCAACGTGAGTCAGAGTCGCCAGCCCCTGCAGCCACGGACGGTCAAACGTGCTTCTCACAAACTGCTCCACCAACGGTTTCAGGAAATCAAACAGCTGCCCGCCGAACCGCTCAAGGAGCTCATCCGACACCTTCTCCTTGACCGATCCTTCCCTGAACGGCAGCAACCGCTGATCCACTAGATCCTTGACGGGCAGCTCGATCAAGCCGTCCATGCCCGCTTCGCGGTACCTCGCCGCCCACTGAAGCGGAGTCATTAGGCAGAACTCTTCCCACGTATCATCCCATTCGTTTCCCATGATTCTTGCCCCCTCTCTCGCTACCGCCCCCTCACAAACTGACGCACAAACAGAAGCGCCAGTATCACTGCCACAACCATCCATGCAGCCGTCGCCCCCCTCCGGCTTCCCGTTCTTCCCAATCAGCAAGCACCTGCACGGAACCACCCGCCTACCCTCTGGCGTCTGACGGAACGCCGTGTACCCACGCTCAAAGCACCTCTTGCAACTCACCTTCACCAGGAAGATCACGTCTGGAGTGCGAAACACCTTCCTCAGCGCCCCAACAACCAGCTCATCATCAATCTTCCTGTGCGGTGCCCTTCGGCTTCTCTCCTCCATCCAGCTCACCCCCGTTTGTATCGCACTTCGGAAGTCGGAAACCAATAGCCGCCTTCGAGATTTTCCGCCCATAGGCATCAAGCAACTTTGGCATACAACTACCCCCCCTCGGACTCCCGGCGCTCACCCCCGTCTTCCCCGCGACGGTACAAGAACATAGCCTCCGCCTCGCGCTCAGCTTCAGCCTCTTCCTCTGCTTCGGCCTGGTCCGGATCAATGCCCGCCTCGATCCGCGCCCGCCGCGTTGTGTAAATCCCCGCCGTCTTGAACTTGTAAATACGCTCCGTCTGCTCCATCAGGATCTCGATTGTCTTCTTCGTCCAATTCAGAGACAGATCGAACTTGCTCGCATCCACTCCCCAGAGGAGCCACTGGGTCTTGATAATGTCCTCATACCCGTCGCCGATCTCATCGCAGACATCGCCCGCCAGGTCCCCGTGATGCTCCAACTGCCGGTCAAGAGTGGCCCGGTTCACCTCTTCCCCCCGGCCTCCGAGAATCGCCTTCGGCGCTCCCCCCGCGTCCAAGAGCTGCACCTTCAGGAACTCAAGGTCGGGAATGCTTGTGAGCGCGGTCGCCTTGGGGTCAATCACCTCGATACCGAGCGTTGTCCAGATATCCCGGGCTGCGGTACCGGATTCCTCGGTGATTTGCTCTTCCTTGGCTCTCATGTCCTCAATCATGGGCTCCGGCGTCTCGGTACTGAACTTCCTGGCGATTCTCACCCGCGCCTCATCCCGCATGAGTGCAAGGCTCTCCTCTAGCGCATCCAGGCGCTTGAACTTCTTGATTGCCGAGTCGATCAACGGCCGCCCATAGTCGCCGTCTCTCTCCCAGGACATGTGAGCAATCTGCCAAGCCTCATAGATGCCTACGATCTTCTGCTCCATCAGATCGATCAACAGGTATCCCGCCACGTTACCCGTGGAATCTTTCTCGACCTGAGTCACGAAGCCTTCCTTCACCCCGGGCAGGCGTCTTGCGGCCACGAGTTCCTTCTCGGGCCACGCTATCACCTTCTCCAGAAACACGTCTCCTTCGTTGAGGAGCCAGCGCCCGTATTCCTTGACGCGCTTTGCAAGCCTGACGGCCGGCCGTTGGATGAATTCGGCGGTTGCCGCCGTAAGCTCCTCGGCTAGTTTCGTGTTGCCGTCCTTCGAGATAATCTCCAGCTGGAACGGGCTACCCTTCGGCCCTTTCTTCGCGGCAGTCGTGAGAATGGCCCGGACCTGAGCTTTGTAGTCTGGGTCCCCGTCGTAGATCTTGCGTACATCGTGGATGACCCTGATTCGGCTGCGCTTCTGTTGCCAGAGGTCGGCGGACAGGCGCAGCGCCCTTTGGAATCCTGGCAACATAACCGGTGCGCTCAGCTGCTCAGGGCTCTTACCCTCGGGCCGGTGTTCGGATAGGACCGATTTGTAGAAGATCTTCTCTACGGCGCGGACGATAGGTGAGAATGGGGCGCGCAGGATGCGATTCTCAGTGGGGTTCATTCGTCTCTCTCCTGGAAGATAGCCAATGCCCCCGCTTTTCTCTTGGGTTGTCTTGGAACGCCCCCGGATACTTTGCGCTGTTTCATGGCCTGCTCTATGGCAGTGTTAGTCAATGACACGGGCCTATGTACTCCGCCGCAGTAGATCCTAACGGCCTCCTCGAGGAGCCACTGCATCATGACAAGATCCGTAGTCTTCCCGTGTGGATAGGCGGTTGCCTCCATGCGCCACTTACACGCGACACACTCGCAGTCTCCGACGTGATTGAGGCCCGGCCACATCCAGAGCCCTTGCTCCATGGAATTCACCATGCCGGGAATGCCAAACTCCTCGTGAGCTTTGGCGGTCCCCGTGGTGAATCCCCTTACGATGGTTCTGAGATCTGGGTCCTCTCTACACTCCTCGACTACGGCTTGCTGAAAGGCATTGTTCTCGACAAGAAGCAGCCGCCAGCCGAGTTCTCCGTGACGCTGTCTGAGCATGCGCATGATTTGCGGAAATGAAAGCTTGCCATGAACGATGTCTATGGGTTGCCTCTTGAGGTCTGGGTGAAGAGCGATTGTCCCGCAGGCGGTATAGCTGCCGGTGTCTTTGGCCCGTCCACCCGCCTTCCTGCGCATGGCGTTTGCTAGATCAATAGCCGCCAGCCGTGGATAGGTGGAGTCAGCGTACTCAACGCCGATCTCGATGTGCTGGCCGCGGCTAAGAGCTGCGCCGATCGCAGTATCGCCAATCCCGCGCTCTTCGTCCGACATGGGCTTCAAGAGAAACTGCCGCTGGTAAGCTCTTGGACCGATAACTGCCGCTCTGGCTGCAAGCTCCCTTGGCCCCCATTTGTCCGGCCATAGACAGTTCCTGTAGTTGCCGTCCTCTGCGGGTCGCATCCACAGCATCCAGCTAATGGCCTCCTGTCCCTCTATCTCTGTGAGGCCGTAGCGGAGCTCATCTCGCTCTTCCCTGCACTGCGCAACAATCTCAGACATGTTGTAATCATCTTCGTGCCAGACGGTGAAGCTGCAAATGAGCATGCCGCCCGGTTCGAGTAGGTTGATGATGTTCTCCCGCATGGAGGACTTGACGCGCTCCCGGTCGGCAGGATTCCCCAGCGTGTTTCTCCAATCACAGATGTCATCTGCCCATATGAGGTCTGCCCGCCCGGACGTGGCGGAGGTGAAGATGCCGCGGGCTTCAAACGTTGCGTCGCGGGCCTCTACATCATCCAGGGAATCGTCCTGAGCTCTGCGGGCTATCCAGAATTTGTGAGGGGTCCAAGAGCCTTCGGCTTGAGTGGGTTTCAGATGGGGATAGACATTGTGCAAGCGGCGGTTGCTTTTGATGTTGCTCTGTAGGAATCGACCGGTGTCCGCCGCTTTCTCGTCCGAGTTGGTAAAGTACTTGATCCGGATAGTGGGGAAGCGACCCATCAGGTCGAGGACCGCGCCCCCGATCTGTGCGGTCTTGGCTGAGTATCGTGGGCCACAGATACCGACTGAGAGTCCGGGGTGAAGCTTGCGAGGGATAAGAGCTTGCCATTCGCGGTGGAACTTGGTTTGCTTCCAACGCTCCCCATGCTCCGTGCGCATTGCGTATTCGAGGAAGGCGTTTCTGTCCGCGCGTGCTTTGCGGATGTCCCGCTCTTCTTCGAGCACGGCCAGCGCCGCGCGCTTCTCTTCTGCGCTATACCCCGCTACCGCACTTCCGCCCGCCACTGCCACCCGTCCTCACCGCCCGCAGTACTACTACACGTGTCCTGTCCGCGTCTGCATGGTGATACCTTGTATTTTCGGTTCTCTCGCGCGTCTCACTAGTACCCGTCCATAGGTGCTAGTCCCGCAGTTCTTACATGCCCATCTATCCCCAGATATCCACCTGTGCCACGTAGTCTTTCGGCATGCTCTACAGGTGATCTCGGCCTCTACTGGCACGCGTCGCCCCCTTGTACCTGTAACGTACCGGGGACGCCCGTTCCCACCTTCGTCCGCCCCCTCTTCACTGAGCGCCCCGGTATGTCTACTTTGACTTCTTCCGTCTGCTACTCAAGTCGCTACGCAGATCCCGAATCAGTGCCGACAACTCCTCGTCGGCCATGTCACCGATTTCCCTCTTCACCTTCAACTCACCGGACGCCTCAACCCGATGCTTGACTGAGTACTTATCCGGGACCATCACGGCCAGAGCCCATGCACTCGCCCGCCAGTCGCCGGCCGAAGCTGCCTTGTCGATGTTCTCCAAGTGGAAGGCTTCTCGTTTGGGCTCCGCGCGTGCGATAGCTTCAGCGAATTCAGTATTGGCCGCGGCCCATCGCTTGATAGTTTCGTCGGCACGACCCAGGTACTGCCGAGCCCTCTGGTGAGATAGGCCCCTTTCGAGGAGCATGATGTATGTATCCGCTTCGCCCTTGTTGTACTCGCTTTTTCGTCCGCCTTTACGGGCGTTCCGTTTCGGTGCCGCCATTGTCGACCACTTCCCCGCCCCCCCCGTCGTCCGGTTCCTTCAGCTCGTGCCAGTAGATGCAGTTCTCACAGGTCTCCTCCTTCGGCGCAAGGGCGGCCAGCTCCGCACAGAAATTTAGAGCATTGGTGCGTGCGATAGTCCGCGCCGAGCCAGACGTTGTGGCATTTAAGCCGTCTATCCGCCGGACGTGTTGCGCCGCCTTCGTGACGTGTTGCGCCGCCTTCGTTGCGATTTCGTCATCTGATGTATCACTACTTCCCTTCCCACACCAGTCCTCTGCCTCCGTGCGCGGCCAAGCGCCCCGGAACCTACCGTCCACGTGCAGCGCCTGCCCCGGTGGATTCAATCGGCACTCGCCCCAACGTTCGGTTTTCTGAGATTCTCCCATCGCTTCTCCAAATCTAGGTTACTGGTGCTCAGTTACAACGCGCTGTTCGTGCAGGCCGTACCGTGGGGCGGCTCTCCCTCTTCCCGTGGTGGCGAGGAGGGGCCTTCTCCCCACGGCCCATCGCCTGACCCGGTCATCATGGCGCCGGGGTCTTCCTGCTGCGATTGCTCGCTCATGTGCCTCTCCGCTTCAGCGCTGCCCCTATAATCTCCACGGCAATCACGAGAAGTCCGATACTCAGCGCTGTCCATGGCCCCGTCTCTCGATACACCATCACAACAAGGCCCACCGTTAGAATTCCACGTATAGCACCACGATGAATGAGTCTTCTTGATATCATGAGCGCCTCCTCGATTGCCGTCAAGTACTTTCACATGCCCACTAGACAGTCAGCTAGCTGCTAGAGTAGATGATCGGCGCAGATGTCCTGAAGACGCCTTGAGAAGTCAACGCGGGTAGCCCCCGGCTGAATGATCTTGTTTGGGTTCGGTTTCTGCTCAGGTTCTTGCGGTGGGTGCTGCTTATGATTCGGTGCCATCATTCCCCCCTCAATCTGATCCTCTCCATCAGCGAATCAATCCGAGCGTCTTGCACCTGATCCCAATCTGTTGACATCTTCTTTCTGATGCGCATTAGAAACGCTTCCGGCGTCTCGCTCGTATACATTTCGACCCATTCATCGGGATTCGCAATCTCTACCCGGCGGTAGGCCGAATCCATATCGACGTAACATACACACCAATCGCTACCCCAAGCAGTCAGATACCAGCCATCCTCTGAATCCCAGAACCAACAGCCAAGCATGTCTTGCTTTTTGAATGTTTCGGTCTGACCGTCTGGCGTGCTCAGGATTATAGTGGTATCCCACACGTCTTTGGCGGGCACACCAACTGTTGGATAACACCAGCTGTGCGGGTAATGCCCCCAGAGCTGCAAATCACTCAAGTCGAGAGAATCGGTATTGCTGGAGCGCCTACTGAGTCCGAGTACCACCACGCCGATACTCACAAGAAGCGCACATACAGCAACTAGCATCGCTCTTGACATTTCACTTCTCCCTGTTCTGCGGGTGAGTGCGGCTTGGACCCTCCCACGCACCAGCCCGCATCGCCAGTTCGTCTACCAGATTTAGCAGCGGCTCCCATTCATCTGCGAGAAGGGGCGTTGAAGTGCCGCGCTTGGCCCGCAGGTCGTTCAAGTATTGTTGGATCTCCGGCCGCCCTCCGTGGACTACGGTCGTTTTGCTCTGGCGACTTCCAACCTCACCCATTCGCGTACGTTGCGCGCGCTCCACGGCGGTGCAGTCCTCACAGGGATAGTACTCGCGGTTACCCCGGATGCCGGGCCCATTGTCTCCGCACCAGCCTGTATCGTTGCACGATTCGCATGGCTCTGCGTTCTTTACCTCTACGTTCCCGCTGGCGGCGATGTCGGTCGCCTCTATCCAGCCAAGTTTGGTACGCTCCAGCTCGACGCACCTGCGCGCCGAGATCCTGAGCGCCTCCGCCACTCGGTTCCGGTTCTCCCGCGCCCCGCAGAGCCGGGCGGCAAGGAGATTGGCCCTCTCATAACAACGCTCCCGAAGAACAACTAGCGCGTTTAACTCATCATCCCTAAGCGTCGTTTCTTGTTCTAGTGTCAGGCTCATGGCCCCTCCTTACAGCGCCTCGTACCGAATCAACGTAAGATCGAAGTACCCGCGATGACATTCATCGCCTCCGTCCCACGTGGCCGAGAATAGATACACCCCGTTGCCATTTGGGAATGACTCGCCGACATCGCTGCGGCATTGCTGCTCAATGACTTGCATGTCCTCAATCGTCACGTGTCCCCATGCGCCACTGACGAACGGATCTTCGTCACGTAGCCAGCAGACCTCTATCAGTAGAACTTGGCTTTTCATGGCCCCTCCTTCGTACAACGCAAGGATGCGGGAGACCTTGCCCTTCTTCGCATTAACCCGCGCAGCCGCTCAATCTCCTCGATCGCTTCCCGCAGATCCTTTTCCAGGTGGTTCTCCATGTCGCGCAACGCTTCCGGTGCGGCATTGCCCGGCGGTAGCGCCTTCACGCGATCCCACCGCTCCAGCCGCTTCTTGACCGCATCAAGGTCCATCGTCTTTGCCCTCCCGTGCAATAAGCCTAGGAACTACGATTTCTCTCCTGTTTGTGCCCATCGCATTTACCACTACACGCTCCAGTGAAATCTTCTTGGCACAATCGGCAATCGCTTGCTCTTCGGTCGCCCCGTTACCATACACACCCCGCAGACACCCTCCATCCATTACATCAACTTTGGCAAATTCTGCATAGAATCGCATTGAATCTCCTATGCCTACGCGACGCTCAAACACATTCATGGTCAAGCCGTGCATGTCTGCAAACTCTTCGATGGTCATCTCTTCAACGCGCTCACGATTGATCTTCATCCTTGCCCTCCAGCCATTTGCGGATCTTTGACACCTCATGCCATGTCCCGAACACAGCCACGACCACCACCGCACTCGCTAGAATCAGCCAGTCTTCCACTTCACACCCCCAGACCTCAGTATCAGCATTGCGGCCGTAACGATCCAGATTATCCACTGTGCCCGGTTCGACATCTCATGCCTCCATTGCCAGCCACATGTATTCTCGCAAGCGTTTGATCAACTCCGCCCTAGTCATTGATTCGACCGGTTTCCCAAAGTACGCTAGTTCCCGCTCTGCCCTGCGCTTTTCGAAATATGCAGTTGCATCCGCCATTGACTGCGGGTCGCAGGGATCTGGCCAGAGTGCCCACAACCGTCCAGTTTGGAATAGATGTTCACGGCACCGCCTACATAGATCAATCTTCATTGACAAAGACCCTAGATCATCCCTATTCTCAACCATTACACCCGTTGCCTCGATTGTCCACAACATTCCATCTCTTCCACAACCCCGACACCGCCCAATAGGTTCACGTCTGCCTGTTTCCGAATCGTACCAATGATACATCCGGATTCCTCCTCCAGATCTGCCATAGCTCCCTGTCCTTCCTGGGTATTCGGTGCCACTTCCAGGGTATGCCCTTCCTCTCAAGATCGTCAATCATGAACTGTAGCGATTCCCTTACTCGCTAGAATCAGCCAGTCTTCCACTTCACACCCCCAGACCTCAGTCCAGCGTAACGGTCTT
>Ga0180008_1001642_pt1 | contig 13563 bp, 13 predicted proteins | sample MM_PW_MetaG_FD_121121 | JGI IMG/M metagenome (GOLD analysis project Ga0180008, IMG submission 121121) | Groundwater microbial communities from the Aspo Hard Rock Laboratory (HRL) deep subsurface site, Sweden - MM_PW_MetaG | ecosystem: Environmental > Aquatic > Deep subsurface > Groundwater... | reverse complement strand
TAGGGCTTGGTGTGGCCTATGGCGTCGGGTGCTAAATGAGGGAGGAACTTCCTCGACCAAGACCTGGTCAACCCTTCAGCTGTTAATCCTCATAGCTCAAAACACTAAAAATCCCCTACTTATATCAGTTGTCAGTGAATCATTACCTCATCTCAAGAAAGGTGTTATCCGAGACTTCTTTAAGATTCTCGACGAAGATATTGACAACAACCCTCGGTACAACAAGACAGATTGCATCTATAATTTTGGTAAGGGCGTGATTGAATTCTTTGGCGCTGATGAATCGGCGAAAGTCCGGGGTCCGCGCCGTGATATTCTATTCATGAACGAAGCCAATAATATCCCTTGGGATACCGCGCGGCATTTGGATGTCAGGACTGCTAAGTTCACCTTTGCAGACTGGAATCCAGTGGGTGAATTTTGGGCTCATAAGTATTGGATTGGCCAGCCGGAGAATGCCTATGTTCACTCAACTTACCTCGATGCTTTACATGTACTGCCTCCAGAGGTGGTTGCGAACATTGAATCCAACCGCAACGATCCGAACTGGTGGAATATCTATGGCCTGGGTTGCATTGGTAAGGTTGAGGGGCTTGTGTTCCCATACTTTGAGCAGGTATTAGAACTGCCCCCAGGAGATTCGTTCTATGGCCTCGACTTTGGCTTTTCGACGGATGTAACGACGCTGTGCAAGAACGTGATCATCGGTGACGGGCTTTATTCGCAAGAACTTATCTATGAACGTGGTATGACTAATCAGGACATAGGAGCAAGGATGGCAGAACTTGCCATTAGAAAAGGCTATGATGAGATATTCGCTGATTCTGCCGAGCCGAAGTCCATAGAAGAACTTTACCGGATGGGGTATAATATAAAGGGATGCCCCAAAGGTCCGGGCAGTGTTGAGTATGGCAGGCAGAAGCTCCGGCAATACAAACAGTACTGGACTAAAGATAGTGTCAACGGAATCAAAGAGCAGAGGAATTATCGGTACATCCCAGATAAGAATGGGGAACTCACCGATAAAACCACTCACCAATGGAGCCACCTTTGCGATGATGCTAGGCGTTATGGGGTGATAGGATATACAGGGCGCCCAAGCGTCGAGATTCGTTCAGGCCATAAAGATAGTAATTACGGAGGATAACCTATGCCGACGAAACAAAAGCAGCGATTGAATAAACTAACTACATACGCTCGTAGCGGAAAGAAGACACAGGACACTAGGGCTAAAGGTGTTCCTGGGTTAACCGTCTCTGCCGGCCGGGTAGCCGAAAGTTATTTAACTATTATGTCCACACTTCCCAAGCGGGTTAAACTCTGGAAAGAGATGCGGGACCATCCAACCATCGGAACGTTACTCGATGCGTGTATGCTGCCAGTCTTCAAGGCTGGAATTACAGTAGAGGTTGCTGCGGGGAATACCCCGGGGGACCAGGCAGCAACCGAATGGTTGCAGGGGAATATTGACAGTATGCACCGGCAAACATGGCGATCCCATTACGAGGATGCCTTGGAGTGTTTCTGGATGGGTTTCTACGTTGGCGAGATCATCCTTGAGAAACGTGGCGATGGCCGTATGTGGCTCAAGAATATTTCACCTCGGGCGCCTGAGACGATTGAAAAGTGGACTTGGGATGATGAAGGTGTTGCTACCGAGGTTTATCAGCGAAGGCCAGATACCAAGACAGTTGTACCGATCCCGTTGAGCGAGTGTGTCCATATCGCTTTCAGGGGACGGAAAGGAAACCCGGAAGGCGAAAGTATTCTGAAAAGTTTGTATCGCCCATGGTATTTCGTTAAGAATTTGGAGAACACTGAGGCTATTGGGATTGAACGCGATGTGGGGGGAACGCCGGTAGCTGAAATACAAGAAGGCGTGTCAGTAGATTCCGGCAACTTGGATAAACTAGAGAACGCACTGAAGGACTTGCGCAATGATGAGACCTCATATATAATTACCCCTCCCGGAGTCAAATTGGTCCCGTTTGGTGGCGGCTCGAAAATGTATGATATCAATCAATCGATTGAGCGGTGGCAGAAGGTCAGTCTTGGTCGTGTGTTTGCTCAATTCCTAAAACTCGGCATGGATAGTGTAGGAACACAATCCCTAGTGCAGGGCAGCCAAGATTTCTTCACGTTGCTCCTGGAATATTTACAAGGCTATCCGGTAGAGGTTTGGAATCAGCAGCTAGTGCCTTACCTGTTTGCGCATAATCCATCTGCTTTCCCGGGCATGACAGGCTACCCCAAAATTGTTGGGGGGAAAGTTGGTAAGGTCGATATTGAGGGGCTGATTAAATCACTCGATACATCAACGAAGGCCAAACTGTTTACGCCTTCGGATACCGATGAGGATTGGGTGAGGGAACAGATCGGGGCTCCTGAAATGCAGGATGATCTTAGGGGGATGGACAGAGAGGTTGAGCAGGCCCCATATCCGGGCATGTACGAAATAAAAAGAGTGGAGGTACTTAATGGACACTAATGAATCAAATATCTGTGTAAGCGATCCAGGCTCTCAAATAAATGTGCCACCACAGGAATCAGAAATTATCTTCACAGGGATTGGTGGATTGAACATGCTATTAGAAATAATCGCTGCTAGTTGGGGGGCTGGTGAGTCTGTGATCTGTATAGCTAATAAATTTAAATTTATATTTCAGCCGGCTGAAGAGCAAAAGCCAATTAATTTTAGTTGGGAGATTTTGGAGGTTATTAATGCCACAGATCGCGTTTAATAATGGCGGTGACCTAAAGAAGCTCATAGGCTGTCTAATCGAAGACGTCAGGACTGAGATAACAAATGGGGATCCGGCGCTAGTTCTCAAGCTGAGTAATCCTGGAGCAGAAAAAGATATTGGGCTAAGGGTTATCAGCGGGGTCACCTTTGGGAGATCTGGAAATGTGATGCTAGTCAATGGAAGCCTGACATTTCACCCCTTTGATATCGAGAAGAAGGATGCCAATAACACTTAATAGATATCGCTTCCAATCACCTGAAGATCCTGACTTGCGGCGGGCTGCCGGTGATTGGGAAAAGGGAGTCAACCGCCAGCAGAAGCGGCTTGTCCGGAACTATGATCAATGGAGCGTGGCAGTCCGCAAGGAACTCGATAGGGCTATCAAGCGCGGGGCATCTGAAGTAGAACTGGGGGCCATCGTTGATCGAGCATCCGCATCGCTTGAGGCAGGACTTGTTAAGATTTGCAATGAAGGCACAAAGCAGGCAGCTAAGATTTCAGCGGGTGAACGGGTTGGAATCCCTTCAATCGTCTCCAGAATCGATAAACAGATTCAGATAAATAACACGTTGGTATCTGAAGCTTTGATGCCCTCGGTCAAGGATCGACTCGGCAAGAAGATCATACCAGGCATGGATAAGAAGGCGCTCAAGGGGGCCTTTGACAGTTTGCGGGGAATGCCGGCATCTTACGCTGGTGGCTACTGGACTATGATATTCGAGACGCAGCGTGACCTTGGCAAGAATAAGGAGAGGGAGCGCCGAGGGGAAGGTTTGGAGCCAGAGCCGATCTACTGGGTGCTTGATAAAGCAGCAAATAATTGCGAGGATTGTCTAGCCTACGCGGGTGAATATCCAAGCTGGGATGACCTCCCGACGGTCCCGGCCGGAGCTGTGCGCTGCAAAGGTAATTGCCGTTGCCATCTGGAAACCTACGTTGATGGCAAATGGCAGAGAGGAGTGTATTGAATGAAAAAAATGAAACTGAAACCAGTTGAGACGTTTGAGGAGATACCGGACGGCCAACTGTTCCGGGAATTGCTCGCCAGGTATGTGCCGGAGAATACCAAGGCCAAAATACTGATTGAGTACAAATCAAGAACGGGATGAATCCAAATGAATGATGTCCGGTGCGATCGGTGCGATAAGCTCTTGGCACGAAGGAACGGCGATAAAGTCCTAATCACGTCAGGCGCAGCTGATGTGGTTATTAGTAACGCTGATACAGTGATGCTGCGTTGCCCTCGATGCAATCAGATTACATCTATCGCAGAGGTATTGACAACTGTATAAAATCATGATATAAAGAAAATGTATAGTTCCTAGAGGACGAAACAGCGTAGAGGCCAGAGAGAGCAGCGGGAACACTGTGAATCTCTCTTGTAAATAGAGCCCGACCGCCGTAATTGGCAGGCCGGGTTTTTTGTTGTTTGGAGGTGAAGGATGCCTTTCGGTCGCTACAAAGATATGGCAGATTGCATTTCGCAGAACCAAGAGAAATCTAACCCTGAAGCGTTTTGTGCCTGGCTTCACAAGGAAGTGACTGGCGCATATCCTGCTGAAATGGCTGCTCCTATGCCGGCTGATGCATGGGCAACTTATCTAGTCCACTATTCCGCGATGCTCTCCAAAGGTGAATCCGAGAAAGTCGCCTGTGAATTTGCAGATAAACAACTCCTCGATGCCGGATGGGAACAATCTAGGGCGGGTTATATCAAACGATTTGAGGCTCCTAAGATGAGGACGGTTGCCAACATCCCTATATTCTCAGCAGGGAAATGGACGGATAGCATGGGAACAGAGCGAGAATGGACTAACGAGGATCTCGAATCAATGCTGGCTGCATTTCAGGCTGGTGTTCCTCTATTTATTCCACTGAAAGCTGGGCATACTTCAGATGATTTCAACGATCAATTAGCTAAGGAATTGAAGGTTCCTGTTAGTTTGATCACGGGTGAAATGGGCAGTGGCCAATTATCGCTTGGTAAACTGATCGCACTGGATCGAAAAGGGAATATGCTTTTCGGGACGTTCAGCAATGTTCCGGATGTGATTGCTAGCTTGATTGAGGGCGGGCAATTCAAATCCGTCTCAGCTGAGATTGAAGACACGATCGGGGAATTTGGGCCAGCAATCACAGGTATTGCCTTGCTGGGCGCTGAATTACCGGCTGTAGACACTTCGGTATTGGATCGGGTTGCGGTATTTGCGGCCAGGGATGGGGCAAACATCTACACCTTTTCAGTTAGCGATGATTTCAATATCGATGAGCTTCGCACTGAGTTTGCCGATATCAAGGCGAGGCTATCAGAAATAGTAAAGGGTAAAAGAGGAGCGCCGGTGTTTCGGGCACTCTTCTCGAATTTAAACGGTCTCTTTGATCAATTGATCAAAAGGCAACACACCGAATTACAGGAGGGAGAAATGGACATGGCAAATATACTCGCAGCGTTGGGTTTGGATGCTGCAGCAACCGAAGAGCAGATATTACAGACGATTGAAGCCCTAAAACTGAAGGCCACTGAACAACCCCCGGAAGGCATGAAGACTGAATTCTCAAAGATGAGCGGGACCATCAAAGAGCAGGCGGATAAAATTGCCAAACTCGAACGGAATGAGCGAATAGCAGGATATGAGGATACCACGAGACTCTTTACAGCTATAGAAGGTGACCCTCATGAACTAGCTACTTCCTTGGCTGATCTTGAAGAGAAGGCCGGGAAAGAGGAATCTGATAAGCTCGTTGCTCATTATACAAAAGTAAACGAGTTGAGCGCAGTAGTTATCAAACCCAAGGGGAGCGAGCAGAAATCCAATGACGAAGATGTGCGCAATACCCACGCCTTTGCTGTCAAGGTACAGGAAAGGGCAAAAATTGAGGGGATTACCTTCCAAAAGGCTCTTGTGCGAGAGCGGGAAGCTGACCCTAAAGGCTATCGGGAATATGCCGACGCACAATATGCGGCAATGTAGCCTGGAAAATAATTAAGGGAGAAATGAGATGGCGTTAGTAGATGGATACATAGATATCCCAGGGCTGGTAGCTGGCGAGGATATGTCAGCAGAGCAATATCGTGGCTGCAAAATGGACACCACGGACTTTCAGATATTGGGCTTGACCGATGCCAATGCGGAGAAGCCGATTGGGATTTTGCAGAACGATCCTATTTCAGGTAAACCCGCATTGGTAGCGATGCTTGGGGTATGCCGAGCCGAATGCGGGGGAAATATCACTATAGGAGATTCACTTGCATTCAATAACTCCGGCGATGTGATTTCAGATGCGGAGGTGGCAGATGGTTCGGCCACTGATTTACATCACATCGGGATAGCACTTGAGGGTGGCGTTGATACGCAGATCATCAAGATTTTGCTGTTCGGCCCGGTGAGAATCGGCTTAGAGTAAGCCGAAACATTGAGGAGGAAAAGAGATGCCATTACCAACTTTAAAAGATGTGACATTAGTCAATCCGGTTCTTACGGACCTGTCGATTGGCTACCAAAACGAGAGCTTGATATGGAATAAGCTCGCACCGCCGAAAGGCGAACCCGTCAAGGTCGGAACTTACCCGATCTATACTAGGGATTACTGGTTCCGGCGTGTGAATGATGCTGGAAGATCTGAAGGCGGAGGATATTCCAGGGCTGGATACGGTATCTCTTCGGATACCTACGCCACCATGGAAATCGGGTTTGAGAAGGCCCTTAGCGATGATGTCAAAAAGGCAAACCAATCCGGTGACGATCTGGCCGAAGTAGATACGGCTTTTCTGACCACGCTTATGGAACTAGAGTTCGAGAAGCGGATTGCAGCCGCTGCGTTTATCACCGGTGTCTGGGGGACTTCGACAACCCTGACCCTCACCGATCAATGGAGCGACTTTGATGGCTCCGACCCGATTGACAAAATCAAGGTTGCGATGAGGACTATTCGGCGCAATATCGGATCATTTGTCAGCGTCATTGGGATTTGCGGTCCGCTAACATGGGAGAAACTATCCGAACATCCGCTCATCATAGACAAATACAAGCATACCCAAAAGGGCATCATGACTGAGGCCCTGGTTGCCGCAGTGCTTGGCCTGGATGAAATTATAGTCGGATACGCAATCGAGAACACGGCAGTAGAGAAGGCACCGGGGACGGCATCCTTCACGGGTGCTGACATATTCACGGATAATTTCCTGGTGCTGGCGAAAAGCACCAGGGGGCAGGGTGCCTATACTTTTATCTGGGAGGAGGATTTTACTCAGCCGTGGACGATAGAGAGTTACCGGGATGACAGTGTGAGATCGGATATCACTCGGATTAGAACCCACCCGGTCGTAAAAATCTCAAGTGCGCAGCACGGGTACATGTACCTTGATTGCGTAGCATAAGGGGAATTATGATAGAAGCTTACAGAGTATTAAAACCTTTCGGTTGGAGAGGGCACCAATTAGAGCGGGGTGATGTTTGGCTGGTGGAAGCAGGTCACCCACGAAAGGAGACGCTACTTGAGCAGCGCTTCGCGACAGGCGATGCGGGCATTCCTCCAGTGGATGATCTGTTGAAGGACAAGAAATATCAGGAATTACTCCGGGTGCCAAGACTCAGTCGGCCCAAAAAGGAGCCGGAGCCGGAGCTAGTGCTAGCCGAAGGGATTACCCGGGTCGAATAAAAACGCTAAAGCGCAGGACTGGTCAATCAGCGCAACGCAAAGAGGAGATTTGCAATGGCGCAGTCAGATCAAATTACAGCTTCGTATCGGAGGAACACCCTTCGTTTCCTGAAGGAAATGAAGGACATCTTCGATACCTCAACGGGTCATACTCATGATGGCTCGGACTCAGCGAGTGTAAGCGCAGGGGCTAACACCCTTGACCAGGCTTATGATCAGGGTGGTGTTGGTGTAGGTCGGGCGATTACCGTCAATGACGGCGCGATCACCATGACCAAGAATGATACTGGCACAGAGAATGTGCTGGAAATATCCGCTTCGCCTTCCAGCGCTGCTGCTGGTGATGGCCTCAAGATCACATGTGGAGGCAATTCGACTGGATCAGGGATCAGCTTTGCCAATACCGGCTCGGGGAATGACATCACTGGAACGGCTGGCTGGAATGTGACCAAAGCAGGGGTGGCAACCTTCGACAGCGCATCCATCGGAGCAATTACCTTAGTCTCAGATACTGCTCCGGCTGGAACTGTGGCATATATCACCAATGATAATACTGGTGACGTAAATATCAATGCACTGACAGGCAAACAGGTTGAAATCAGGGTAGCCGGGACAAACGTCATCGCGGCGGCGGGAGCAGCTATCACACTTGCCCAGGCGGTGACGATCTCGACCGGGGGCCTCACGGTATCCGATACGGGACTCACGGTTACCGCAGGGGGGGCAACCATTGGAGGCGTCACGGCAATCACCGGGGCAACCACTATAACCGGCTCACTGACGGTTACCGTCCAGGGCGCGTTTGACAATGTGAGCACCGGGCAAGTGACGCTTGTTGAGGACGTGCTCCCGGCTGGTACTGTCTGCTACATCGGGAGAGACGGAAGCGGCGATGTGACTGCCAACGCCCTGACGGGCAAAGAGATACACTTGGCCATCGCGGGCACGGACATGCTTGACGTAAGCGGAAGCGGTGTGGAGGTAATATCCGGCGGGCTCACCGTGACGCTTGGGGGCGCGACCATTACTGGCGTTAGCACCATTACTGGAAATACAACCGTAACGGGCACACTGGACGTTAGCAGCGATGCGACCGTAGGCGGCGACCTCACCGTGACCGGGAGCCTGACCTACAGCGGCAACTGGACGACCGCTGCAACGCTCACCGTTGACGAGTTGATCCTCGACACGGACGGCGTGGCCCCGGCAGGGACAAACGCTTATGTAGTCAGCGACAACACTGGGGACTTGACCCTCAACGCCTTGACAGGAAAGACCATCAATCTGGCCATCAACAACACCGATGAATACGCCTTCAGTGCCACAACGCTCGACATGAACACCAACGCCTTGGATAACTGCGGGTATGTCATCCTGAATGCTGCAACTGCCCCAGCAAACACCGAGGTTTATCTGGTAAACGACAACACCGGGGATCTGACGCTGAATGCCTTGACGGGCAAGACGATCAACTTTGCCGTTGCCGGCACGGATGAGGTGACGATCAGTGGGGCCCAAATGAACCTCAGCACCAACACGCTGACCGGCTCTGGCCTCTGGACTCCAGCGGGTGGCGTCGCTATGGCTGACCAAAAACTCGACTTTACCACCGGTTACATCGAGGTTGGGGCAACCAACCCGGCGGCAAGCGAATTCATCAGAATTGCGAATAACACTTTCTTGGCGGCCAGCAGAAACGCAGCCAACGGCGCAGATGTGACGATTGTCAAAGTGAATGCCTCTGACCTCATCGAGTTTGGGGCCAACCTGGCAGCGACCACGATGGGCGGAACGCTCACGCTGGCGGCTCAGCAGCTCAGCCTGACGACCGGAAACGTTACGTTTTCCGGCGCTGGCTACGTGAGCATCGGGGCCAACCCGGCGGCATCGGGGTACATCCGACTCAGCAACGCCGTTTCCATCGCAGCCCGGAACGCGGCCAATAACGCCGACATCACCGCACTGACCGTCAACGCCTCTGACGACCTGGCTATCGGGGCCGATATCCAGTTGGGCGCGAACGTGATCTATGGCGATACGGCAGCCGACGGAAACCTCGTCCTCCATTCGACGATACACGCAACCAAGGGGTATGTGGGAATTCCGACCGGGCATGAGGGATTGAAGATCGGCGGGACGGTCGATAGACAGACAGCAGTCGGGGACAACGTGCTGCACATCTTCGATGGCGCAGCCGCGCCTTCCGGAACCCTGGCCAACGGGGGATCGCTTTACTCCGAGGGCGGCGAATTGAAGGTCTTGGACGCTGCGGGGAATAGCACCACGATCTCACCTCACACCGAGGACGGAGACTATGTCATCCACTCATTCTCGGCAGGAAGAGAAGAGACGGTGACAATCCACCTGGAGAAGTTGGTCAAAGAGCTTGTGAAGGGTAACAAAGCCCTTGCCAAATTTGTCACAGTCGCAAGCGGGCATACCAAGCGCCCAATAGCGATGAAAGCCTAATGGATGCCCTACAGAGCAACGATGTCGCCAAACAGGAAAAGTGAATCGCGGGAATGACCAGCCCGCGACTCTGTAGGCAGGCTGGGGGACTTCGGTCCCCTAGCCACAATTAAATACGTGGTCATACGCGGAACCCCCGCGATTGAACCTATCAAAATATGAAGGAGGGAACCATGGCAAAGAAAAATCGTAAATCCACAGAGGAAGGCAAAGAGCCTTCTGTCCTCGACAAATTCCTCAACGATCCTGAAGACACGGATGATACTAACCAGTTAGCCAGTCTTCTCGACCCCGAAACAGGCGAGATCAAAGGTGATTTCTCCATGCCCAAAGAATTCGAGGTTGAGATCATGGCTCAACAGATGGTGGATCACCTAACAACGTACAAGCAACTCAAGAAAGCTTATATTGCGGCAAAGAATCAAGGTGATCATAAGCGCCGGGGCGAACTCTTTCAGCAGATGCGGTTCTCGCAGGTGACGGTTGCTATGATTCAATTTGAGTTCCCGGCAGCGAAGGAGATCGCAGATGAGATCATGCAAGTGCGGGTTGCCGAGGTACGTCGCAACAGGGAGAGTGCATTACCAGATGATGAAGATTAGGAGGGGTTAAATGGCAGAAACAATCGTAGTGAATGGGCCGCAGGTGAAAAGCAGGCAAGCGGAATCACCGAACTATTTAAAATTCGCTTTTACGGCAGATGATACGGGCAACCATGACTGTGAGAACATAGGAGGTCGGGGGAAGGGGCGGCTAACAATAGCAGTCGACAATCCGGCTAATCAGGATTTGGTTATCACGGTCTATGGGGCGAATGTGGCTAGTGCTTCGGTTGGAGATGGTGATGTTAAGCAGATTGGTTCATTCACCGTCACCGCTGCAAATGCAGCCAATGATGGGTATGAAACTATCAACGATCCGTTCCCGTATTACATCGTGAGAGCGGCCTATGGAGTTACGCCTACAGATTCCCCGTTAGAGACGGCAACGGTCTACGTCAATTTTAGCGCATTTTAGGGGGGTAGACCATGATTGGAACGGCAGGAGCAAGCTTGGGGAAATGGCATCGGAAAGTCGATGCCAACAGTACGAGTGCGGTATTTACTGTTAATCAGCGTGGAGCTGGGAACATCCTTGACTGTCAGGCCGGGGGTGTTTCCAAGTTCACGGTTAGTGCCGCTGGCGGGCTAACGCTCACAGGTGGGATATCTCTGACTGTGGCTGGCGTGGCTCTCGATGTGCAAAACACCACAGATGCAGCGAGTAATCAAGTTGCCATCTTTAAGGGCGGCAATCGGGGGACCCCGGCGGATAGCGATGAGGGATATCTAAGCTTTTACCTCGATGATTCCACGGGTACTCAGGCCGAGTTTGCCCGGATGACGTGGATTGCCACAGATGTTACCTCAACCACCAAAGACGCTAAAATCTCATTTGCGGTATCGAGCAACCGGAATGCGGGTGCGCTGACCACGGCCTTTGAAATAACTTCCTCGGCAGCGAATGTTGTGTCTACAACAGTCACTGCGCCGATGATCTATGCCGAGGCAACGGCTCCGGCGGGTACGGCTTGCTACCTGGTGCGGGATAACTCCGGCGATATGACAATTAATGCCTTAACAGGGCATGGCGTGAATATAGCCATAGCTGGCACGGATGAAATTCAGTACACCACTGGAGCGATGTCTTTCCGACAGACTAGTACCATTAGCACGTCTACCGGAGCCCTCACTATTGATGGCGATGATGGGATTGTCCTTCAAACAACTGGAAGCGGTTCGGTTCAGGTTAAGGAAGTCTTGGTCCTTGGCATTGGCGAAGCTGCTACAGGTGCGAAAACGGGCAACACGCTTCGTGGCCCAGATCATCCTGGGGGGACGGATACAGACCAAGCTGGAGCAGACATTACTATAGCTGCTGGCCTTGGAACAGGCGATGGTGATGTGGGGACTATTATCTTCCAATTACCGGAGGTAGTTGGAGCGGGAACCACCATTCAAACTAGAGCTACGGTTCTCACGATGGATATGGTGGCTAGCACTACTGAGATGTCATTCACCTTCACGCCAAACACGACCATAGCTTCTTCAGGAACGTTGACGCTTGGTGCCATAACACTTGGTGGGGCTATTGCTGGTGGGGATCAGGCTTTCACAAACGTTGGGGATATGACATTTACAGCCGGGAGCATTCTCACTACTATTGATGGTGCAGGAACTACTCTTCTTCTAAAGGCTGGTGGGTTGTCTGGCACTACCTTTATTACTCTTACCAGCCAGAGTGGCGGTACAGATACCATGATTCTCGGCAAGGCATTCTTCTTTGATGCTGGTGGTGAGTATATAGAGAGTAACGGCACGAATCTAACCATAGCTGGGAATGTTATATTCCCTAGTACATTGTATCTATATGATGCTGGTGGGGAGTCATTAAGTTCTGATGGGTCAATACTAACTATTGCGGGAGCAATAACTTTCTCAGGCTCATCTATTATAACAGCTGACTCAGCTACGGTAGAGGTAGGTGCTGCTGGAGTCATTAAATCCGGTGCAACTAACACTGATACTATGATCTTGGCTGCCAATGATACCACCTTTATCACCTTTCTGACGGCTGCTACGGATGTCTGCACACTGGATGGCGTGACGCTGAAGGGAACAATCCTTGCTGATGGGACAGTGACCCTCCCTGCCATGACATTGGGTGGGGCAGTGGCAGGTGGAGATCAAGCCTTCACTGGTGTTGGTGACATGACCTTTACGGCAGGGAGTATCCTTGCTGCCGGGGCTACTAATGCCGACACGCTGCTCATCAAGGCTGGCGGACTGACAGGGACTACCTTTATAACCCTTACGTCAAACGCTACTGATACCTGTGATCTGGACACTTCTGTAACGATTGGTAGTGCTTACATTACTAGAATTGGCGGAACCGATGTTACAGTTGCAGATGGCGGTACTGGTGTCTCAACACTAGCCTTAAACGGTATCTTGTACGGCAATGGTGCAAGTGCGGTTGGTGTTACTGCTATTGGAGCTGAGGGGCAGATACTCAGGGCTGGTGCAAGCCCATTTGTTCCCGCATGGACTACGGCTACATTCCCCGCTACTACAACTGTAAACCAGATTCTTTATTCTTCGGCGACCAATGTAGTCAGCGGATTGGCTACAGGCAACAGTATGGTATTAGTGACTAGTGCTGGTGGTGTCCCTTCATTGAGTGCTACACTCCCTGCCGTGACGCTTGGTGGGACAGTAACACTCAACGGACAGACGTTTAGTGGCGCAGCCTTGTTCAGTGCTGGAATAGTCACTGGGGGAGGTACACCGACTGGGGTCAAACAGAACCAAATCGCAGGAGCATTTGTTAGTGATGGATCAGATAGTTATGTAATCAAAACTGTATTTGATGGTTTATTAACCGGAGCAGTTGGGGACACCTCCTTTTTGGCTTGTACCTACTTTGCTAACTCTATTGCCACCCAGACAGCTACTGAAGATATTGGATGGATAGCTCAAGTTAATCTTGTAGAACCTACAATAACTAAGAACCTGACTGGTAATATTACAGTTGCAGCCACACTAAGAATACAATCTGCCCCCACAGAAGGAGTAACTAATGCTGCCTTATTGGTAGTTTCCGGTAGCACAATCCTTCAGCAAACCATTATCGGCACTGGCGAAGGTGGAGT
>Ga0180008_1001641_pt1 | contig 13564 bp, 33 predicted proteins | sample MM_PW_MetaG_FD_121121 | JGI IMG/M metagenome (GOLD analysis project Ga0180008, IMG submission 121121) | Groundwater microbial communities from the Aspo Hard Rock Laboratory (HRL) deep subsurface site, Sweden - MM_PW_MetaG | ecosystem: Environmental > Aquatic > Deep subsurface > Groundwater... | reverse complement strand
TCAATATTCCAAACCACCTACCGCACGCTCTATGTTTTAATTTTTCAAAGTCTATCATGCGGCTGCCTGATTTTTACTCTTGTGATACTGGATATTTCTATATGTTAAATAGTTCTTAAACGAATAGTCTGGTTCAAGAGGGGAAACACCCTTAAATCTGTTTGGCCACACAGAAAATTTCGATCTGAAGAGATGGCTCGACCATCCCTCAGCATATCCCCTATCTCTCCTGTGATACTCAGCCATTCGCATAAAACGAAGCTTTTCTTCCATTGTAAATTCTTTTTTCTTAGGCTTACCAAGTTGTACAAGTTCTGCTTCTTCCGTCTCAATAAGTTTCTTATATTCTTTGATTTTTAATCCACAGCGAGGGCAAACCGGACCTGTAAAAAGAGACGTGCAATACTCACAAGTTCTAATTTTCTTTTCTTTCTTGCGAGGCTTTTTCTTTGCGGCAACATCTTTATCATCAAGTCCCCAAATTATTTCGTCTTCGTAATATCCTAAACGAGCTACATTTCCGCCAAAGTCCAGAACAATAAAATTATCCTTACCTGGAAAAGGACGTGCCCCTCTCCCCAAAAGTTGCAGGTGCAATCCGAGGGATTTTGTTGGTCGGGCAATACATAGGCATTCTATTTCAGGGATATCCGAGCCTTCAACGTAGAGTCCTACGTTCAGTAAGACTTGTATTTCCCCTGAACGGAATTTATTTAAAGTTGCCTCTCTTGTTTCGTCATCGGAAAATGCGTCAAGATGTTGAGCTGTTACTCCCTTGCTTATAAAATCATCCTTTAGAGCCTTGCTATGAGCCACATTTACAGAAAAACACAAAGTTTTTTTATCACCAGCGATTTTCAACCAATTATCAACCACATCCCCTATTAGAGTCGGCTTGGTCATTACCTCGCCTAAACCCTTTTTCTCATAATCTCCGGCTACCGTTTTGAGTTTTGACAAATCTGGTTCGCTTGGCCCATAGTAAATAGCCGGAACTAAATATTTATTGTCAACAAGCTCTTTAATACTCACAGGCTGAACTATTGCGTCAAAGTATTTTCCTAACCCTTCCCCTGAACTAAGGCATGGTGTCGCAGTTACGCCTATCACTATTTTATCTTGGTAATACTTTAGGATTTTCTGATAGGTTTTAGCTAAAACATGATGAGCTTCATCTATAAAAACTACGGAAGCATTTATAAAAAACCTATTTATTTCTGTATCTGATAATTTAAGCCGACGTAAATATGTTTGCACAGTTGTAACTTGGCATTTATGACATAATTCTGATTCAATTCCAGACATTATAACCCCTGCCGTTATTCCACAATCTGCAAAACGATCAACCATTTGCATTACAAGTTGTCGTCTATGCATAGCTGCTAATATTTTATGACCATTGGTTATTGACTTGCTTGCAATATCCCCCATTGTATGGGTCTTGCCAGACGCCGTGGGCATAACAAGCAAAACACGCTTACTGCCTTTTCTTATCTCATCTCTAACCATATTCACGGCTTTCTCTTGGTAGTTTCTCAAAACCAACTGCATTCTTTCCCCCTTTTTTCTCTCTCTACTCAGTACCCAGACTCAGGCCGGTATCTTAGTACTCTATACTATATACTCAGTACTCATTGCGTAAATTTACCCTCATGGTTAGAAACAGAAACAGAAACAGATACAGATACAGAGAAAAAAACGTTTCATTTTCGTTACAGAAACGTTTCTGTAACGTTTCCTTTGGTTTTTTCTCTATATTTTTGAACCCGTGGAGTACTGCTATCTGATTGAAATTGCCTGAATTTCCACTTATTGACAAAAATAGTTTCTTTGCCAGCATCATTATGACGTAACGTTACAAGTCCATGTTGTAACAGTTCCTGTAACGTTACTGTAACGTTACGTCTCAGTTTCCATTCCGTTTCAGTAACGGTCAGGTTCGTGTCTCCTCCATTGCCAGCTTTGCAGGCTAAACATAAAATTTCAACCCATAATCTAAATTGAGCATTATCTAACGTTCCAATTTTTGGATCATCTACCATTTCACTATACATTCTGAACCAAGGCATTCCCATGTCATTTACCCCAAGGAATGGCAGCATAAGCAATGAATTGATAATCGCCATCTTCTTGACTATCGTTTTTAAATGTTACAAATTGTGGAGTTCTATTGTTTTCTGAAAAATCATGCAAAAGATCACATCCAGAAAGTTTTAAATATTGTTCAATAATAAACTCGGCTTCCTCTATACTTATTTCTATTCTCATAATATCAACCCCTTAAAACACCAATAGGGCATACCAATACAGAGGTCGCAGTTCCTAAACACAGGGAGTGTTTTTTCTTGGTATACCCTATTCGAATTTTAAATTGATTGTTTCGAACTCTGCGACAGCTCATAGAATTATCCTTATATTTCCCCCACACTTACACCAACACTTTACCCTTGTCAAGCTAAATAAACAACATATCCTTCGCTTTCATAATAAGGCTTCACAACCCTTCCTCCAATATATCAATGCATTTTCTCATCGTTACCTGCCTGCCCGCGGATACGTGTTCCATCTCGGCATTCAGTAATTCAATGGCGGCTTTTTTACACCCACGCCAATACTTACGGGCTTGAGACTTCGCTAACAAGTCGTGTTTGGCGTAGAATATTTCAAACAGCTCACTCTTCATTTTTGAGCTCCTTCTCCCGTCTTTTCCCCGAAGCAATAATTTACTATGTCAATTATTTTCCCCATTACTGTTCTTTTTTCCTTCTTTGAAATTCTAACTTTAAGCCCTGATGAATGAGTTCCAATTCCACTTCAGATACTTTTTGAGTTACCATAAATCTTTCTTTTAACTCGTTAAATTTATTCTCACCAATGGCTCTTAATATCATGTCTCGGAATCTTTCTGGGTCTGGCTTTTCAAGGAAATGACAGCTCTGACAGCAACATAGACCATTATCTAAAGACCACCTACCGGCTGAGTATCTTCTTGAGATCACATGGTGTCCGTGAAAAACAACTTTGTCCGTGCCAATTTGCTCTTTACCACAAATTGCACATTTTTGGGGTAACCTAACAATGAGCGACCAAAGAATAAGACATTTTTTATCAAGTTTTTTTCGTTCAGTGGGTTTGTGTTTCTTAATCATAGATTTATCCTATTTGTTTGCCTTCGCAATGATATTTCTTTCGCTGACCAGTCACGGATTATTTTTAAAATGCGGATTCCTTCCGGATTGTTCTCCGGCGCTAAATATACCATCATCGCAAAACACCAGCCGCATAACATTAAGCGGAATTCGTCTATTATCTGTTTCAATGTCCAAATACCATTTTTTGCCATTTTTTATCCCACCTTTTAGCCCTGATACTAACAGTACACCCATGGCAGAACTGCGGCCCCTCAACGCCCCTGCCCCGTGCCTGTCCTACACAGCCGTTTGTGATAGACCAGCATAGCCCCAGGTGATCCATGTGCTCTTGTGTGGTTCTGGCGGCGCAGAAGAGGGGTATCAGCTCTTGATATTCTTGTTCATTCATTAAACAATTAGGTCCCGTGGGTCAACTCCCAATGCTTTTGCGAGTTTTTTAACTGTTCTTGCTCGCATACAAGACGGAACGGTTAGCAGCTGCTCCATGCTTTGATAACCTATCCCAACAATAGATGCTAATTCATTTATGCTTATTTTTCTTTTAGCCATAATAGAAACCACGTTCTTTCTTATTTTAATAGCAATCTCTCTCTTAATTATAGGCACGTTCTTTTTTGGCTTGGTTTTTTCTTTACCCACCACATTGTATTGGGGTTTTATCTCATAGATAAGTTTTTTTTCACATTCTTTATATTCATTCTTGTCTATAGAAAAATAAAAAACATCCTTGCCTTTGAAAACCTTTCTTAATGTATGGTCTAAAATACGAAGAACTAAACTTGTTGTGCTTCCTATATAAACAATTTGGCCGTCTTTACCGCATATAAAATATATGGCGCACATATCAGCTCTATTAAACTTTTTTACATCCAAATCTTCGTTTTCTTTTATAAAATCAGCAATATTCATAATTTCACTTTTTATTACACTGCAAACAAATTTCACGATAAAGATGCCATCCAGGAATAGTGTCTTTTTCTAATTTATAAATATAACTAAGTTCGATATTTAATATTTCGGCGACCTTTTTACGGTTGCCATGTTTCTTAACTAATTGTTTTATTTTTGTTTTTACAGTTCTTGGTTTCATGATAAGCAATCTTATAGGAAAAAAAATAATAAGTCAAGCATTATTTTTTAGATTATTTCAAAAAAAGACTTGACAATATTTTAAGCCTTTGCTAAGTATGAATCAAACTTAAAATATGAGATAAAGTAATTAACTATAAAGGAGGTAAGTATGATTACAGTAGAAGTTGACGATATTACCATAAAAGAAACAACATATCCAATATTAAAAAAAGATTCCAAGGGATTAATAGTCTTATTTTCTGATGAAAATAAGGGTGTGGTTGTTAGACCAGACAAGGGTACGGTTGTTAGACCAGACGCGGAAGGGGGAATGCAAATAGGTTATTCGTCATCCAATTGGTGCGAAGCAAATTTTGTTCCATTTAACGGAACAATTATGCTTTATAATTTATAAACAAGGATGACGGTGCTGGTGGATGTATAATAAAATTGCTGGGAATGGCGGAATTGACAAACTTGTCATTGGTAGACGCTAAGGAGTTGAGAAGTTCAACCTTAACTACGGGGTATCTGGTTGTTGCTGTGATGCAATATAAAACCCAGATTATCAGCGCAATGAAACTTGTGGGTAGGAAAGTCAAGTAGGAATGACGCCTTAACTGAGGATAATTAATGTGTGCGAGCAGATTATCCAAGAAAGCCCAAAACGAACTTCGTGCAGGTTCAAATCCTGCTTCCCAGCAAACAACATGGGGAAGGCGGCAAAGGAGAGATAGATGGGAAAAAAAGAATATGAACTCTGGGAATGTAAATGTGGCGAAACCTTAGAAATAAGTGGCCACAGTGATCCTGAGTGGTTTGTATGTAAGAAATGCGGCAGAAGAGGATGTTGGCAGAAAGAAGAACAAGCGGAGGGGGTATAATGGAAATAGAAATAACTTTTAGTAGAGATGAAACCGAAGAGCTTATAAAGGCACATGTTTTAAAAGAATTTCCTATCAACACAACAGTCTTTTCATTGCATGTTATAGAAAAATATGGTGAGTTCATAGTAAGAATAAAGCCAATAACTGAATTGGAAAAAGAAAAGGAGCTATAATGGAAGAACAAAAAGAATACGATTTGAAGGTTGTTGATAAAAGGGGTAGGTTCGATGAAGTTCAGAATCTTCCGGCAGCGCCGAACGATGTTATTATGATGGCCATGCAGAAAGGATATACACCGGAACTTATTGAAAAGATGATGGCCTTGCAAGAGAGGTTCGAGGCAAATGAATCAAGGAAGGCGTTTGTGAAGGCTATGGCTGCGTTTAAAAGCGACCCACCATCTGTTTATAAAGATAAAATAAACACGCAGTTCGGGTCAAAGTACAGCTCTATAGATGCCTTGGTTAATTCGACCATTCCTTATTTGGCTAAACAAGGCTTATCGCATAGTTGGCAATATGGAGTGCCGGATGTAAAACAAGTTACCGTTACCTGCACCATGACACATGAACTTGGTCATTCTGAGTCTGTTACAATGTCAGCTCCTCCAGACACCTCGGGTGGGAATAGCAAAAATCCTCTCCAACAAATAAGATCGACACAGACCTATTTAAAAATAGCCACCTTTGAAGCGGTTACAGGGCTTGTAAGTAAGGAGGCTAATCTTGACGATGATGGTAATGCAGCCGGAACTCCATCAGCCTTGCTTAACGACCAGCAATTTGCAGACATTCAGACCTTAAAAACAGACGCCAAACTTTCAGATGAAGAGTTTAAAAAAAGGCTTCAAAAGAAATTCAAGGTATCATCGGTTGAGGAGCTTACTACGGTACAAGCAGATCAATTAATCAAGGCACTGGGAGCGATAAGATGATTGATATTTATACAATGCCCCAAGGAATTTCTGAATGGTTCCATGTTAAACTCGGGATAGTGTCAGCCAGTTCGTTTTCAAAGGTTTTAGCCAAAGGTTCTGGAGCTACAAGAAAAGGTTATATGTTAAAACTTGCGGCTGAAATTCTAACCGGAGAACATAGAGAGACTTATAGTAATGCAGACATGTCGAGGGGAATCGAGCAAGAGCCTTTGGCAAGAGCAGAATATGAATTTATTACTGGTAATTCTGTAGATCAGATCGGATTTGCTAAAAAAGGTAGAATAGGTTGTAGCCCCGATGGTCTTATCGGGCCAGAAGGTGGAATAGAAATCAAGTGTGTAATCCCTGAAGTGCAGATAGAGACAGTTTTGTCTAATAAAATACCTCCAGCGCATAAAGCCCAAATACAGGGCTGCATGATGGTGTTAGATTGCCTGTGGTTCGATTTTATCTCGTACTCTCCATTAATCAAGGGCAGGAATTATATTTTTATTAAGCGTGAATATCGAGACAACGAGTATATCGCCAATCTTGAATCCGAACTTATTACGTTTATCAGGGAATTAGACGATCTGGTTAATAAATTAAAGGCTTAACAATGAAGCCTATTGTTTGCCCGAAAACTACATTAATATCAACTTATCAGGGCAAATATACCTGATAATCAATGGTTATCTGCGAGGAGGATATTTTGAACGAAAACATATATGATACTGAAATCGCTCCAAAACTTTTAGAGATAGCGAAAATATGCGAAACACATGAAATACCTTTTCTTGCCGTGGCTGAATGGGCAGAAGGTAAAGTAGGTAGAACTGAGCTACAAACGAATAATGAATGTTTGGTGATGGTCATGGTTAGGCATTGTGCTAAGACCGCACCCAATATTGACGGGTATGTTATTGGGTTAAGTCGATGGGCAAAAGAGAAAAATATTGATACGTCCGGCAGTCTAATTATGAATCAATTGGGAAATAGATAACAAGCCGTTGCACACAGAGCCGCTAAACAGCGGCCTGGTGAACTCAACGTTAGACTTGGAGGAAGACATGTTAATGAACTACGAACTATATGGCCGTTGCATGTGGCATGAAGATTGTGGTGTACCGTTTAGCGGACGCGGCCAAGGCGTTATGACGCAGGTCAAGTGCGAGAAAGAACACGATCTCTTCAAGTGTCTTCATTGTGGTAAGTTTGGCTATTATCCTGTTGGCAGTGTTGGTTGTGTTGAGGTTGACGATGAAGTCTAACAACCCACTCCACCAGATACGGAGAAGCAAGGCGCTTTAGCATCTATCTTCCGCGCACTGGTGAGCTTTACGTTCTGCTGGGAATTGGCAATGATGATTAAGCGGCTTAGAGAGATGGCAGGAAACAATATATGAAGATTAGATTAATCAAAGCACTTGGGGGGTTGCTTCCCTTCGACCCTGATACAGAAGTATGGTATCAGAAAATGAAAGTAGGTGCTGTGTCTGAGCATGAATCTACCGTTATGCGTAATCCAGGGTTTTTCCGCAAATATTTTGCTCTGTTAAATATTGGGTTTGATAATTGGAGCCCGGGAGAGATTAATTCAAAATATGGTGTCCCTACAAAAAATTTTAATAGGTTTAGAAAAGATGTTGCTATTCAATGTGGATTTTATGAAATAGTAATCAGACTCGATAACACTGCCAAGCCAGAGGCAAAAAGCATATCATGGGCTAAAATGGAAGAACCTGAATTCCAGGACTTATATAGCAAGACAATAGATTTGTTTTTAAGAAAGATTTACGATAAAAATATGACGGCTGAAAAATTGGATATAATAGTGAACAAATATTTATCCTTTTCGTAGCGGATTATTGACTTTAGTTAAGGAGAATTAATATGGTATATCATTTTTATGCTGTTTCAGAAGATGAAAAGAATTTCCATCACATGGACGGAGTTATTGAGAGTGTTAGATTTTCGGCAGACCCGACGACTGACAAAGCCGCCTATGACCAATTAAAAAAAGATATAGGGGAATTTTATGCGAAAGACCCCGAAAAAATAGTAATTTGTAGTTTATCTGTTTTATATTGAATTAAGGAGGATTAATGGACAGATTAGTAATCAAACACTACCTTGATGAGCTTCCCAGAGAAATACTGGAATCAGCATACAGTATTGACATCTTCACAGTATACAAACGATTTAGAGCTCAGATGGATTACGATCAAGAGATATACGAGAAATACAAAGAGAATATTTACATGCCTGAAGATGGTGACTATTGCGCTGACTTTATTGTTTTTAAAATTGGCGCGTGGAGGATTGCGATGGAAATCGACAGGGAGGGGTAAGTATGGTTAAAATAATATGTGTATTTGTTGCTTGGTTTTTTGTTCTCGGTTGTTTTTATTTAATTATGGATGGACTGGATAAAATCAAATCTCAGCGGCAGGCAATAGTAAAACTCGAAACTAAAGTGATGTGGCTTGAGAACGGGGATGATTTCTTATTGGCAATAGAACAGTTGCCTCCCCTGATTCAGGCTGAATTAAAAGCAATGAATGAACTGATTAAACAAGGAAAGAATAAACAATATCGTAATAGATAGAAAGTTTTCCGTCTATCGCACTGTTATGCCCTCGGGCGAAAGGGAGCTATGAAATATTTTATCGACACCGAATTTATTGAATATCCATGCACAATTGATTTAATCTCAATCGGAATAAAGTGTGAAGATAGGCGGACGTTTTATGCTATTAGTACAGACTTTGATTCATCGAAAGCTTCCGATTGGGTTAAAAACAATGTTATTTCCAAACTGCCAGAACCAGAAAATTGTAATTTATGGATGCCTAAAGCCCAAATACCAACTGAAATATTACATTTTATAGGAAAAGATACTCCTGAATTTTGGGGCTATTATGCTGATTATGATTGGGTTGCTTTATGCTGGTTATTTGGAACAATGATGGATTTGCCCCAAGGCTGGCCGATGTATTGTCGTGATCTTAAGCAATTGGCAGATAATATTAAAAAGCCTAATTTTGAAGAACCAAAAGGGGAGCATGACGCTTTGGTTGATGCGTGCTGGAACGAAGACTTCTATAAATACTTAATAGCATAACCAACCACTGCACAGGACGGCAAAGCAATGCCGCCTGTGAGTTCAGGCGTTAGGTGACTTATGAACTTCGATCAAGATTATAAAGAATTTCTCGAATGGGAGAAAACCAAATGCGGCACAATAGCCCCGACAGAATTTACAGCCGAGGAAGACGTCTCGATTCGTCTTTTTGTTGCATATCTTAATTGTAGATATGCAGCAGCGCACCTAACCAATACCATGCGCTCGGACGGCAAGGGTCGGTGTATATCATCCAGTGCATCGGATGCGGAAGGTCAGTGCGAAAATCATAATTGGTGGAATACAAACAGAGAATTTAATTTTTGCCCTGATTGCGGTAGAAAGTTTCCGCACCAGTGAGCTATATCGGTTCTTTTGCTTGGAGGTAAAAAGATGGATGATGGAATACCGGTAGATAATGAAATTTTAGTGCTTCAGAAAGAAGGACATACTTTTCATTGCGCTATGAGAATTTTGTGTGGAGATGGTGAGTGTGAATGCAATAAAAAAGATTTTATACCAGGGTTTATTTCTCGTCGAATGTATAAAGGTAGATGCCCTGTTTGCTTACAGCTCAAAAAGCATAAGCCTTGGTGCAGAAACGCAAAAGAACCCACAGAGATACAGCGGACACAAAAACGCCGTGCCGCTGACTTATATCGTTATCTTCTAACAATTAAACGTAAGTATTGAAAGGAGTTAGTATGAAAATTGGCAAAGTTATAAATCACAACATTATGATTGAACCAACGGCAAATTTTGGGTTTATCGCTAAGGTCGGCTGCGGTACTTTTTCATTCGCTGATAAGGAGGCCCTTGTATTTGCCCTTAGGGAATTCCTTGATGATCCAAAGGCATTTGAAAAACTATATGACAGTGTTTCTGGCCCTGTTCCAGAAGAAGCAACTTCGGTGTGAACCAGCGCCACTGGCAAAAAGATAACACACCGCTGGAGCCGACCAGAGACTCTGGTGTTAAAACAAAAGATTGAGCATGGTGGCTCAGTTATATCAGTTATCTGTGAGGTTTTATGTATAAAAATGCTATCGAAAAATTAAAGTTTATCCAAAAAGATAATGAGGACATGGTATCTAAAATTGAAAGGAGAGAGATAGTAATAGAAAACGCTGATGAAAGAAGGATTAAAAGCCTTTGCGAAACATATAGATGGTGGGCACATTGCGCCGGAATGGCAGCATGGCTTTTGCAGCAATCTACAGACAACCAATCTAAAACGTGCGATTGCCAAGAACCAATGATTTTAGAAAAATCATATCGCACACAATGCGGCAGGGATATATATCCGCCAGCCGTTTAACTATTTCGTTAGGTGACTTATGAAAATATTAGAAATACAATCATGTGAAGAATGTTGCAAGAGGATACCATGTGGGAATTATTGGTTGTGTGGGGCTACGAATTCAAATATTATTAGCTCAACTGCTATTCCTGATTGGTGCCCATTGCCAGATCGTCCCCTAACCCAGCAGTGCAGCGGACAAAAAACGATAGACGCAAAAGAACCCATCAGTACACCGGATCGTAAAGCATGCCCGAAATGCGGAATAGCACAGTTAAGAGAACATATCGTTGCTCCACCCCATGATGATTATGAAGAATACTATATCCAGTGTGATAATTGTGGATATTGTTTACCCGCAAATTTTGCGGAACACAGCCATACAGCGGATACGAAGGGTCGTGCCACCGATTAGGCACGTTAGGAGACATATTTGTGAACTATTATGATGAGTGGCAAAAAAGATGGGTTTCCTGTATAACTATTGCACCAGGTGTTTTGCCGATTGATGACTGGCAAATTATGCCGCTTGAAGGGGCATTAAAAAATAAAATTATTTTCGTTGGGAGAAATAATCTCCTAACTAACAAATCAACTCTGACTGAAAAAAAGCGAGCGGCTCAGTTATATCGTTGTATTTCTGGAGGAGAATAGAAAATATGGTTCCCCACACACAAAACTCAATAGTAGTCTATGTTTCAAATGGTGAAAAGAAAGAAATTAATAGGGCTGCTAAAATAGTTAAGAAATCAATGTCAAGATATCTACTTGATTTACATCTGAAGCATAAGCCTCATGACTGGAGTTTGGGTCCCCCTGAATCGCCACGACCAAAAAACTATCATCCAAAAGGATAGGCGAAATATAATCCACCGCTTCACGTGGATAGGCAGGGTCGGCTTGCTGAAGAAGTTGACAGATAGTGAGTTCCCTGCCTACCAGTGAGCAAGGACGGTATATTTTAGGAGATGTTATGGAACTATCCATTTTAAAAATAGGAGACAAAATTAAAGATAAAGATGGTACCATCGGGATAGTTGTTGAAATAAAAGATGATGGTAGATGGATACGGTTTAAATGCCGTCCTTATGCGATCCTGCCAAATTACCTTTCCGGAAACGGTGGAAATGTTATGCGTATCAGAAAATTTTGGAATATGCGAAAGAATTTAATAAAAATATAACCCACCACTGGAGCCGACCAGAGACTCTGGTGTTAAAACAAAAGATTGAGCATGGTGGCTCAGTTATATCAGTTATCTGTGAGGTTTAAGGAGAAAACTATGTATCAAAAGTGTCCAGTATGTGATGGAACGGGGTTAGTATCAAGACCGCCTTGGATAGCAGGGGATGTTATGACATGGGGAAGCGCTGGAACTGGGCCATATCAATGTAAATGCTGTGCTGGTAGCGGAGTTATAGTGTTGCCCGATGTAGGTGCTAAAAACAAAGATTGAGCATGGCGGCTCAGTTATAATGTTAGCTCGTGGCTAATGAGGTTATTAACCTTTTCTCATGTTTGTAACAGCATAATAACCAAAGTAGAAAATCACAACAGACAAAGCCATCCATCCCATGTTTGTATCTATGATGAAGTCTTTTAAAGATGTAACTTTTTCTGTCTTTCCAATAAGGATTAAAGAGACTCCAATATTTACTAAAAGTAAGAAATTAAAGAGAATCCCACACGCTAACCATCGTCTTGTTATAGATTTTAAACTATTTTCACCTGCTGTAGCCTTTTGAATTTCTAACCAAGCATCAGTCATTTTGAGAACATTAGCTGCTTTTTCTTGGTCGGTGAAATTAGAATTATCCCACATAGTCATTCCAGATTTGACAGTATCAGCTACTGTTTCAATGACTTTAGGTGTCCCTAAGATCGCTTTTATACCGGCAAAGATTCCCATTATAAATCCTCCTATCCTTTCACAAGTTTAATTCTATCATCAACATTTCTATCATCAATATGCAGCCAGGTAGGTGTTCCAATCTCCATACCCATGATTCCTTTAAGACATGGATGATCTTTATTTTTTACAATCTCATCTCTTAAAAAATCATACTCTGCCAAAGTCCTAATCCCTTTTATTTTCAAATCAAAGCCGGAAGCTTGCCTGTGAAAACTCCTGTCAGACCCTTCTTTACAAAAGATTGTACGAAATCCTGACCATTTATAAAGACCGCCCCATTTCCAATCATTGATAATTATTACAGTCTTGCCAGGAATGATAATACTGTTGCAGTATTCCCAAACACCGTCAATCATTTGGAGAGCTTCGGGAGAAAAGAATCTCCAAGCTCCTTCTCCATATATTTTAAACGTATCGGGGTCAACAAGTTCGTAAACCTTAAAGTGTTTACTTTTATACATTATATACCTTCTAAAACAGATGCTCTCAACTTATTATATTCGCTAATTAAATCCGCGATGTCTTGGGCGATATATTCAATGTCGTCCTTAGTCAAGTTAATGAATAAATCGGCTATTACCTGAGCTTCCTTAGCAAGCCTATCTGCTGTTAAATGCAGGTCAATCAATTTAGAATCAGTCATCCTTAACATCCCTGTACAATTCTAAAAGTAAATGAATAGTTTTTGTTATCAGTAGTCTTAACTCATGTTTCGGCGTACCTTTAAAGAATCCATCAATAATTTTACTAATCAGATCACCTGTATCACAAGCTTGTTTGTACTGTGTCGTTGATACTTTAGCTGATTTACCCAGTTCAAGTGTCATGGGAGTTTCATTCCGAAAAGGATTAATTTCCCAGCTATTATTAATAATGCAATAGCCCCAGCGGCGGATATAGCCCTGATTACATATTGCCAGTAATCGGTTCTTTCTTTTTCTTTACCCTCGTCTAATAGCTTTTGTGCTTTTCTTTCCTTGCATAATGCAGCTTTAACCGCCTGTTCTTTTTCAACGGTATTTAATCGTTCTTCGCATTCACCAAACTTCTCATCAATTTTATTATAGACTTTCCCGAAGCTGATATTAGTAGAGGTATTCATTTTTTCGATTGCTTCGAGTATTTGTGCTGTAGATGCGTCAGTCATTTTCAGATTCCTTTATAGTTTAGCATCGCATTTTGCTGTTTTCATGTTATGCCTT